>Ga0255781_10004570_pt1 | contig 10408 bp, 6 predicted proteins | sample 101ome_21_FD_179979 | JGI IMG/M metagenome (GOLD analysis project Ga0255781, IMG submission 179979) | Coastal salt marsh microbial communities from the Groves Creek Marsh, Skidaway Island, Georgia - 101413BT metaG (version 2) | ecosystem: Environmental > Aquatic > Marine > Intertidal zone > Salt...
GGGCTGTTTCAGAGCGATGACAAGCGATTTCCCCCAGGAAAGGATGGTAGGGGTGGCCCGAACCTCCACTTCCAAGCAGGAAAAGGGGCTGGACAGCCAGATTGTGGCGCTTGACTACGCCATGGAGGGTGGCCTGTACCAGGATTACGAGCTCGTCCCCCTCCCCGCGCTTCCCACAATCCCTGGTTCCCGTAACGGTACCTTCTGGGAAGGGTACCCTGACGTAACGGACGGGGATTTGGAGGTGATGCGGGGCCACGGAGCGAAGTACTGGGCAGTCGAGGATGTGTCTGGGTCGGTCTTCCACAAGCACCCAGTCTACCTGGCGATGCTCGACTTCTGCCGCCAGAACAACATCACCAACGTCCTCTTCGAGCATTCTGACCGCCATTCGCGTGACACAGAAGCTATCCTCGGTGAAATCCGCATGAGGAAAGCCGAGGGCATCTACTTCCACTACCTGAACTTCGGGGGAATGGACCTTTCTACCCCTGCGGGGAGGATGATGCTCACAATGGGGGCAGCTTTCGCTGAGTACTACCGTAACGACCTGAAGGCAAAGACCTCTCGTGGGATGAACGCCCTCAAGGAAAAGGGCATCTACGCCGGTAAGCCCCCTTACGGGCTGAGGGTAATCACCCAAAAGGAAGACAAAGAGAACTACGGGAAACTGCTCTACAACCCCGCAGAGATGCGTTTTATTGTCGCTCTTTACGACCGCATCCTCCAGCGTCCCGGTGTTTCCTACCGCCAACTGGCGAGGTGGGCAAACGAAGAAGGGTGGATTACGCGCAGGGGGAAGAGCTGGAGCGCGATGGGTATTCGCCGCATCATGACCTTCATGCTCCCTTGGAAAGAGAGCGGGGAAGATGACGAGACGTGTGGCAAGTTTTTCTTAGCTGAGATGCGAGAAAACCCCGAGCTGGATGGCGAATGACCTCTTTTCTGAGTTAGCTTAATGCTCGATGCGAAACGGTAGGGATTCAGATGTGGAGCTTCGATGGACAACCAAGGGCGGCGTCTGAAGCAGTGAAGGTCATCGCCTACAGTGGTGCGATGTGTACCTTGAAGACAGTTTTCGATGACTACGAAGAAATGACCTTCGAGCCAACAGACCTCAACGAGGATGCTTTGGATTCTCTGAGTCTGGCGAATAGGGCGGTCTTCGCCGCTGAAACCTTCCTCATGCTCTACGACGATTCGTACAAGACATGTGTCAGGGCTTTCCACCAAGCGTTCTTCTCCCATTTCATTTTCCACACGTACCACCACGTCATGTCTGACCCTGAGCTTCGCCCTAAGATGCTCTTGGCACTTCGCCAGTTTCCAGGTTGCGAGCTCTACAGTACAGAGGATGATGAAGACGCATGGTTCAATGCGTTCACCAACGTACTCGACCACCACATTCCTGACGAGCACTTCGAGCTCGCGGGTGCAGTGCTCATGTGTGCGGAGGAAGAGCTCGACGCTGAAGGAAGCAAGCTCGCCCTCGTGTGTAAGAAGCACGCGAACTTCTTCTTGCCCTACACTTCGCAGCGAATCTCCACCAAAATCGACGCTCTCGTCGCAGGAGTGCGGGAAACAATCGAGAAGAACAAGAAATACCCAATTTGACCCTCAGAGGGTAGGGGTAGAGCAGGAAGTTTGGTGATTTTTGTGAAGCTCTCATCGAAGGAGCAGAAACAACTGAACGATTGGTGGCGAGAGCATGGGGACAAGATGCACAAACCACTTTGGGGAGCCATTCGACTCTCTGCCGCTAACACTCGCGAGCACAATCTACGGGTGTGTCAGGTTTGCTGCACACTCATCGAGCATGGTCTTCCATTCGCTACGGAGGTTCGGCTCAAGAACGGCGTCCGTCCTGACATCGTGGCTCCTACCCATGTAGTCCCCATCATCGAGGTCCTGTGGTCTGAGACCAAGGAAGACTTCCTCACAAAGAAAGCTCCGAAGTACCCCGACTCGTTGCAGAAGCAGTGGATTCTTCACGATGCGAAGCTCGACTACGACGAAAAGTCCATTTTTTGAGCGAAACCTTATCTCCAGACCCAAGACGTAGGGGTTTCATGGCCAAAGAGGTCCGGTACACGTACGAAGGTAAGGAAGTCGGTGGGCTGAAGAAGCTCGTCTCCCAGGTAGTCATCTTGGAAGACCAGTGGGTTGAGGCCGCCATGAAGCACTTTGCAGAGAACTCCTTCACCGCCTTCCTCAAGTTCCCCAAGGCTCTCATCCGCCAGTACTGCGGCGAGGAACTGTCTGACGCTCAGGCTTGGATGCTCCTCCACCACATCACCAACGCTGGTGTTCCACTCGCTCTCCGCGATGCCTCTGTTGATGAGAAGTCGCGCCCTGCCAAGGTCGCTAACGCACTTGCCGGTGGTGTCCTCGGAACCGTGGACTCGGCGGTTGGAGCTGTCACGAAGACTGTTTCAGCCGTTACCCCGACGAAGGCCCCGGCCCCTGTTGAAGAAGTGGTCGAGGAAGAAGCCGCGGAGTGAAGTCCGTGGAAGTCACCGAATATCGGTGCGTTCAGTGCGGGGACCTCACAAAGTTCGCCAACAAGGGACGTGTCCCACCATGCCGCAACTGCGGGACCATCCTCTACGCGAAGCTCCGAAAAGTGGGCTACAAGCGCGTCAGGGCCGATTAGGTTAAGACCCTCATGCAAGTCTCTCAGCCTGTGACCAGCAGCTGGAAGGTGCAGTGGGAGGAGTTCCTCCGCATGTCGGCAGGGATGCCGGCCCACGAATTGCACACGCTTGAGGTGATTGGTGGCGACGTTCTTATCCGCGACCGGCTGGCCATGGAAGACCTGTGCTCTTGGGCCAACGACGGTGTTCTGCCTGAGCGCGCACTGCGTAACGGAGAAGTCCGCCCGAAGGCTGAGAAGAAAAAGGGGGACGGGAACGCTGTCAAGGAAGCGCTCATGAAGAACCTCTCCATTATCGAAAACCTGGTGGACGATGGTGACTTCTACCGAGGCCGCTGCCCATCTTGCGCTGAAGCCGGTCGTGACCGCAGTGGCAAGGACTTCTGGGTGAAGAAGGAGACCCAATCCTTCGGTTGCCACAACTCGTGCGAATCTGCTGAGCTCTTCGCGAGCGTAGCCAAGAAACTCGGCATTGACAAGCCTGACACGTCTCAAGAAGAACAGAAGGTCGAAACAGAATCTGATTACCCGAATTTTGTGCAATCCGATGTCACTTCTGACACGAAACCGGAAGACGACCCGTCGGCTCCGGGGGTCCGTGTCGTCAAGAACAGTGACCACCAGACTGTCGAGCACATCCTCCTCGACTCCCCCGACCCCCGCATCTACCTCTACAAGCACCTCTCTACGTCCAAGGCAACGGGGCGCGAGGAAATGAAGGAAGAACCAGTGAAAGTGGAGGACGTCAAGGCCCTGTGGAACGCGATTGTGTCCCACGTCGCCTTCAAGGGCGGTCAGATTCTCGGTGGCTCTTTCCTGGTAGGTGAGCTCTGGGAAGCGATGGGTATTGACCGCACCAGCCAAAGCGAGAAGTACCGCCGATGGAACCACCCAGCGAACATCCTCATGCTTCTCGGTGTTATCGAAAAGCAGGGAGCGAAGGGATTCATTGTGAGGAGGGCTCTGTGATGGAAGACGATTGGCTCGCGCTGCGCGACAATGTGGTGATTGTCCCCACGCCTTCTTTTCTGGCGAAGTGTACCAAGTGTGGCATCGGGCACAACCGTGTCCTCATGCTGCCTATCGAAGGGTGGCCATGGGCTGAAGACCCCGAACACGGAAACATGGATTCTGTTTCTAACTTTTGCAAAACCTGCTACGATGCCCTCTCTTCCGAAGAGAAGCTGGAGGAAATTCTCAGAACAAGGAGGGCTGAAAGGTCGGCGCGCACGGTGCATCGCGCAGCACAGAACGGTCGGCAGCACCGCCGCGTTCGTTCAATTCGCGAGGACCTCTTGGAGGCGATGCTGAAACCACTGCAGGAGATTCACTTTCAAGTGACTCCCGAGCAGATTGAGGACTTGGAAGGGAGGTTGAACAAATGACAAGCATCAGCATTAGCAACCAAACGCCCGGATGGAACGGGCGCATGATGGATGGGGACACCGTTTGCGTGCGCTACCGCGACTCCGCTGGGACACGCCAAATGGACTTCTACCAGGTGCGAGCCGAGGCTTACGTTGACCTGAAGAACCTCAGTGAGCGCTACATCTGGGAGAACAGTCAGCGGAAGAAGTGCAACCCAGCCAACCGCATCCTCGATGTGGAAGCGTGGCTGAACAACGACTGGCGCATGGAGCGGATGGGGATTGCCGAGGTTGTCCCTAACGCCTCCAAGACCATTGACGGTCGCCCTCTCGCTCGCGTCACCTTCCACTCTCGAACCTTCGTCAAGAAGTTCCTGTCGGACGTAACTCCGGTCTACGGGGCAGACATGTCTCAGGAAGACCTGTGTGCCATTGTGAACGAAGTGGGAACGGAAGAGTACGACCTGCACAAGTGCTTCTTCGACATTGAAGCCCTGCAATTCAAGCGCGACGACCCCCTCAAGGACGAGTGGCTCGGGCCGTCGAAGAAGAACATCTGGCACGACCAACAGATGGTCAACTCCGTTGTGGCTTACGATAACTGGCTCGACACGTACTTTGGGTTCTCATGCCACCCTACCTGGGAGAAGGAAACCATCACCCACGACCACGACGGACGCATCACCATCGAGCAGAGGTTCTCCTGTGAGAAGGACCTCCTCCAGGCCTTCGCTGACTGGTTCGTGCGCTCTGACTTCGACACCATCAGCGGCTGGAACAGTGCGGGCTACGACCTGTCGGTTCTCTACCACCGCATGGAGAGCCACGGCATCGAACACACCCACTACGGGGAGCAATTCGAGAATGGGCTGACTTTCATGGAGGCGACGGGGGGAGCTGCGCTCTCACCTATCGGCATCATGGACGAGCCGTGGCACAAGGGTGGCCGCGAGTACCTCTGGCAGCAGCAACCGTTGCGCGGAGTGGACCACCTCGACATGATGGTGGCCTTCCGCCGTCTCTACAAAGACTCGACCAACAACGAATTGGTGTCCAACAAGCTCGCTCGCGTGGCGCAGTTCCTGGAGCTCGAAACCGAGAAGTTGGAGTCGCCTGACTTTTACTCCAAGGACTACCACATCGGCTGGGACGACTTCCTCAAGTACAACGTGCGTGACGTAGAGATTCTCGTAGAGCTCGATGAAGCCTGGAACGTCATTGGTTCGTTCAAGGCAACGCAGCAGCTCGTCGGCTGCCAGTTCCGCTCCACTTTCTACGCTACCGGCCTCGCTCGCGTCATGTTCAGTGAACGGGCTGACTGGAAGCAGCGCACTTACCCCTACGACTTCGACTTCGGAGAAGACGACGACCTTGAGGGTGCGATTGTTCTCGACCCAGAGGAGCTCGACTCGGTGGGCCTGCACCACTGGACCGTCATTCTCGACTTCGCCGGTCTGTACCCAAGCATCATGTGTGCCTACAACACGAGCCACGAAACCAAGGTGCGCCACGGGATGCCTCACTTGGAGGACGACATGATTGGCTTTGGTGGGATTCGGTTCAGGAAGAACCCAGTGGGAATCCTGCCTCAGATGGTGCTTGAGTTGGACACCAAGCGCGACGAATACAAGGCCCTTCTCAAGGAAGCCGAAGCGAAGGGAGACAAGGCAGCGGCCCGAAAGTGGAACGCCATGCAGCTTTCAGTGAAGCGAATGCGTGCGTCTTTCTACGGCATCATGGCCTTCGAGAAGTTCTCCTGGCACGACTCCGACATCGCCAAGACCATTACGATGGGCGGGCGCAACGCTCTCCTGTCCATCAAGAAGAAGGCAGAAGAGGAGGGCTTCAAGGTGGTCTTCGGACACACCGACTCCATCTTCGTCACCATGCCGAAGGAGTGGTCCAAGGAGCAGGTCCTCGAAGAGTCGAACCGTCTCGCCAAGCTCCTGACCTCCCACGTCCAGGCCGAAGTGCGCTCGGACGCCGTTGTTGTCGAGCTGGAGGCCATCATGGACAAGTACTTCATCGCCAAGAAGAACCGCTACGCGGGAAGGAAGGTCTGGGACGACAAGAAGGGATTCTTGGACATTGACTTCTCCGAGCACGGCTGGCCAGAGGTCACGCGGAAGATGTCGGGCATGGAGGCGAAGCAGACCAACACGGCACGTGTAGGTCGGACGATTCAGATTGAGACCCTCGCACGTATCTTCAACGACGAGGAACCTGTCCTCATCCAGGAGAGCATCGAGAGCCTCGTCAGGGACATTCGCAACGGGGAGGTTGAAGACACTCTCCTCCACGCCAACGCGAAGGTTGGGAAGTGGATTCCCCACCACCTGGACTGGCGCTGGGACGACCGCAGCTGTGAGTGCGGCATGTGCCCAGAGCCGAAGACCGGGGACGAAGCAAAGGACGAGGACGCGTGCTACGCTGGGAAGTTCTGGGTGGCTACCTGTGCCTCTTTCCACAACGATGTCTTGGTTGACGAGGCCAAGGGATGGGGGCCGCTCGACAAGGGCGACTCCTTCCGCTGGACCCACGTTTGCGACGGCCCGACTGCGATTCCCTCCGGTGGGTGGATTGGATTCCACGACCCAGAGCAGATTGCTGACTACACCCTCGACTACCACCTTCTCGCCAAGAAGCACGTCATCGACAAGATGGAGAACATCTACTACGGGATGAAGTGGGACTTCAAGCGACTGGAGGACCAGGTGAAGCGTCACTCGCCTGAGGACTTCATGAGTGCCTGACCAATCTTCAGGTCCTTACCGGCGGCTACCGCCTCGACCATGCCCCCAAGCGTGTCCCTGGTAGCCATCAGTGGGTGGGTGCGTAGCGAGCGTCCTGGGTCTTCGCCACCCATGCCGCCAATCAGCGAGGGCACTGCATCGACCATGTTACCAGTTACACCGAGTCCGAGCAGGTAGCCAGTTTCGCCCATGAGGTCAATCATGGCGTCGATGTAGCGGAAGTCAAAGTCGCCCAGTCCCTTCACCCCCAGTCCCTTGTTCCCGTTCATCTGCTCCCAGAAGAGCTCCTTAATGCAGGCAAGCGCAGCTTCAAGCCCGTACTCCTTTAGGATGTAGAACGGGTTGTTGGTCTGGGTCAGCTCCCACTCGATATAGCTCCCAATTGTCTCGTCAGCGTCAAGCATCATTGGGTTCGACCTACCAGGTGTTGGGTCCGAAGGACCAAGAACGATTACCGCCCATCGTGGCTCTGTCTCGTTAGGGTGGGTCCGTTGGTCAGCGAAGGCACGAGCACCCTTGATGAGACCGTGAATCTGAATCTTCTCAAGGGCTTCGCGCTGTAACATCAGGTACGCACGTGGGCTCATCAGTTCGTTCCCCTGGTACTGAACCCGGATTCCACTCTCGGTTTCGATAGCGTTGTACCCTGGTTCCTTTCCTCGGTAGTTGATGACGTCGGCTACGAAACTCAGGCTGACCTCAAAGGTCTCCAAGACGCTTTCTTTGAAACGGATGTCAATCGCGTTAGCGGCATCGTCGTAGGTAGTCAGCTCCATGATGTCCTTCATGTAAAGCTTGGAGCAGAAGTTGGCCAATGCCTGTGCATTTTCCTTGTTGCCGTGCTCTCGCTTCATGTAGAAGATGGTCTGCGGCTGCTGAACAGCAGACTTGGACAGCTCCAGAATCTGGGTGATGCGCTCAACAGTAGGAGTCGTACCCTTACCACCACCGTGGAAAGCACGCAGGCCAGCTTGCGTCACTGGCTCACCGACGTTCGCTGCCCCGGTTGAGCCAATCATCTCACCAGGTTCAACGCGAGAGTCCTGGTAGTACTCGAAGAGACGTGTCACAATGGACGCAGGGTCATCGCAGGTTCTGTTCACCATGGTGTTCAGGAACAGATGCCGGATGTAGGGCGGTAGTTCCAGGATTTTACCACGCATGGTGACCTTCGTCCCCTCCCCCATTCCACATTCCCTGCAGTCATCGTGGAGCGTTTTCTCGTGGACGCAGTAGTGGTCGAAGAAGAAGGGCTGAAGGGAGATTCGGAGGCCGTTCATGTTGTCAGGACCGCGTGGGTGGAAGGGGCGAAGACCATCGTCCCCAATCATAGGTGAGAGAACCCTACCGGTGCGGGCGTTCTTCAGGAAGCGTCGCTCGTCGATGATGAGGTTCTCCGCGGCCCGCTTGAGCTTGTGCTCCAGATAGCCAGACTTCTGAATCGCACCCGTAGAGGAGTTGATGCTTGCTCGACGTCCGGCAGCAGAGGCAAGGAAGTAGTGCGTAGGGCTCAACCCCTCAGCGTACGAGTCTACTGCAAACCCAAACGCTTCACCAGAGTAGTCAGCCTTACTGTACTGTGACTGTGGCCTACCAACCCCGAAGCCAGAAATCGGGCGGTAGTTGTTCACGGTGATTTGCCCGTAGGCGCCAGACATTTGCTGAATGTTGTCGCGACCTGCACGTGCACCAGAAATGACTGCGATGTTCATCGCGTTCGATGTTCCTTGGAGATTCTCTGTGAGCTCAAGGACCCGCTTGTCGAACTTACTCGTTACATCTCCAATGACCATCTCGGCCCAAGCAAGTGGGTCGTATGTCAGCCAATGTCGGCTTTTGTCGGTAAAGTACTCGTCAGGGAGATTCTCCAGTGAGCGAGTGAAGAACGCTTCGTTGATGAGGCGAATTTCTTCGTTAGCTTCGTCGTACACCTCTTGAATCACTTTGTTGACTGAAACTTTCTCCCACTCTTCTGGATTCCCTACCTTCGTCTTTCCCCAGAGCCTGTCTGGGATAAGCTCCTCACCGTTCCGGTAGTAGTGGCGCATCACCATCGACACATCAGTGATTCCGATGCTGTAGCCGATGCAGATGTGTGCTGCGAAGAAAAGGCGGTTGATGTGGTCAATGAATTCTGCCAGCTTGCGGACCCCAAGGTGGTAACCGTAGAGGTAAGTGAAGGCTGGACCAAGGACCATACCACCGTTCTTGACACCGTTCTTGTCAAGAGCGCCGTAAAGCAGTTCACCGTTTCGGATGAGACAAGGGTTCCCTTCCCCGTCATTCCACTCGCAGTTGATTCCTTCTGGGATGAAATGAGAGACAATTCGGTGACCAGAGTAGTACTTACCCAAGTCCGGCTCTGGCAAGGATTTCACGTACTCCATGTTGCCTTCGTCGTCACGGGTGAAAGTCAAGCCAAGCAGCTCTACGAGCTTACGCTTGGTAAGGTAGACTACGCCTTCCTTGGTGTACCCGATTCCTTTTGTTTCGTCAAACGTACCGGCAAGCTCGGTGTTCTTGTAGGTCAGCAAGTACGCTCCAGAGGTTTCGTCTTGGTCAGAAGCAATCGTAGGGCGACCGTAGCGGGAGTGGAAAATCTGAGTGTTCACACCCATGATGTCAACTGCCTCTTGGATTGCCTCTGGCGACTGAGGAACGTAGCAGCGCATCGTGTCCCCGTCGTAGTCGGCGTTGAAGGGGACACAAATTGTTGGGTTGAAGCTGAAGGCTTTCTGCTTCATCGGTACGACACGTGCCGCCATGATGTTTTGACGATGAAGGGCGGGAGCGCGAGTGAAGATGATGATGTCGTTACGCTGGAGGTGTCGGTGAACCGTGTCACCGACGCGAAGATTGTTCGCGTACTCAGTTCGTGCGCGGTCTGCGTACTGCTGCTCGAAGAGTTTTCGTTGTTCAGCGGTGTACTTCTTCATCTGGCTCCAGTTCATTTCTCTCGTGGCTTCACGAATGCGGGGCCTCCACTCTTGGTACCACTCGTCCAATTCCTCGCTGTTGACTTCCTTACCCCGTCCATCTACCTCGAACGCCTGGAACTCGTCTTCGTGCAAAACACCGAGCCGAGTACCGGGTAGGTTTCGCTCAAAGGCAGTTGCACCGGGGTAGTGGCGCTTGATGTCCTCCTTGGAGAAGTTGGGCATCTTTCGGGAGGATGCACTTCCGCGCCTGACAAGCTCTCGCATTTCCTCGATGTTTTCTTTAGTGACTTTCTCTGCTACTGTCATTTCCATGCAGGCGGCCAGAGGAACCCCTACTTCGTCAATACGAAGGTGAGGGTTGGGGGTAATCACAGAGTACATGACGTGCTCGGTGACTTTTGACTGGTTCAGGCGGCGAATGATGTTCTTCTTACGGCCAGGTGGGCGGATTCGGTCGTACACTCCCTCGAGTGCAGCCTTTGCAGTTCCAGTACCCGTGAAGGTCAGCTTCAGGTCAGGTGTCCCAAATGGAGTCTGGTGAGTAAGAGCTTGTGTGCAGGCTTGGAAGAGCCTAACACGAAGGCGGGCAAGCTCAGTAGGTTTGTCCTGAGCACGCTTGCGCAGGGTGTTGTTCATCTTGACGACGTTTCCGTAGAGACGTGTCATGTCATTTTCAGTCAAGGCTCCGGTTGGGGA
>Ga0255781_10004572_pt1 | contig 10406 bp, 9 predicted proteins | sample 101ome_21_FD_179979 | JGI IMG/M metagenome (GOLD analysis project Ga0255781, IMG submission 179979) | Coastal salt marsh microbial communities from the Groves Creek Marsh, Skidaway Island, Georgia - 101413BT metaG (version 2) | ecosystem: Environmental > Aquatic > Marine > Intertidal zone > Salt...
CGTCTGGTTTGACGCCGAGGGCAATCAATATTGCGCCGCCAGCCAGGCCGAAGCACAAGCACAGGCGGGGCCAGATGTATCTTTAACCCGCGATCCAGATGTGTTGGATACGTGGTTCTCCTCTGGGCTGTGGCCCATCGGCACTCTGGGCTGGCCCGAAAACACTGAAGCGCTTCGAAAATACTTTCCCACAAGCGTCTTGATCACAGGCTTTGATATCATCTTTTTCTGGGTCGCCCGCATGATGATGATGCAATATGCGGTGATGGGCGAAAAACCCTTTAGCACCGTTTATGTGCATGCGTTGGTGCGCGATGAAAAAGGTAAGAAAATGTCCAAATCTTTGGGCAATGTCTTGGATCCCTTGGAACTCATCGATGCTTATGGCGCCGATGCCGTGCGCTTTACCTTAACCGCAATGGCCGCGATGGGGCGCGATTTAAAGCTCAGCACCCAGCGCATCGCGGGCTATCGGAATTTTGGCACAAAACTTTGGAACGCAGCCCGGTTTGCCGAGATGAATGACGTTTATGCAACGCTGGACTCGGCAGGCAAAAGCCAATTGCCAGCGCAACTTCAACAAACGCTGAACAAATGGATTGTCGGCGAAACCGCCAAAGTGCGCGAAGCGGTCGATGCCGCGCTAAGCGCCTATCGCTTTAATGACGCAGCGAACCTGCTTTACGCCTTTGTTTGGGGCAAAGTCTGCGATTGGTACGTTGAATTTTCCAAACCGCTTTTATCCGGTGAGGATGAGGCCGCGCGCGCAGAAACCCAGGCGACCATGGCTTGGGTGATGGACCAATGCCTGATTTTGCTTCACCCTATCATGCCGTTCATCACCGAAGAGCTTTGGGGCAGTTTGAGCAAACGAGAGACAGCGCTGATCCATACTGACTGGCCCAGCTATAGCAGCACGCTTATAGATGCCGCAGCTGATAAAGAAATGAATTGGGTGATTGGCTTAATCGAGGAAATTCGGTCTGTACGCGCGCAAATGCATGTGCCTGCGGGCGCCAAAGTCAACTTGCTGGTCAGCGCGCTTGACGCGGCAGGTCAAGACGCTTGGGAGCGAAATCAAGCGCTGATCATGCGCTTGGCGCGGATCGAAACCCTAAGCGCTGTTGATACGTTTCCCAAAGGATGCGCCAATATTTCAGTCTCCGGTGGAGATTTTGGGCTGCCTCTGGCCGATCTGATCGATATCGGCGCAGAGACGGCGCGCCTCAACGCCGCGCTCGGAAAGCTTACTAAAGAACTGGGGGGATTGAAGGGGCGACTCAATAATCCAAAATTTGTGCAAAGCGCGCCGCCTGAGGTGGTTGAAGAAACCCGTGAAACTCTTGCCTTGCGTGAAGAGGAAGAGGCCCAATTAAAAGCTGCTTTGACACGTCTTGACGAGTTGGGGCAGTAATTGAGGGTTTGATGGCGGCAGATCAACACTCATCGGGCGCGCCCTGGCGCAATTTTTACGGGCGCTTTAAGGGCAAAACGTTGCGCCCTGGCCAAGAAGAAGCGCTGGAAAGCGACCTTGCGCAGCTTTCTTTGGGCCCGGTCAGTTGGACCGAGAATCCTGATCGCACCGCGCTGGATTTGGCCCAAATATTCAACGCCAGCGAGGTATGGCTTGAAATTGGCTTTGGGGGCGGCGAGCATTTGGTGCATCAAGCCGTGCAAAATTCCGAAACCGGTGTGATCGGATGCGAGCCTTATATCAATGGGGTGGCAATGCTGCTGCAAAAAATTCGCCGCGCAGAGGCGCAAAATATTCGGATTTATCCCGGCGATGCACGGCATCTCTTTGATGTGTTACCCCCAGCTTCAATCTCCAAAGCGTTTCTACTCTATCCCGACCCTTGGCCAAAACGCCGCCACCACCGCCGCCGTTTCGTAACGCCCGAGCATCTGGCTCCGCTGGCGCGGGTACTAAAACCGGGGGCCGAGTTTCGCGTGGCAACGGATATTGTCGATTATGTGCGCCAAACTCTTTTGGAAGTGCCCAAACAGGGCTTTGCCTATCAGAACCAAGATCCCGAAGGCCGCAACCCGGCATGGTCGGATTGGATTTCAACCCGCTATGAACAAAAAGCCCTACGCGAGGGCCGAATGCCGCATTATTTAACGTTTCATCGCCTTTAAACGGGCTTTTAAAACCCAACCAACCGGGTGGAAATCTCATAGACGCTGGCAGTGGCTTAGGATATGACGCTGCGGAAAATGTAAGGAACCAAGCCATGTCCTCTCACGCTGTTGCCCGCCCGATGATTGCTTACAAATCCGGCCCCTTAACCGGAGAGGCGCATGTGCCCGGTGATAAATCAATTTCGCATCGCTCGCTCATCTTAGGGGCGCTCAGCGTCGGCACCACCACGATTAAAGGCTTGCTTGAGGGGGATGACGTGTTGGATACGGCCAAGGCCATGCGCGCATTTGGCGCAATCGTCACCCAGCATGCTGCGGGCAATTGGAGCGTTGACGGCGTGGGCGTGGGGGGCTTTTGCGAGCCCGATACCGTCATCGATTGCGGCAATTCGGGAACCGGCGTGCGCTTGATCATGGGAGCAATGGCGACGCATCCAATCCGTGCAACCTTCACCGGCGATGCCAGTTTAAACAAACGCCCAATGGCCCGCATAAGCGATCCTTTGGCGCTGTTTGGCGCGCAAACCTATGGCCGCAGCGGCGGCCGTTTGCCAATGACCATTATTGGCGCCGAAACCCCCACCCCCGTGCGCTACGAAGTGCCCGTTCCATCGGCGCAGGTGAAATCAGCGGTTTTATTGGCAGGTCTTAACACCCCGGGGAAAACCGTGGTTATTGAACAAGAAGCCACGCGCGATCACACCGAACGCATGTTGCGCGGGTTTGGCGCTGAAATCAGCGTGCAGATCACCGATGCAGGCCGCGAGATTACTCTGACAGGGCAACCAGAATTGCAGCCTCAAGACATCACCGTGCCGCGCGATCCAAGCTCGGCAGCTTTTCCGGTTTGCGCAGCCTTGATCACCGAAGGCTCGGATGTATTGGTGCCAAATATCGGCCTGAACCCAACCCGCTCTGGTTTATTTACCACGCTGCGTGAAATGGGAGCCGATCTTGAATATGAAAATGAGCGGGTTGAAGGCGGCGAACCGGTCGCCGATCTACGGGCGCGGTTCTCTCAAAATATGCGGGGCATTGAGGTGCCATCCGAGCGCGCCGCCAGCATGATTGATGAATATCCCATTCTGTCCGTTGTCGCTGCCAATGCGCAGGGCGATACCGTGATGCGCGGCGTGAAAGAACTTCGGGTCAAAGAAAGCGATCGGATTGACGCGATGGCAACGGGCCTGCGCGCGAATGGCGTCACCGTAGAGGATGGCCCGGATTGGTGGATTGTATCTGGATGCGGCGCACAAGCTGTGCCCGGTGGCGCCAAATGCGCCAGCCATCTTGATCACCGTATCGCAATGTCATTTTTGATTTTGGGAATGGCCAGTAAAAACCCTGTCTCCATAGACGATGGCAGCCCCATCGCCACCTCTTTTCCGATTTTCGAAAGCCTGATGGCTGCGCTTGGCGCACGGCTTGAACATAGCCAAGAAAGATAGGAATTAAAGTGGCTTTTACAGTTGCAATTGATGGCCCTGCAGCCGCTGGCAAAGGCACAATCTCGCGCGCCGTTGCGCAGCATTTCGGGTTTGCTTATTTAGACACTGGAGTGCTCTACCGCGCCGTGGGATGGCTGCACCTTCAGGGCCAGGATCCACTTGCAGCGGCCCACAACCTGGATCTGAGCAGCATCGATATCACCGCGCTGCGCACCGCCAAGGTCGCCGAGGCCGCCAGCAAGCTGGCCGCGATACCCGATATAAGGCAGGCGTTGAGCGAATTTCAAAAAAGCTTTGCCCGTGCGCCCGGTGGCGCGGTTCTGGATGGTCGCGACATCGGAACGGTGATTTGCCCCAAAGCCGAGGCAAAATTATTTATCACGGCACGAGCAGAGACACGCGCCCAGCGCCGCTTTGCTGAATTAAAGCGCAGCGACAAGACCGCGCAATATAGCGATGTTCTAAAGGCCGTATTAGAGCGCGATGCGCGCGATAAAACCCGCGCCTCGGCGCCGTTGCAAGCCGCCTCTGACGCCTATCTTTTAGACACCAGCGATTTAACGATCGAACAAGCCTGTTCAGACGCGATCACTTATATCGCCAAAATCCGAAAAGACGAGGCGTGACCATCCTAAGATTATCGGGATTTATACCTTGTCAGCTTGCTAAAATTAGCCTAAAGACGCGGCTGTTGTGACGGTAAACATACCGCAAAGCGCTAAAGATCGAGCAGGGTCGGACCATCCGGCCCTTTTGCGTTTTGGAAAAACCGGATCAGCCAATGAACCCCAAGACCGGCGGAGACAACCGCGCGGCCAGAAAAAACCAGTAAAGGAAACTGAGACCACATGGCTCAAAATACATCGATGGAGGAATTCGAAGCCCTCCTGAATGAAAGCTTCGAAATTGACACACCCCAAGAGGGCTCAGTTGTCAAAGGCAAAGTCATCGCGATCGAAGCGGGACATGCCATTATCGACGTTGGTTATAAAATGGAAGGCCGCGTTGAATTAAAGGAATTTGCAAACCCAGGTGAAGAGGCCGAAGTTGCCGTTGGAGAAGAAGTCGAAGTCTTCTTGCGGCAGGTTGAGAACACCAAAGGGGAAGCGGTTATCAGCCGGGAAATGGCGCGGCGCGAAGAAGCTTGGGATCGCCTCGAAAAAGCCTATGCCGAAGAAGCGCGGGTTGACGGCGCGATCTTTGGACGCGTCAAGGGCGGCTTTACGGTGGAATTGGGCGGCGCGGTTGCGTTCTTGCCCGGCTCGCAAGTGGATGTGCGCCCCGTGCGCGACGCGGGCCCATTGATGGGGCTGAAGCAACCTTTCCAAATCTTGAAAATGGACAGACGCCGGGGCAATATCGTTGTATCTCGTCGCGCGATCTTGGAAGAAAGCCGTGCCGAACAGCGCGCAGAAGTGATCGGTAATTTGGCCGAAGGCATGTCGTTGGAAGGCGTTGTGAAGAATATCACAGAATATGGTGCCTTTGTGGATCTGGGCGGCGTTGATGGTCTGTTACACGTGACCGATATGGCGTGGCGCCGGGTAAACCACCCCTCCGAAATCTTGACGATTGGCGAATCGATCAACGTTCAAGTGATCAAAATCAACAAAGACACGCATCGCATCAGCCTTGGCATGAAGCAGCTGCAAGAAGATCCTTGGGATCGTGTGGCCGCCAGCTATCCGCTGGAATCAGTCCATCAGGGTGTGGTGACAAATATCACCGATTACGGTGCCTTTGTTGAGCTGGAAGCCGGAGTCGAAGGCTTGGTTCACGTTTCAGAAATGTCATGGACGAAGAAAAACGTGCATCCAGGCAAAATCGTTTCAACCAGCCAAGAAGTGGAAGTTATGGTTCTTGAGATCGATGGCACAAAGCGCCGCGTCTCTCTGGGCCTCAAGCAGACACAGCGCAATCCTTGGGAAGTCTTCGCTGAAAGCAATCCGGAAGGCACGCAAGTTGAAGGTGAAATCAAAAATATCACTGAATTTGGCCTGTTTGTCGGGTTAGACGGTGATATTGATGGTATGGTTCACCTGAGCGATATTTCTTGGGATGAACGCGGCGAAGACGCGATCCAAAACTTCCGCAAGGGTGACCTTGTTCAGGCCGTGGTGTCTGAAGTGGATGTTGAGAAAGAGCGTATCAGCCTGTCGATCAAAGCCTTGGGCGGTGATAAATTTGCCGAAGCCACGGGTGGCGTAAAGCGCGGCTCGATCATTACGGTTGAAGTTACCTCAATCGAAGATGGTGGGATTGAAGTGGAATACGAAGGCGCAAAAGCCTTTATCCGCCGCTCAGATTTAAGCCGTGATCGCGCAGAACAGCGCCCCGAACGCTTCTCTGTGGGCAATAAGGTAGACGTGCGCGTAACCAATATTGACAGCAAAACGCGCAAGCTTGGTCTATCGATCAAAGCCCGTGAAATTGCCGAAGAAAAAGAAGCCGTAGAGCAATATGGATCGTCAGATTCTGGCGCTTCATTGGGTGATATTTTGGGCGCAGCGCTGAAAGGCGACGAATAAGTTCTACCACATAAATTGATAAGGCCCCCGCACTCCCATTGGAGCGCGGGGGTTTTTTTATGCGCCGCTTAAAAACGATTCGTCCGTTTTAACGTAAACCCTAAGACATCTCTCTCTTCGCCCGTAAAAATGCCCCAAGCAAAAACAGAAACTGGTAACGATCATTAAATACCTCAAAAAAGCGGATAATTTTACGCCACAGAAAGACAAAGCATTTCCAAACAGGATGATTATTTTGTAACCTGACGTTATTAAATTCAAAACATAGGGGGAGGCCACGTGATTAGATCGGAATTAATACAGATCATAACGGACCAAAATCCGCATTTGTACCAACGCGATGTTGAGAGAATTGTTAATACCGTATTCGACGAAATTACCAATGCAATGGCGAATGGCGATCGGGTGGAATTGCGCGGCTTCGGTGCGTTTTCTGTCAAACGCCGGGATGCGCGCGTGGGTCGCAACCCGCGCACCGGTGCCTCAGTGGATGTTGAGGAAAAGCACGTCCCGTTTTTTAAGACTGGCAAATTACTGCGCGATCGTCTGAACGGGAAAACGTAAGTCATGAAATATCTGCGCTATGCCTTTCTTATAAGCCTGGCGCTTGTTCTTATTATCGTTGCAGTGGCGAATAAAGCACCGGCCGAACTTGCCTTTCTACCGCCTGATCTTGCAAATTTGATCGGGATGAATTGGTCAATTACAGTGCCCGTTTTTCTTGTGTTTTTCTTGGGTATTATCTTTGGAGTTCTCGTCGGCTTTATATGGGAATGGTTGAGAGAATATAAATTGCGGTCGGAGGCTGCCGCAAATGGAAAAGCCTTGCGGCAGGCTGAACGCGAATTAAAAAAGCTCAAACAAGAAAAATACGCAGATCAAGACGATGTCTTGGCTTTGATCGACGAGGTAAGCTGAGCATGATCCAAGGCCCAACGCGGGTGAAAATTTGTGGCCTTACCAGCCCCGAAGCCATCAAGGGCGCAGCACAAGCTGGAGCAACTTACGGAGGGTTGGTATTTTACGAAAAATCACCCCGCCATTTAAGCTTGGCAAAAGCCCGGGAAGTGGCCTTGGCAGCGCCCCCAGGCTTCGCCAAAGTGGCCTTGGTTGTGAACCCACAAGATGCGTTTCTAGAGGAAATGTTGTCGCAAGTTCCCATCGATATTCTGCAATTACACGGAGCAGAACAGCCACAGCGCGTTCAGCAAATCAAGCAAAGCACAGGCTTGCCGATTATGAAAGCGCTCGGGATCGCAACGGCTCAAGACTTGCACGAAATTGATCGATACGCTGAAATTTGTGATCAATTGCTGATCGACGCAAAGCCTGCCCCCGGGGCCAAATTACCGGGGGGAAACGGGTTGGCCTTTGATTGGCAGCTTCTCGAAAATCACACCTGGAAAATACCTTGGATGCTGGCAGGTGGTTTGACGCCCGATAATGTGGCCCAAGCCATACGCGTAACGCAGGCGCGACAAATTGATGTCTCCTCTGGTGTAGAAAGCGCCCCGGGCCTCAAAGACATGGATAAAATGCGCAACTTCGTCGCTCAGGCCCGCCTCTGAGGCAAAACATCACTCTTTGGCCTTTATATGATGTACTCTCTTTACCCGCCGGGGTTACAAAGCTACATCTTGAAAAAGCCGATTTTTGGAGGGGCGCATGCCAAACGATCTTTTTAACAGCTTCATGACCGGACCCGATGAAAAGGGCCGGTTTGGTCAATTTGGCGGAAGGTTCGTTTCAGAAACATTGATGCCACTTATTTTGGAATTGGAAGAGCAATATAACATTGCAAAAACCGATGATAGTTTCTGGGCCGAGATGAATGATCTTTGGGCGAATTATGTTGGCCGGCCCAGCCCGCTTTATTTTTCTGAACGGCTCACAGAGCATCTTGGCGGCGCCAAAATCTATATGAAACGCGACGAACTTAACCATACCGGCGCGCATAAGATTAACAACGTATTGGGTCAGATTATTTTGGCGCGGCGAATGGGAAAAACGCGCATCATCGCCGAAACTGGAGCTGGTCAACATGGCGTTGCCACAGCGACAGTTTGCGCAAAATTCGGTTTGAAATGCGTGGTCTATATGGGCGCGCATGACGTAGAACGGCAAGCGCCAAACGTGTTTCGTATGCGGCTTTTGGGCGCCGAAGTTGTGCCCGTCACCTCGGGGCGCGGCACTTTAAAGGATGCTATGAACGATGCGTTGCGCGATTGGGTGACCAATGTACGCGACACGTTTTACTGCATCGGTACCGTTGCTGGGCCGCATCCCTACCCCGCCATGGTGCGCGATTTTCAAGCCATTATCGGCAAGGAAGCCAAAGACCAAATGCAGGCTGCCGAAGGCCGCCTGCCCGATACCATCATTGCCGCGATTGGCGGCGGCTCGAACGCAATGGGCCTTTTCTTTCCGTTTTTAGACGATAAAGACGTGAATATCATCGGCGTTGAGGCTGGCGGGAAAGGCGTAAACCAAAAAATGGAACATTGCGCTTCGCTCACCGGCGGGCGTCCGGGCGTGCTCCACGGCAACCGCACCTATCTTTTGCAGGATGATGATGGTCAAATTCTCGAAGGGTTTTCGATTTCGGCCGGCTTGGATTATCCCGGGATAGGCCCCGAGCATTCTTGGTTGCATGAAATCGGCCGCGCAAAATATGTGGCTATTACCGATGCAGAAGCGCTTGAGGCCTTTCAATTATGCTGCGCCCTTGAAGGAATCATTCCCGCCCTCGAGCCAAGCCACGCGCTGGCCCATGTGATGAAAATTGCGCCAGAGCTGCCCAAGGACCATATCATCTGTATGAATATGTGCGGGCGCGGCGATAAAGATATCTTTACCGTGGCCAAACATCTGAATTTTGATATGGGCACGCTTGGATAATCCACAGGTCTCAAAAGAAAAAACCGCCCTTGGTCTGGGCGGTTTTTTTGTTTTTCGACGCTTGTTTTTGATCAGCTATTTCAGCGCATCGTGAAGCGCATCCACCAAATCTGTACGCTCCCAGCTGAACCCACCATCCGCCTCGGGCTGGCGGCCAAAATGCCCATAGGCTGCCGTGCGTTGGTAAATGGGTTTATTCAGCGCTAAATGTTGGCGAATGCCCCTTGGGGTCAAATTCATGCAGCCAGCAATCGCCCGTTCGATGGCCGCGGCATCAACCGCGCCCGTACCAAACGTATCGGCATATATCGACAAAGGCTCTGCAACTCCAATCGCGTAGGAAAGCTGGATTGTGCAGCGTTCGGCCAAGCCAGCCGCCACCACATTTTTGGCCAGATAGCGCGCGGCATAAGCGGCCGAGCGATCCACTTTCGTTGGATCTTTGCCCGAAAACGCGCCGCCACCATGCGGCGCGGCGCCGCCATATGTATCCACGATGATTTTGCGCCCAGTGAGGCCCGCATCTCCATCCGGCCCACCGATCACAAACTTACCTGTCGGGTTCACATGCCAATGCGTATCACCATCAATCCAACCATCGGGCAGCGTTTCGCGGATATATGGCTCAACAACGGCGCGCACATCTTCAGAGGTCATTTGGGCGTCCAAATGCTGCGTTGAGAGCACAATCGAGCTGACCCCAACCGGTTTGCCGCCTTGATAGCGCACCGAAAGCTGAGATTTCGCATCTGGCCCCAAGCTTGCAGCACTGCCATTTTTACGCGCTTCGGCCAAACGGCTTAGAATTGCGTGGCTATACTGGATCGGTGCCGGCATTAATGCATCGGTCTCGGTGGTTGCATAGCCGAACATGATCCCCTGATCGCCAGCGCCTTCATCTTTGTTTTCAGACGCATCGACGCCCTGCGCGATATGTGCGGATTGTTCATGCAACAGATTGGTGATCTCAACTGTCTCATGATGAAATTTCTCTTGCTCATAGCCAATATCTTTTATGCAGGCACGCGCGATTTGATCTATGCGCCCCATAAAGTCTTTGAGCTTTGTGGCATCTGACAGACCAACTTCGCCCCCGATCACCACCCGATTGGTGGTGGCAAAGGTTTCGCAGGCAACGCGAGCCTCAGGTTCTTCGCCTATAAAAGCGTCTAAAACAGCGTCTGATATACGGTCGCACACCTTATCAGGATGCCCCTCTGACACGGATTCAGAGGTAAAAATATAGTCTTGTCTTGTCATGAAGCGCTCCGATTATAAAAAAGTCGCCACGTCAGGAAGCCGTTGTGGCGATAGGGGCAGTGGTATTGAAACGCCCTAGGAAGGTCAACCACTGATTTGACGGCGACAGATCAAACTGAGCGCAAGGATG
>Ga0255781_10004573_pt1 | contig 10405 bp, 20 predicted proteins | sample 101ome_21_FD_179979 | JGI IMG/M metagenome (GOLD analysis project Ga0255781, IMG submission 179979) | Coastal salt marsh microbial communities from the Groves Creek Marsh, Skidaway Island, Georgia - 101413BT metaG (version 2) | ecosystem: Environmental > Aquatic > Marine > Intertidal zone >...
ATGCAGAAGGAGTTTAATGATGACCAAGTTGCTTGATTTAATTAAGCAGCATGAGGGGGTTGTCTCGCATGCATATGAAGATAGTCGCGGCTATCTAACCATAGGCGTTGGCCGCTTAATTGATGAACGATTAGGCGGTGGTTTAAGCGATGACGAAATAAATTTGCTGCTGGCAAACGACATTAAACGCTGCATGGACGAAGCTATGCTTTATCCGTTTTATCCAAAACTTGATGAAGCGCGGCAAGCTGTAATTATAAGCATGTTGTTCAATCTTGGCCGGCCAAATTTTGACAAGTTCCAAAACTTCCAAGCTGCTTTGCTAGTTGGCGACTTCAACCTTGCGGCAAACGAAATGCTAAATTCAAGATGGGCAACGCAAGTCGGGCACAGAGCGAACCATCTATCGCAAATGATGCGCACCGGTGAATGGACATGACTGTCGAAAGTGTAGCGCGCAAGATGCTTGAATTACGCATTCTGCCCCGCTTTATGATGATTGTGATGACGCTTGTTTACATACGCTGCATCGAATGGGCTCTTGCGATGCCTGACCTTTCCACACAACAAGCCAGTTTAATTAGCGTTGTTACCGGCGCCATGACCGGCAGCCTCGCAGTCTGGCTAAATTCGGAGAAACACTAATGATTGGAGCGCTGATCCCCGCCGTTAGTGGCATATTAGATAAGTTTGTGCCCGATGCCGATACCAAGCAAAAGCTTGCGCATGAAATATCGACTATGGCCGAAAGGCATGCGCACGAACTGGCAAAAGGACAGCTGGAAATAAATAAAGCAGAAGCGCAGAGCCGTAATATGTTTGTTGCCGGCTGGCGTCCGTTTATTGGGTGGACCTGCGGTGTGGCACTGCTAGCGCACTTTTTAATTTTCCCAACAGCAGACGTTGTGACTGCACACATGGGCATCCCGCCGGTGCAATATCCAGCTTTTGACATGGATAGCTTGATGACCATTTTGCTTGGCATGTTGGGTTTGGGCGGCATGCGCAGTTTTGAAAAATTTAAAGGAGTGTCCAAGTAATGCCACACGCTAAAAAGCCGAAAGGCCTCTATGCAAACATCCATGCAAAGCGTAAACGCATCAAAGCTGGCAGCGGTGAACGCATGAAACCAGCGGGCGCTAAAGGCCGGCCAACCGCTAAAGATTTTAAAAGATCAGCTAAAACAGCAAAGAAAAAACGCTGATAGCACCAAAAAAGTTACGCACATTGGCTATAGCACCAGCGTAGCACCAGCCGGCTACAATGCAGCAAAAATAAGGTTTTTTGTCAGGCTCATAACCTGAAGGTCGCAGGTTCAAATCCTGCCCCCGCAACCAAAAAATCCAGGCAAAACAGTTACTTATAAATTACCCCCATCGCTTCGGCGGTGGGGTTTTTTTGTGTTTTAAGCCTACCGTGTAGCACCAAACGTAGCACCAAACCGTCAGGTTATTTTGGGTTTTATGCAATAAATATGCATATAGGGGGTTTACTTTAATGCATAGGCCGCATATATTCAGAATATAAGGAACGCATGGAGGTGCAAATGGACATGGTTAAAACATTTACTTTTGGAAACGCCGATCAGTTTGAAGGCGCCAGCTTCACCAAAAATGGCAAGCTTTATGGTTATGAAGATTGTTACAAGTGTGAAGGCACCGGCATCTTGCCATGGCATATGAATGTTTCTAACGGCGTTTGCTTTGCTTGTGGCGGCAATAAAAAGCGCGCAGTGCGTTTATATAGTGAGCGCGAAAACGCCAGCCAGCGCCGCCGTATTGCCAAGCAAATTGCTATGGAAGAAGCGCGCCGCCATGTAACCGTAGAGATCAACGAATTGCGCCGCATCAAGTATGCCGTGCAAAACGGTTTCCGCAACATTGCAAGATTGCACGAAAAAGCTGCTAGCAACTACGTTGGCGAAATTGGCCAGCGTATTGATATTGAAGCCACCATGACTTTTTGCATGGGCTTCGATGGCTTCTACGGCACCACATACATAAACACTTTTGTTGATGCTGATGGAAACATCTTTTTTTATCGCGGCAACCCGCTTGCCAAGAAAGGTGAAAAAATTTCACTGAAAGCGACTGTTAAAGCACACGCCGAACATAAAGGCGCAAAGCAGACAGTTGTAAACCGCCCAAAACTTGCAAATTAGGAGGTGCAAATGACTACAGAAAATAAAAACATTGTTTGGCTGGCTGCTCAGCTTGTTAGGAACGCTGATCAGTTAAGCGCCATTGTTGGCAATCAAATAAATACCAAAAGCTGGATTGCCAGCACGTTGCGGCCGGAGTGGAGCGAGGAAGCTATTGCTGAAGTGCAAAACGCCGTTGATGAAATTTATAAGGCGCGGGCTTAACAGCCCCGCCCATTCATAAAGGAGAATAAAATTATGAAACTGGTAGCAAAAGACAAAAATGAGGCTCGTTTATTTCTGACATGGATATGCCTCAACAGCGTGGATTTTTGGGGCAACGAAGATAGTGTGAAAGAGCACAAGGCTCTTTTGCGTAAATACCGCAAATCAGTTGCGACAGCTTTAGGGGTGCCGCCCATCGATGTTCAGAGCGAGATGCTGGACTTGTATGAGGGCAATGAGCAAATCTGTAAAAAATTGCAGACAGCTTAATGGCAAACCTTAATCACATAAACCTACGGCTTAACGAAGCGCAAAACTTCGTTAAGCGGTGGCACCGTCACTCAAAGCCACTAAAGCGCCATATGTTTTCTATTGGCGGCTATAGCAGGTTTATAATGACTGATGGCCACACGGTGCCAACCGAACACCGCAAGCCCTACCCGATAGGCTTGGAAGGAATTATAACAGTTGATCGGGCATCATCTGCTTGGTCAGCTGAGCGCCACATTATTGAATTGCGCCGCGTTTGTTTAGCAGATCATGCTCCAAAAAATATGGCCAGCTTTCTTATAAACAAAGCGCGCGATGCATGTTTGGCCATGGGCTACAAAAAAATCGTCACATATACGCAACCATATGAAAGTGGCGCATCGTTACGCGCGGCCGGCTTTTGGCTGGATGCGTTTTGCGACATAACGCGCGATACGGATGGAAATGTTGATGGCGTTGTGCGTTGGGAATTTATTGCTGGACATCGTTTAAGTGAACAAGGCCGGCAAAATCAGAAAATGAATTTGGATCGTTTGGATAAATTTATTGGGGGGCAAAATGACTGACTTTCCAACAGCTACAAAAAACGGAAAGCTTTACGGCGTTATTTATTACCGTGACCACCGCAATAATAAGCGCCGTGCTTTCTGTAAACCCACATATAAAGCATGGCTAGCGCGGCGTGACGAAGTTATGGCTATGGTTGCCGGCGAACAAGAAGCGGTTAAAAAAGCGCACTTTATTGATGTGTGCAGAGCAGCTTTAGATGATCGCCGCAACGATATAGACGCACCCGATGGCATTAGGCCGGAGACATGGCAAAATGACGAGCGCCACATTAGGCTCCATATCTCGCCGTACTTCCAGAGCCTATTGATCAGCGACATCGCTGTCCCGACCATAAACCGTTTTATAAAGGATATGCGCCGGCGCGGGTTAAGTGCAAAGACGCAGCGCGAAATTATGCACACTATGAGCATGGTGTTTAAGTTTGCGATAAACGAAGAATATATAAGCGATAACCCATGCGCCGATGCAAAGCGGGATGCCATTAAAGGTAGCGCCGGTGAGCGCGATGGTTACACGCTGGAAGAAGTGCAGCAGATACTAACGGCTGATATGAGCGAACAGTTGCACACGCTATGCATTACCGCGGCGCTAACTGGATTGGCGGCTAACGAGTTGCAGGGTTTGTGTTGGGATGCCGTAGATATTAAAGGCGCCACACTGCACGTTTTTAGAACTGGCAGCCGCATTGGTTTGCGCGATGAAACTAAAACGCCATTTAGAAACCGTGTGCTTGGTTTGCCTAGCAAACTATGTGTGCAGTTAGGCGTTTGGCGCTTGCGCAGTGCGCACCGGCTTTATGTGTTTCCAAGCGCTAAAGGTAAGATGGGGGATCAAAAAGCTTGGAGCGATGCGCTGCAACGTGTTTGCGAAAACATTGGCGTTGAGTTTAAAGGGTTAGGCGGCTTCCGCAAGTTTTACCATACGCAAATGCTGCTAGCTGGTGTTGATGAATTAACCCGCAAATATCGCATGGGCCATAGCAAGCGCAGCAATACAGCCATGGCGCATTATAGCATCACTGACTTAAATCGGGCCCAATCTGCAACTGATCTGGATTTGCTTGCGGCGCAACTCTAAACATAACCATGCACCTCCGCTGGTGTTGCGCTGCTAAAATGCCGCTACTTAACTGCCAACCGGCGGCTAGGTAGCGGCAAACTTCTTCATGCCCTACATATCGGCATATTATACGTTCTCCAGCCATTCACGCGCCATTTTAAGCCGTTGCTGAAAAAGCTTATCTTTGTTTTGTTCGGCGCGCTTTAGCTGCTGCATTACAGTGCTATGGTCGCGGTTAAACCGGCGCCCCATGTGCGCATAGCTTGCCGGTGTGTATTCTTTAGCAAGCAAGCTGGCAATGCAGCGCGCATCAGGCAATGGCGCACCCCTACGCGCCGATAAAAAATCCATTTGTGTTATGTTCATTGTTAAGCACACCACATCAACGATATGGCTTAACTGCAATTCCAGTTCATTAAACTTATTTGTTTGCATTTCTTAACTGCTCCCAAAAATCAATGTCACCTTGCTTGCGCCTCGCCTCAAAACACCCAAACCCGCAAAGCACCAGCTTTTCGCCATTTACCAACCAGCCGCCACTATCAAGGTAAACTGTTGTGCCGCACACTGCGCACTTGTCCACCCTGATAGGCTTGGCTTTTTTACGCCTACTCACGCGCGGCAGAACGGCGCAAAAACTCCATGCCTTTTTCAAACATCTGTTTTTTGGTCATGTGCATTTGCGCTTGGTTCGTACCGATAACCAGAAGGCAACCGTCATCGTTTGGAATAACTAACAACGGATGCTCTGGCCGTTCTGCTACGCTAGAAAGGTGCTTTGAATCCATCGCTGCTACCTTCTTTCGGCGGCAGTGCAACATCGTTGTTATTACAAAGCACCGAAATATTGGTGTAGGTTTTCCCATCCTTTTCGTTGGTAGTCACCTTCATGGTGCCAACGGCAGAAACTTGCTTGCCTTTCCTAAAAATGTCGGCCAGCTTGTCGCTGTTTTTGTTAAACCAAACAATGCGCATGTAATGCGTGTGTTTGTTATCTTCGCCATCTTTGTCATATTGATTTTGCGCAACATCTAGCAACATATAGTCGCCTTTGCTTTCGGCATCGCGCGTTAGATTGCCAACAACGGTTAATTTATTCATCAAGCTTGCTCCTTACTTTATTGCAGATGATTGGTCTAAAAATGCTTGCACAACGTCAGGGTCTTGCGGTTGCACGGTTTCCCAAATGCTGCGCAATTTGTTTAAATCCTTAATTGGTGCAATTTCTTTGCGGGCTTGTTCGGCGCCCATGCCATCAAAAAACTGACGCAATTCGTCTGGCGTCATGGCCTCAATATTTGGCTTGGTAAAATCTGGAATGGCATCGTCCAGCTTTACCATCGTATTTGTTGCGGGCGGCTCACCAGTTGGGAGGTGCTGTTCTGATGAGCCACCCTGACCGGCAGTGTTGGGAACAAGGTTGGCTTTTTTCGCACTGCCGGCTTTTCCTCTATCCGTACCGTCTACAGTCGGTTCGAAATCCCAATCAATATCATCGTCATTGTGGTCTGCTATGCCCATGGTTGCTTGCAAGCTGTATTTGCGCGCGTAGGTTAGCGCTGCACCAAATGCGGCGCTGCCACCCTTCTCAACCACTATTGGCAATTCGCCGCCGCTTATCCATTGGCCGCTTTTATGATACAAAATCGTGCGCACATAATATTCGCTGTTGCGGTCTACATGCACCCATTTGGTAACTGGCTGGCTGAATGATAAGCCATACTTTGCCGCACGGCGCGCAACGGTCACAACATCGCCAATCGTTGCCGCGTTGCCTTTCGTAAAGTTTTTGCCAGTTTTATCTAGCACCGGCATTTGCGCTTGAAACTGACTCAACGCTTCTGCGATCTGATCAATTTCTACACTATGCAGCCGGCCATAACCGGCAACGCCTTTAGATGGGAAAGCAAGGTCTGTCATTTTTGCACCTCTATTCTTTTGCTATTGTTTTTGGCAACCCTAATGCGGATGCCATCCCCAAATGCCTCGCTAGCATTGCGCGGCACTAATTTCTTGAGTTCTGTTTCTGCTTTTTTGAAGCTGTCAGCCGCGCCATAGGTTTGGGCCCATATTTCCGCGTAATGCTTCCATTTAATTGCGTGTGTTGTGTCGGCCATGTTTACTGGCGTTTTTTCATCGGCTGGCACTGGTGGCTCTGGTGTCGCCAGCTTGGTTGGCTCTACACCCATTTCAACGCAGCCCATAAAATAACTGGCCATGCCAATTAGCGATGCTTGGTATTTTTTGTCGATTTTTACTTCGCAGATCACCGGCTCGTTGCCGCCGCGCAGAAATGATAAAACGCCATATGGGCATGTCTTGCCGGTGGCTTCTTCTAATAGGTACGCATTCCAATGTAGCTGCGCGCTGTAATAGCGTGTTAGGCGCGGGATGACATCGCGGTATTCTTCACCAGCTTGCGGCCGCCCTAATGTAAACTTGGCATCGTAAACCGCTTGCCGGTTTTTATAGCCAGCTATAACGCCATCCAGTGTGCAGCGCATAAATTGGTTTTTAACGCCTCTTATGACGCGCTGCCGGTCAATAATCGGCAAGCCAAGTTTGTAGGAAGTCCATTCCGTGTTCAGCGTTTCGGTAACATGCCCCATAACAACCGGCCAAGCCATAGATAGGTCATCGGCTGGCTTCATGCCGCGCTTTTCTAAATACAAATTTAGGATGCGTTCAGAAACACCGCTGGCCAGCGTTGTGATGTCGCTGCCGCCCATGGTGGTTTTGCGCTCTTGGAGGCTCTTGCTACCTAATTGAAATGCCTGAAAAAATTCGGGCACTTCATTGCTTGTGTTACTATCATGCATAACGCAGTATTACTACTGCGCATGCATAAAGTCAAGCATATATGCAAACTATGCTGCATTTATGTATTTAGTTTGATGCCCTCTATGCAGTGCAATTCAACGTCCATTAGTGGGAAGTCGGTTTCTTCTAAAGGCTCTAGCTGGCAAACGGTGTGCGTTGTTTGGTTGCTTTTTACATATTCGCGCGCAACGCCAAATATCTGGTTGCCATCTGCGACTTTGCAGATACACAAACCGCCGGCTTTTGGTTTTTTGTTTGGGTCAACATAAACTAAATCGCCATGCTGCACCCGCGGCGCCATGTCGTTGCCATAAATAATCACCGCATAGCTGTTGGCTACAGTGCGCAAAAACGCCGGCGCTTCTATACTGCTTTGCATATTGTCATGGTAACTAAAGCCAGCGCCATCTATGCGTGGCAAACCATACACCGGCAAAAACTCATTTATTACCGGCGCCGCTTCTTCGGTTATGTTTTCGTGTATATCTTCCGGCGCAACTTCTAAAGCTTTTGCTAATATGTCACGGTGTTCACCAATAGCGCAGATGCCGCGCTCTATGCGGCTATATTGCGACTGCCCGAAGCCGGTGCGCGTTGCGACTTCCTCCTGTTTTAACCCTAATGCTTTGCGTAGCATTTTTAAGTTGTTCACTTTTCTCTCCTGACAAAACAACAAAAAAAGAAGTAATTCTGGCCGCATTAAATGGGTCGCCTGTTGGCGGGTTAAGCCAACTAGACACACGCAACGCAAAAATGCATGCAAGGTTGTTAGTTTTAAATAAACAAGTCATATGCAAAATATATGCTTTACATGCGCAAAAGTAAACATTTATAAACAGGGTTGCCATATGCATATATGCAAAGTAACATGCCTAAAAATAAACTAAACCGCATATAGTAGGAACCCAATGAAATTATCACAATATCTAGCGACAAACGGTATCTCGCAAAAGCAATTTGCTGACAAGGCAAACGTGTGCCAAGCAACCGTTCATAAGTGGCTCTATAAAAACTGCATCCCATCAGGCAAGCGCATGATGCAAATACACACGCTGACAGGCGGCGATGTAACTGTTGCCGATTGGATAGAACTGCATGAAATGGATGGTGCAGATGGGCAAAGCGCAGCGTGATAAAGGCGCGCGTTTTGAGCGCGAGTTAGTAAATACTGCAAAAGCACATGGGCTAGATGCGTTGCGCGTACCATTAAGCGGTGCGGCGGCTGGCTTTAAAAACGACATCATTATAAAAACCACCGGCGCCACATGGGAAATCGAAGCCAAAAAAAGAGGTGGCGGCTTTAAGTTTATTTATGATAATAAACGTGATGTGGATGTGTTGGTAATCGGTGCTGATCGTGAAAAGCCACTTGCAGTTTTAGATTACGAAGATTTCTGCGACCTACTTGCGGGCAAGCTATGAAGCACATCCCGCGCCACAAAGAAGAAGATATTCACACGCTCATTTTAGCGATTGGCGACGGCATCTGGTCTAGGGGCACACGCCGCTTGGCAGACTGGTGCGGGCTCTCGCAAAAGCATGTGCAGTTCTGGTATGAGCACGGCCAGCGCATCCCAACGCATTGGATCGAACCAGCGCAGCAATGTTGCATGCACTATGCCGGCAAACGTGTGGAACTACGGCGTGACGCTAAAGTCAGTAAAATGCGCAAATGTTTGCGCTGTTCTAAACAATTTATGTCGGAAGATGTGGGGCACCGTATCTGCGACAAGTGCAAGGAAAAAAAATCGTATCAAGAAGCCGTTAGCGCATCAGATGAATTTAAGGTGTTGCCAAAATGAATATAACGCTGACCGAATATGAGTTAATGCAAGCGGCTTTAACCGGCTGCATGCGTTTTGTGTCAGCAAAATGCCGCAACTATAAAGAAACCCTGACCAACTATGATGACAGTTGGGATAATCATTTGGAGGGTGCTTGTGGTGAGGTGGCTGTTGCCAAGCTGCTTGGCAAATATTGGGGCGGCAGTGTTGGCACCTTTCAAAAGCAAGGCGATATTGATAGCTGCGCAGTAGAAGTGCGCACCCGCCGCAAGCACGGTTGGGATTTAATAATTCGTGACCGCGATCCTGATGAGCGTGTGTTTGTTTTAGTGACAGGCACGGCGCCCAACTATCGCGTTTGTGGATGGCTGCATGCTGGCAGCGCAAAACAACAACAATGGCGCAAAGATCACGGCGGTTATGGTGCCGCTTATTTTGTGCCGCAAAACGCATTAAGGGAAATGCATGAATTAATAGAGGTGCTTAAATGAGTGTTGAAATGGTAGTTAAAGCCATGTCAACGGAAGTTGGCGATGCCAGTGCGCATTTGCTGCTTATATGGTTGGCTGATTATTACAACGATGAAACCGGCTATGCATGGCCAAGTATAGACACACTTGCAAATAAGATGCATGTGAGTCGCCGCACGGTGCAAAATAAGCTGCGCTATTTAGAGCAGCGCAATTACATAACAATAGAAACGCGGCCGGATGACACCAGCAAATATGTTGTTTTAGGCGGTGCAAATCCTGCATGGGGTGCAAAATCTGCACCCAAACTACTTACAGATAATAATAATATATATTCTAATAATATTGGGCGCAAAATCTGCACCCCTCGCCAAATGCTAGAAAAGTTCGAAGTTGACACTGATCTGCGCAGCTATGCAGCAGACCGTGACATAAATGATGCTGATGCACTGGCACAACGCATGCGGGATTATTATTTAAGCATGAACCGCATACCAGACCGCAACTGGCGCCTTACCTTTATGACTTGGTGCCGTAACGAGCAAAGCCGCGCCAAAACAGTTAAAGCCAATGGCAGCTTGCCACCATTGACTGCACTGACTGAAAAGCAGCAAGGCTTAATGCGAATCATAATCAAAAAAGCAAAGCAGCAATTTGGCGCTGAATATTACGATTACCACAAGCTGTATGATGCCATGCATGCGGCTGCTTTAAACCGTGAAAACATCAAAAAAGTTGCTGAAGGTATGGGGGTCAATGTAGATGGCTGACGTATTGTTACCAACACCGGAGTTTTTGGCGAAGCATAGCGTGGAGGAAGTTGAAACGCGGCAAGCGGGCAAACGCCGGTTGCGGGTGACAGATCAGCTATGGATTGACTACTACTTAAAGCATGGTCACATAAACGCGCACCAGCATGCCGCGGCAGAGCAGTTGCTAGCGCTTTATAATGCAGCCGGCCGCACTGTTAGGATGTCTGCAAACTTGGACACCATGCCTAAAGGCAATGGCGGTATTACAAATTATGCAGCAGAAGCATTTGCTGATTTTAATAAGCTTGCAAGGCG
>Ga0255781_10004580_pt1 | contig 10397 bp, 12 predicted proteins | sample 101ome_21_FD_179979 | JGI IMG/M metagenome (GOLD analysis project Ga0255781, IMG submission 179979) | Coastal salt marsh microbial communities from the Groves Creek Marsh, Skidaway Island, Georgia - 101413BT metaG (version 2) | ecosystem: Environmental > Aquatic > Marine > Intertidal zone >...
GATCTGAAGACCAACTACGATAAACGCAACCTTTGCCATCTGGTTTGATGGCTCTTTGAAGGGCGTCTTGGCGAAGTTCATGCCAGACTGCATGTGCATCTTCAAGTAGTTGGTGTTCAGAAAGTACATTTTACCCGAAGCGCAATCGCGGTCATACTGCACCGGAATGCCACGGAACGAAGGAAGACGGCCATCAACGCCCGGAGCGTCATTGGCGCTCAAACGCTGGTAACCCGTGCCTTCAAAGATTTCTTCAAACGAAGCGTAGATGTCGTTCGTCGTGAAGATATTGGTAGGCTGCTCATTGCCCTCAGAAACGTCGTTCCACGTCGAAGCCATGCGAAGCATACCCTCGTAGAAGTTCGTATTTGAGATGGTCTTGAACGACGTATCCGACGTAGCGTTGTTGGACTTGTTCTGCCACCAGCTATTGCCGCTAACAGTGATACCACCCAACGTAGTAGGCGTAGAGGTCGGATCATCCGCAATGATGTCTTGGAAGCCCAAAGGTGCTTTGCCCGTCTGGGCGCTGTAGAGCGAGGAGTTGATCTGGTCGCGCAAGGTCAGCATGGACTGACGAGTCTTGGCTTCCAGCAGTTTCATGGCCGAATCGCTCTTGCGATTTTCCATTTCCTCGGTGTAGTTGATCGTAATAGGTACTGCTGCATAACGGAACGGATAAAACGCTGCCGTGATGCCGTCTACGGCGTCCGTATTTAGGACATCGTAGCCGCTAAAGTACTGGGCGCTGTTGCCCGAATACATGAGGTCACACTGAATTTCCTTGCCGCCGTTTTCGGTGACAAGCGCACCGCCGCTTCTGAACATATCTAACGTGGGATAAGCGTCGAAGAAGTTGTCGGTCAACTCCTTGCGCTTGGCTCGCATCGTTAGCGTCCATGCGGCGTCCCAAGTTTCGGTCGTACTGGTCGCTGCCATGGTAAATTATCCTCTAATCAAACCCTAGGTTGGCTAAACCCGACAACACCTCGTTGTCGGACATAGGGCCAGCATCCTCACTAGCATCAACCTCTGGCGTAGACCGCACAGCACGTTTACTCGACCTACGCGCCTGTGTATCGCTCTCGCGCAGCTGGGCTGCTTTCTGAGCGGTAATACCTGCGTGTAGTTCGTAGGCTTCTTTCACCGTATAGGGTTGCCCCGTGTTCGGATTATTCATCTTCACCGTAGCAACGATCTGTTCGGTGTAGCCATCCAAGTCATTGCCATACTCATTCCGCGCTTCCTCCACCTGCGTTCCGATGTAACTGGTTTGCTGGTGTTGGACATACTGGTTTGCATACGACAGCTGCTGCTGTAGCTGCGCGACTTGGTTTTGCATCTCTTGCATCTGAGCGCCGACCCTGTGCTGAATAATCTGCTCAACGGCATCAATGCCACGGGCATCTTCTTCAGACAGGTTTTGCCGCATCTCCTGTATGGGATCAATCTGCGGCTGTTGCGGCACGGCCATTTGCTGTAGGCGGTCTGCCCACTGGCCCTGCTGCTCTTCTAACTGACGACGCTGTTCAGCAAGGTCTTGCTGTGTGCGCGTAAACTGCGCCTGTAGGTTTTTTGCTAACGGGACTAAGCCCTTGTATTGTTCTGGAACAGCTTCGACATCGCCTCTCAGCCAATCGTGCTGTTCCGGGTTGAAATCCGACGTTTCGCTGTCAGAGTGTCCAGTGCTATCAGACCGTGCCGGAGCAGACGTGTCATCCGTGAACAACTCGACCGTGTTGGCCGACTGTTCCGTAGATGAATCTGCTACGGGTGACGAGTCGTCTGCGCTGGAGTCTAGATCCAGAATCGCTTCGGACATACCTACTTGTTCTCCTCGTTATAAGCCTGTTCCGCAGCAGCGACGGCCTCTTCGGGCGTGTTCCCAAACGAGGCTGGGTCGGTATTGCGCGGAGCAGAGTTAGTTACATCAGAGCTAATGTGATTCCGTGAGCCACCGACACTATCGGCGCTCTCGGTCACGTTGTATTTCTTCAACAGTTCTTGTTTATGGCTGTATGACTCAACAACTTGTCCAAATCCAGCGTGGAACTTGCCATACATGCCAGAGTGCGAATTATGGATAAAATTGCTGGTTACAAAGATCATCCGCGCCGTGCCATCGCATTCTGTGCAAGGCAAAATGCGTTGTATCTGGGCATGGGTGGCTGACGGCACATCTATTTGCCGATGGCCGCACTCTTTGCATTCGTAATCGTGAAAAACCATGGCCTATCCCTGCCCCGGTGCGTTTTGTAACTGTTGGCTGACCTCTTGCGCTTGGCTCCGCACTAACGAAATAATGCTGCCCTCGCTTTCGGAGCGGTCTGACCCAGCTGGAGCTGATGGTGCTTGTCCTTGAGCCATCTGCTGCAAGAACTGCTGGTGCTGACCAACGTGATTTTGCACAACCTGCAACACTTGCTGCTGTTGCTGTGGTAATAATTGTTGAAACTGCGGCAACTGCTGTATCTGGCTGTGTATTTGTATGTGTAACTGGTGATTTTCATTCGGCGTAACGCCCGGATCACCGCCACTTATTAAATAGGCCACGTTTTCAAGGTTAGCCGCCTTGATCGTATCGCCGTCTTCTTGGTTGCCAAGGTATTTTTCGGGGTCTTGCACTCTAAAAGTGGACAACAGCCCCTTAATGGCTTCGATGCGGTTAATTTCTGGCAGATTGATCGTGTAGTTAAACAGCTGTAACGCATCTTGGCGCTCTAACTGCTCGGTCAGTGGTTGCATCGAGCCTGCGTTGATCTCAATCTTGTATCGAACGCGCAATAGGTCTGCTGTGACCGCCTCGTAGACCGGATCTTCGGTGTCTCGCGCTACGTTGACCAAAAACTGCTCTGGCGTGTAACGGTCATCGGCCATCATACGCAGTGTGTTACGCACAATAGAGCGATAGGCGTTAGCTACCGACTGCTGCATCCATTCGCGGTTGATCTGGCTAAACGATGCCTGTAAGCTGGCCTGTGTGGCAGTAACCTTAGGCCCACCTCCCATCGCCAGCTGACTGACGTTGAGGCTTTGCTCTTCGTAGCTACGCGCATCGGACTCAATGCCAAGCTGATCGGGCGGTGGGTTACCGAAATTCATCTCGCGCATGGATGTGTTGGGATCTTCAACCCAGATGATCTCACCATCGCGGCCCGACTCTAGCGTATCGCCTATGTCTTGGTTAGCTTCGCGCTCTCTACGAGAGGCCAGCACAATGCGTTGAAAACGCTTGAGCAAGTCTGCTCGGCGTGATACCGACTCTACAATCAGACTCTGCGTATCTTCGACGTAGGCCATGGGCGGCTCGCCGTAGAAACTCTTTTCCGTCTGATCAAACTTAATGGCATGATACGGGAAACCGCCGTCTACCAGATACCCACCAGCAGGTTGGAACTCACCCGTCATCATTGGTTCGCCCGTAAACGGATCTGGCTGCGTCACAGGCTCCATCGCAAGCATGGGGTGGTCTACTTCTTCGATGGGTTCAGTAACGCCGTCAGCGAACGTGATGCGCTTCTTATGTAAACGGTCATGCACCTCATACAAGCAGACCATTTGCCCTCGCACCTTAGCCGATGTAACTGCATCATGCTCGTCCGAATACTCAGCGTCTTGCGTTTCGTAGAGAAACGTGTCTTGCGAGCCATCGTCCGACATTGGCTGTATCTGACGGCGGTTTACAAAGCGTGAGTCTTCGCGCACAAACTCCAACGGCACAACCATCTTTTCGATGATGTACCGCGCAGAAGACATCTTGTGTGGAGGCGTTAGTGGATCAAGGTAGATATTAAATGGCGATACACGATGCACATACGGGAAGTCGTTTTCGGCTTCGTCGTTGATCGTGTAGGGCGCAACAATGTCCTTGTCACCGGGTGGGTTGTAACCAAACTTGAGCCAGCCCACACTACAAAAGAGTGCATCAAATATGGCCTGTTGCACCTCGCGCTTGGCGTCCATCTGCTCTAACGCTGCGTTGGCTACGCGCTCTAATATTTCAGCAGCAAACTCACGCCCCGGCTCCTCAACCTTGAAGAAAACGTGCGGGTAGTTAAACGAGACACTGGCAATAATTTGACGGGCAAGCGGATACATGCGTGAGATCTTAACGATCTTATCATCGTCCAGACCCGGCACGTCAAAATCAAGCTCATACGTCTTGAGTAGCCGCCTCCACGTCTTATGGCGCTGCCGCATGTATTTGCGGCTATTTTCTATAGCGCCTTGCCAGAATTCTATCTCGCGTTGCTTCAACCTACTTGCCTTTGCCGCTTTTCTTCATGTTGTCTGAACCAGCCGCCTTGGGCTTGACTGCTTTGCCTTTGACAGACTTGTTCGGCTTGGTCGTAGTCGGTGTGCCGTTGAAACCCTTCATCGTCCCTGCTCCTAAGTTTGGGCCAGTACGCATCTGCGCCCCGACCACTGTGTTAGGCCGTGGCATACCGCCCATTGCGTCTGCCATAGCCCATATCCAACATATCTAACGCTTCTTGCCCCGTGCCTTCGTAGGGCATTTCATCGGCTTGTTTGTGAGGCCGATAAACGTGCATCATCGCGTAGCGTAACTCGTCTGCTGCATGGTCTTCTGCCGTAGTGTCCAGATCCTCTGGATTCTTGCTGCTGCGCGGCAGGGCTGGCATGGTGCGACAAAGCGCATCGTTCCAACCGTTAAACACATACAACTGCTCTTTTATCAGCGCGTCGTTGACTACACGCCATCCAGTTACACGGTCATTGTTGGCTCGCGTCAAAAAGATGCCGTTTTCGGCAAACACATCGGCTGGCGAGTGGTTGATCACCTCACTCAAGCGCCGTTTGACAAACATCGACGGGTCGCAGTATGTAGCCTGTGGATAACGACCGCCCGTAAACGGACAACTTTCGATCATCTCCACGATGTTGGTTGCGTGCTGCGATGCTGTGGCGTTAGCCCGGTAATACTCGCTGATGCGATACACGTTGCCGTCATAATCAACCGTATATAGGCCAAAGCTCGTTGGAGCAGCCTCACCGTAGTCCATTGCGCCAAAAAGCGGCCAATGCGTGGGTATTTCAAAACTGTTGACGAGTATGCGCGGCTCGTTCCAGTTAGTAAAATATTGGCCGACGAAGGAGTCCCAATCGCCTTCCAACCACGCTTTGACCAGTTGCTCGTCACCAACGCCTTCAAGCCGTTTAATGTAACCCGGATCGCGCTGGAGTAAAATCTTATTGTCAGTTACAAGACTGCGGATATACATCCGCGTCATGCCATCGTCACCCGTAATAACGGTAGATTCTTCCGACGAGTCAATGAAGTAACTCTTGACATTGTTGTGATTTGGCCCACCGGGGTTGCCAGAGGCCCGTATACGCTTAGTCGGCACTTCCGCTGCGCCCGTTCGCAAACAGGCTTTCAGCTTGTGATACGCTTTCATGTCCGTCCAAGATGTCAGCTCATCCCAGCCGATCCATGTATACTGCTGGCCTTGGAAATGGTCGGCATCGGCCTCGTTTTCCAAGTGACGCAGTTTCAGCGTAGCGCCGTTTTTAAAATTCCACTGGTGTGTGCCAACCTTGTATTCGGCATCTGGATACGCATCTCGAAAAATTTGGCGAGAGCGATCAATAATTTCGTCCAACTCTGGGTAGGTACGCCTAACCAACACACCCTTCCAGTGTTCACCGTAGGTGTCTACGTCCGCTAGGAAGTCACCCAGCAAAAACTCAGACTTACCACCACCGCGAGCGCCGCCAAAGAACAGCTCGTTGACAAACGAAGCGCGTATGGCCTTTTCTTGCGGCCCCGGTTGCGGTTTCCACGTCACTTATTTGCCTCTGTAAACACTTTTTGCAGTAGTACCTGTGGTGTCTATTCCTTGGTCAGCTAATTGCTTCAAAATATCAGTTACCAAGTCATCAGCCATTGAAGCTCTTTCTATACGCAAGCGGTTGTTATCAAGCACAAGCCGATGTCGTCCGTCTATAAAAATGTCACCATACTGGACAAGGTCAGATACTTGCTCTTCTGTTAAATTTGCAGATTTGTTAGTGCCAATAATTGGGTATTTTTTTCTTTTAGGCTGTGATAGCGATTCTGGCGTTCGCTCTGACAAATCTTTTGCATATTGAGTGCCTCTGAGGGGGCTTGAGCTATATTCATTTTTGTTCATTTTGTGCTTTCCTGTACTTACTACGACCCAAATGAAAACTTTTGCGATTCGTTTCGCGGTGCAATGTAGCCCATGACGAAACAATCATAGGATGCCGCGAATCCGTACGACTTGGCAAACTGGTTCGACCATCTTTAACGTAACTGCCCCTACTGTTAATATATTGCCGATGATGCGTTGGCCCTGCATCGGGCAAGCGCCTTACTTTCATCCAGCAGCCTCATCTACACTGTATTGCGCTTCTACCATCTGCTCATTCTGTTTGAGCCATTCCTCATAGGACTCAGCGCGTGGAGGAAGATTGGCCCCTTTTACTTCTATGGTGTGATCCACTTGTATCCGATGATCACCCACTTCTTCGCGTATTTCACGCAATACCCTTAATTTTAACGCAACGCGTTTTTCTGGTATGCTGTGATACAGCTTTTCAAGTGACAACACGCGATTTTTGCGCCAAGCCAACGGTATATCATCAAAGTCAGCCCGGTCACGTTCCAGCTCTTTTTGCAGTGCTTTTTTAAATTCCTCGTTTTTGCGCCAGCGAAACACCGTTGTTCTATCTACGCCCAGCGTCTTGGCAATCTTATCATTTGCCAATTTGGGATTCCAACGGTCTAATAATACAAGCTGCACTGCTTGCTGTTGTAACTCAGATAGAGCCATCTACTTTTTTTTCTTCTTTGCTTTTCGCGCTACAGCGGCATTGTCTACCATGTTTGGATACGGACGGCCAGCCCTTTTTGCGCGTGCTTTGGCAGCAGCCTTTTGCTTGGTCGTTAACGTCTTCGACTTCTTGCGTGGGTTCTTTTTGTCCCAAAACGCCTTCTTTGCCATTAATAGCTCCAGATGGACGGACGTGGCACATGAAACCCGTCACCGGGTCGGATGTAGTCCAAGTGGATAAAGCGACTCACGCCCTTTTGCTGAATGCCAATACCCGTAAAACCAGCCCGCAGTGCCGATGACAGCACTTGGTAAGCAAACGCCCTATCGCAAGCAATGTCTACCGCTTTGCCTGTAGTGTGCGCCCCACCGGGGCCACCTTTAGCAATCTTAGCCGCTTCGATGCTATGCTTAGGACTGCGATAGCCGGATGTAATTACAAGGGGCGAACCCAGCGACCAGCGCAGTTGCTGTAGCGCATCCATCATGTCTTCGCATAGCACCAACTCGCCCGTTTCCTTGCAGCGAAGCTCATCTGGGCTAAAATTGGGCCAGCGGTCTTTAGGCCATTCTTGTGTTGAATAATCTATAACCATAAGCCCAATATCACACAATCATAAAAATATGTCAAGCAGTTCAAGTAGTTTTAGTTTACATAATAATATTTATTTATGAGAATAACACGTTTTTTTTAGAATTCCGCGTTTTTATCCTTGACGGCAGGGGAGTAACTTTAGTATTATATACACACACAGCATCGGGACATTAAAGCGCGACCGGGGTGCTGTGTAGAAGTGGCCGACCGGGTGAGGCAATCGTACATACGGCCAAGGTTAAAGCGAAAGCGGCAATTCCTGTTACGGCTCCTTGCACGGGGTAAAAAGCGCCACTCACTCCACAGTCGCTGTGCAAAGCGATGGATGCCAGTTGCGGGCGCGGCTCCGATGTATTAGCCAGAAAATCCCAACAGCATAGAGTGGCAGGGTAAGACCAAGGCTTGGTCAAGCTCTGCCAACTACAAACGCTCACCGATGTATTAGTTACCAACCAACCAGCAGTACACAGCCAGCCAACCAGTACGTACATACACCAGCAGCCAGCACCCATTACTACCACCGCCCACTACTACCTACCAGCCACTACCACCAAGCCAACCAGCGCCATGTGGCTGGTCGAGTTGTCGATTTCTGAAAAATTGGTGGCTGCAACGGCCATACATGGGTGAGTATATGCGGGTTCGGTTCGTTTTTAGGCGGGGCCGGGTCGGTTCGCATAAATCTGGTTATGTAAACCAACCAGCGCCAGCACGCCCGCCAGCCAGCCGTAACCCGTTGCCCTGTAACCAGTTACGCCAGCCCGCCAGCCCGCCGCAATTACACGCCCACCCAACGCCGACTGCGCCCCGTAACCCGTAACCCGTCGAGCGCCGACTGCGCCTCGCGTATTTTGGATTATGAATTGCGCCCATGTGCCGTTTTGCATATCCACCCATACCCATACCCATACCCATAGCCCATAGGCCATACCCCGTAGCGCCCGCATAGCTACCCAACGTCCAACGTGGCGCCCGCCGCCGTCAGACGCCCCGACGCCGCATAGATGCACAAATATATACCATTATTTAGCAAGCAAATAACATGCCGAAAAAACCAGTGCACAAGTGTATAGCAAATCGCTCAGAATCGACGAGCGCCCCGTAACTGGACTCCATACACCTTTACGACTCGAAACGCGTTACAGGCCCGTTTTGGGGCGTTTTAGGCTATGTCTCAAAAGGTGTGCACGGGTGTGCACCAAACGCCCACGCGCCCGCATTTATAGCCATATTTATATGTATTTAACCCTTGCATCTTGCTATATATCTATATATATTATCTATGTCGAGCGCACGAGGCGCCCGCATTCACCCTTTACGATGGAGTTACATATTATGAGTCGCAATTCTTGGTCGAGCCTATGTCAGCACGACGGGTGTACCGAACAAGCAACAAAAGAGGGTAAGGCCGACGGCGTTGGCGCGGGTAATGAGGGGTATTATTGCAATAGGCACTACATGCAAAAATATCGCGAACAGAAACGCCGCGCCGCCGAAATGCCCGCCGACGAGGATACGACGACGACGACGACGGACGCCGCCGAAACGGCGCACGAGGCGCCCGAACCGACGCCCGCCGACGTAACCGAACCGACGCCCGAACAGACACCCGAACAGGCGCCGCCAACGCCACCCGCCAACGACGCTACCATAGGCGCCGTCGATACAATACTCAGCGGCGCGGGTTACGATACTTATACCGACGTCGTAACTCAGCGCGACCAGTGGATATCCAACGCCGCCGCCGCCGCCGCCGAGAATAACGGCGCGACGTTTAGTAATCCAAAAATTGACACACCCGCCGACGATACTATCGTCGAGCGCCTAAAGGAAATCAGCGACGACAGCCCGCCGCACGAGGTGTTTTACTCGCTGTTTAAATGGCTAAGTTTGGGCGAAAACGTTGCGCTCATTGGCCCGGCGGGTAGCGGCAAAACAAGCGCCGTACGCGCCGCCGCTGATCTGTTAGGTCTTGACTATTACAGCGTCGGCGCTTGCCAGACGCCGTATGAGCTCACGGGTTTTGTGTCGGCGTCGGGCGATAGAGTCGAAACGTCATTTAGTCGATTCTGTCAGCATGGTGGCGTGTTTCTGTTCGACGAGCTCGACGGTAGCTCACCAAAGGCGCTGACGGTATTACATGAGGCGCTCGACAATCGACGTCTGACGTTGCCGGGTGGCGAGTCGATAGAATTACACCCCTCTTGCTTAATCGTCGCGTCAGCTAATACGTGGGGGCGGGGCGCCGACCGTACGTATGTCGGACGTAACGCGCTCGACGGCGCTACACTCGACCGATTTGTACAATTGGCCATGGGTTACGACGAGGTATTCGAGTCGGCTATATTGGGCGTCGAGCCGGACGCCGAAACGGTGAACGAGCGTGAGCGCCGCATTAAAAAGGTTATGCGCCGTCGGTCTAATGTATCAGATGACACCCGCCGCGCTGATCGTACTGAATTTATCGGCAATATGCGCCGCGTGCGCCGCGCCGTAGACGAGCTAAATATTAATCATGTCGTTGGTATGCGGGCGGGGCGGCGCATAGTCAAGTTAATTGACGGCGGGTATCGGGTAACGTCTGACGACATAAAATTGATATGTGGCGCGGGTATCGACGAGGGAACGTGGCGCCGCATTCTTGAGCATATCGTAACTGGTAGCGAAAATAACGAGGTGCAATAATGGCGCGTAAAATAATACAAGCGTCGTATGGTTACGACGAGTTACTCGACTATATCGAAACGGCGCCCCGTAATTGGGAACAAGACTCGTCGGTCAGTAATACGGCGTCAGAGTCTTGGGATCTGGGCGCGGGTTATGATGGCGCCTTACAGCTTGCTCGTTTTGGTTGGTCAGCGGGGCGTGAGCAGTTACTTGACGCGACGGGCGCCGCCAATAAATCTTGGAGTAACTGTGGCGTCGAGCTAGTGCACGATGTCGTCGGCGCGGCGCCCGACGTCGGCGCGTATCTGACGGGCGAT
>Ga0255781_10004583_pt1 | contig 10394 bp, 10 predicted proteins | sample 101ome_21_FD_179979 | JGI IMG/M metagenome (GOLD analysis project Ga0255781, IMG submission 179979) | Coastal salt marsh microbial communities from the Groves Creek Marsh, Skidaway Island, Georgia - 101413BT metaG (version 2) | ecosystem: Environmental > Aquatic > Marine > Intertidal zone >...
ACTCTTTGGGCCCACTCCCGGAAGTCTGCCCAGCTCGTCAATTAACTGCTGAACGATGCCGTCATACATCAGCTCTCGCCCTTCAGCGGCTGCGCGCCAAGCACATTACGAAGTAGGTATTCGCCTGATTGGCCCTGCTCTGGCTGAGCGATGGGTTCGGTCTTGGCCTCGCTCTGTTGCTCCTGCTCAATCTCCTCGGGGGCCGCAAACTCGTCTGGGTTCGACTCCACGGCAGGAGCAGGGGCAACTTTGCTTGGGGCATCCGCGACCTTGGCACGGTACTTGACCGTAACCCCGGAAACCTCGCGAATCACCTGGCGCAACACATCTGCTGCTCCCCCGGAATTCTTGAAGGCGTCGACATCCTTTTGCGACTGGAACAGTAGTGTCAGCACGTCGCCATCAAAATCGAGCACCTTGGTGGTGAAGGCAACGGCCCAGGCGGAACGGGACTGTTTGGCCAGCGAATCAAGAATTGATTGCCAGTTGTTCTTGAAGAAGCCGGTTGTGATCTCCTCCTGAGAAGGCTTGGCCGGGGCAGGTTCGGCCTCCTCTTCGGCCGATGGCGCATGGGCCTCGGCCACTGGCTTTTCCGGCTCTGCTTCTTTCGGAGTCTGTGCCTTTGCAGCTGGCTCCGATTGTTCAGCTGGCGCAGGGGCTTTTTGCTTTCCTTTTGGTGCAGAGGCTTGAGCAGCTTCGCCAGCAGCTTCAACAACCGGCTCGGCCATGGCCTGCTTGATTGAGTCTTGGCTAACCGGGGCGAGGACCCTTGCGCACATCAGCTCCAGCTGCAGTCTCGGGTTTGAGGCGGCGGAGGTGTCGCTAAGCGCCTTCGCGGCCGCCTCTGCGGTGGCAGTGAGTTGGCCCAAGCCAAACCTGGCAGCCTGAACCGCGAGCAAATCAAATTGCTGCGGGCCAATACCGCGCAGAATCGCCTTCGCATCATTGCCGAGTGAGCTGATGAGCATTAAGTCTCGAATTCGCTCGAGTAGATCTTCAAGGAAGCGGCGGGCGTCCTGACCGGATTGAATCACCTTGTCCACCGCCGCAAATGCCTTGGCTGCATCGAGCTCTGCGAAGGCTTCAACCACCTCGCTCATCAAATTGTCATGGGTAAAGCCCAGCAGATTGATTGAGCGCTCGTAGTCGATTGTTTTGTCATCGCTGCCAGCAATCAGCTGATCCAGTAGCGACAGCGCGTCTCGAACCGAGCCTCCAGAGGCCCGCACCACGAGCGGCAAGACCCCATCGGCGGCGCTGTAGCCCTCGGACTCCAAGACTTCCGCGAGGTATTCGAGCAGCTCGGCCGGCGGAACCAGGCGGAACGGATAGTGGTGGGTCCTGGAACGAATTGTTCCGATTACCTTTTCCGGTTCGGTTGTGGCAAAGATGAACTTCACGTGCTCCGGCGGCTCTTCAACGATCTTGAGTAGGGCATTGAATCCCTGAGGGGTGACCATGTGGGCCTCGTCCAAGATGAAGATCTTGTAGCGATCGCGAGAGGGTGCGAACACCGCGCGCTCGCGCAGCTCTCTGGCATCGTCCACGCCGTTGTGACTGGCAGCGTCAATCTCCACCACATCTAGCGATCCAGGACCGCCGCGTGCTAGATCAACACAACTCTCGCACTTACCGCAAGGTGCATCGGTTGGGCCCTCGGCGCAGTTCAGGCAACGCGCCAGAATTCTGGCGCTGGTTGTCTTGCCACAGCCGCGCGGACCGGAAAAGAGATACGCGTGGTTCACGCGGTCGGTCTTCAGCGCCGTCTTGAGCGGCTCAGTGACCTGGTCCTGCCCAATTAGATCAGCAAAGCTGTCTGGGCGGTAGCGGCGGTAGAGGGCTGTGGTCACCTTGCAAGAATAACCGCTCTAGCAAGAACTATTGGCCTTCGAACTGGATGTTGGAAAACCAACTAGGGAAGAACCCCGCTCCAGCTGGCAGCTGCGCCCGAGTGGCCAACCACCACGGTCATTGTGATGGCGCCAATCGCTGCGCTAACAACTAGAAACCCCAGCACCTGATTCACAATCTTCGGCCAGCGCTTCTTGATACCCAACCAGAAAAGTGAGGCGATCAGAGTCGTTACCAAGGCGAGTGGCATCATCATCTCGCCAAACTCTTCGTGCAGCTCGGGTTCATACATCGCCTCACCCAGCGCCTCACCAGACTGCTGAGCAATGAAGACAAACGGAACGGTGAGGGCAACCAGCAAAACTGCACGGCCGATTTGCTTGGCACGGAGCTTCTTGGAGATTGCGACGACGATAAGCCAGACCAGCGCCACGGGAAAGAGCGCCACGGCAAAGTGCACCGCTAGCGGGTGAAGCGGAAGATCTCCCAGGGCTAAAAAGAAGCCGTCTCCGTCAGTTCTTAGTGATGTCATAGCTATCAAACTTATCGGCTAGCTTCTCGCCTTTGTACTGAGGAAAGAAAAGGGTTGCAGGGCAGTAGTTCATCACGCCGGTGCCGATCATGAACAAGCCAAGCGGGGCCAGCATCCAGTACCAGCCGCCCATTGTGGCGCCGCTGATGATCATCAGCACACCGAATGTGCCGCGCAGTAGCCTTCCGCCAGCTCCAGACATGAAGTCCAACATTTTTCTGTTCGATTCAGTGAGTTGCATAACCACCCCTTACCTAGAAAAAACTAGTGAATTCTTCTGGGTAATCCCTGTTAAGAAGCGACCCCTCGCGCACCCGTCAGAGCCCAGTTACCCTTGCTATCTCTCGATCCTGGGGGATTAGCCAAGATGACGCCACACGAGGAGTCGCAAACAAGTCTATTGCCATCTTGGGCTGAGCAGCCAAGCTGTTCAGGAAGCTCCTAGTTCTGCGGGAACCCAAGGTTCAAGCCCCCATGGCTGGGATCCAGCCAGCGCGAGGTGATCACCTTAGTCTGCGTGAAGAAACGGAACCCCTCCTCACCGTGGGCTCGGGAGTCACCAAAGAGTGAGTGCTTCCAGCCGCCGAAGGAAAAGTATGCGACCGGGACGGGTATCGGAACGTTGATTCCGATCATTCCAACCTCGACCTCATTCTGGAAGCGTCTTGCCGCACCACCGTCATTGGTGAAGATCGCGGTGCCATTACCAAAGGCTCCGGAGTTGATCAGCTCCAGCCCTTCCTCGTAGCTATTTACCCGAACCAAAGACAAGACGGGCCCGAAGATTTCCTCCTGGTAGACCCGGGAGCTTGTTGGGACCTGATCGATCAGCGTTGGGCCGAGCCAGTAGCCATCCGCCTCGCCATCGGGGACAACTCCCCTGCCGTCAACGACAATTTTTGCTCCGTCAACCTCTGCCAGCTCAATGTAGCTAGCCACCTTGTCGCGATGTGCCGCCGTTACGAGCGGTCCCATGTCACAACTGCGCCGGCCATCGCCCACCTGAATCTTCAACATACGCTCAGAAATCTTGGCGATCAATTCATCGGCAACCGGTTCGACCGCAACCACTACAGAAATTGCCATGCAGCGCTCGCCCGCTGAGCCAAAGCCGGCGTTCACTGCAGAGTCGGCAACTAGGTCAAGGTCTGCATCAGGCAACACAAGCATGTGATTCTTTGCCCCGCCCAGAGCCTGAACTCGCTTTCCATGCCGCGCCGCGGTTTCGTATATGTACTGCGCGATGGGAGTCGAGCCAACGAACGAAATCGAACGAACATCGGGGTGCTCGAGCAGTCCATCGACCGCCACCTTGTCGCCGTGTAGCACGTTGAATACCCCATCGGGAAGCCCGGCCTCCTTGAGAAGCTGGGCGATCCACATGGCCGCCGAAGGAACTTTCTCACTGGGCTTGAGCACAACAGTGTTGCCGGCGGCAATTGCCACTGGGAAAAACCACATTGGCACCATGGCAGGAAAGTTGAACGGGCTGATGATTCCCACCACACCCAGTGGCTGCTTTATTGAGTAAACATCGATTGCCGTCGAGGCGTTCTCCGAGTACTCGCCCTTCATCAGGTGCGGCAGACCACAGGCGAAGTCCACCACTTCAAGGCCTCGCGTTATCTCACCGAGGGCATCGGAGACCACTTTTCCATGTTCGGCAGTAATAATTTCTGCGAGCTCGCCCTTTCGCTCGTCAAGTAGCTGACGAAACTTGAACATGATCGCAGTGCGCTTTGCCAAAGACATTTGCTTCCAGGCGGGAAAGGCCCTTTGCGCAGCTCCAACGGCAGAATTGATGTCCTGCCTGTCAGCCAGCACAACCTCGGCGGACTTTCTGCCTAGGGCCGGATCGAACACGTCTCCACGGGCCTTTGAAGAACCTTGATCTGCTCGCCCGTCAATCCAGTGCGGAACTAACTTCATGGTGCACCTCTATTCGATAAGAAGATTACTCTGAATCCATGAGCGACCCAGCGGCAGAGGTGATGGCAATCATCAAACGGCTCCCCGAGCCTCAAAAAAATGTGCTGCTCAGCCTTCGGCGAAACTTGATGGAACTGGCTCCGGGAGCCACGGATTGCATTTCCTATCAGATGCCGACCCTGGAAATCTCTGGTCAAATACTGCTTCACTATGCGGGGTTCAAAAACCACAACAGCCTTTTTGCCGGAAGCGAGCTGCCTGCACGGCTAGCTGAAGAGTTGGGCGAAAGGGTGACATCCAAGGGCACTATTCAATTTGGTGTAGACGAAAGGCTGCCGAAGTCCCTGCTCAAGAAGATCGTGGCCGAGCGCATCAAGATCATCAACGAGCAATACCCGAAGAAAAGCGGCGAATACCTCGAGTTTTACGACAACGGGCATATCAAGTCGAGAGGCAAATACAAGGATGGCCAAATGCACAGCAATTGGGATTTCTATCGCCGTGATGGCAGCATGATGCGCTCGGGTCGGCTTGAAAAGGGCGAACCTGTTGGCAAGTGGCAAACCTTTGTGCGCTGAGCGGGTATCCAGAGGCGTCGAAGTCTTGTAGACTCGCCCACGGAGAATTCGCCTAGTGGCCTATGGCGCACGCTTGGAAAGCGTGTTGGGTTAACGCCCTCAGGGGTTCGAATCCCCTATTCTCCGCCACTGCTCGCAGCAGTTTCTACCCTTGAAAGCACCAAGAGCGCTCGCAAGTCTCACGAAAAGTCAATCGAAGCACAGCGCCCATTCTTGGGGCGGGGAGCAGTAGAGCGGAACTAAATACCCGATATCAATAATCTGGTTTAGGCGATATCAACAGGACTCATTCTCGTGACTCGAGCACCTAATTCCCAGCACAAATCACATACGTGCACACAAATGCACTTGTGCTCATGTTCATCAAAGGGCATTATCTTCCTCTAAATAAGCTGTTATTAGCTGATGGGAAAATCCTGAAGCCAAACTATCTGCACATTCGTGCTGATAAAAGACATGGTAGGAGTTGGGAGTGAGCGCCTCAACTTTGGTTGCCTTTTTCATTTCTGATGGCACAGGAATTACTGCTGAATCTCTCGGAACAGCGCTGCTTGCCCAATTTGATTTGGGCTCGATTGAGCGCCACACAATTCCCTTTGTAAACAACGCGACGATCGCTCAAAAAACCGTTGATCGAATTAGGGAAATTGAAGACCTAGGCTCCAAAGCCATGGTTGTCTCAACTATCGTGAACCCCAGCATTCGTGAGCTGGTAAAAACCGCAGGAGCGAGTTACTTTCAGGATTATTACGAGACTTCGTTGCCTGGACTTGAGATTGCCACCGGTTTAGTGAGCAACCCTTCCGAAGGTCAGGCGCATGGCATTGCTAATTCAGATCGCTACTTCAAACGCATGGCTGCAGTTGAGTACTCCATGGAGCACGATGATGGCCAGAGCCTTAGGGCGCTGGATCAAGCGGATATTATTTTGGTGGCCCCCTCGCGATGTGGGAAAACTCCAACTTCGATGTACTTGGCTCTTCAGCATGGGCTAAAGACCGCAAATTTTCCGCTTGTGGACGAAGATTTTTTTGGATCCGAGCTTCCACTTTCGATACGCCCTCACAGAGCAAAACTCTTTGGTTTGGTGGCCTCACCGCAAAGACTCTCGGCAGTTCGCAACGAGCGTCGGTCGCATTCGAAGTATGCGTCCATCGAACAGTGTCGTTTTGAGATCGCTCAGGCTCAAGCAATGTTTGAAGACAACCAAATCCCATACACAGATTCATCAAATCGATCCGTAGAAGAAATCGCCGCAATTGTCCTAGAGCAGAAACACCTCAGAGATTAGGAGACAGAGATGTTGATTAGAAAACTGAACCAGGTTGGATTGGAACATCTCGAGGAGGTGGGTGGAAAGAACGCCTCTTTGGGTGAGCTAATTCGCTCACTTGGATCTGCAGGGGTTCGAGTGCCCGGAGGGTTTGCCACAACTGCCAAGGCCTTTCAAGAGTTCATCGCACACAACCAAATTGGCCAGAAAATTAACGAGCTGCTGATCAATCTGGACACGGATGACGTCAAAGAGCTAGCAAAAGTTGGCGGAGAAATTCGTTCGCTTGTGGTGTCTGGTGAATTCCCCGCAGGTTTTGAACAGGCCATAGCTGAAGAGTACCGATTGCTAGTTGAAGAATGTGGCGCTGGGGCAACCTTTGCAGTTAGGTCTTCGGCTACCGCTGAAGATTTACCCGAAGCATCGTTTGCGGGACAGCAGGAGACCTTCCTAAACATCTCGGGGTTGGCAAATGTAAAACAGGCAATCAGGGAAGTTTTTGCATCTTTGTACAACGATCGTGCAATTGCCTACCGTGTTCACAACAACTTCGAGCACTCTCAAGTCTCCTTATCTGCTGGAGTGCAGCAGATGATTAGATCCGATCTTGCTTCCTCCGGTGTGATGTTCAGCATTGATACGGAGTCTGGATTCAAAGATGTCGTGTTCATAACGTCGTCTTATGGTCTCGGTGAAGCCGTGGTGCAAGGAGCCGTCAATCCAGATGAGTTCTACGTATACAAGCCCGGACTGAAAGCCAATCGTCCCGCAATCTTAAAGCGCGGTCTGGGTGAAAAGGCTCAAAAAATGGTCTACACAGCAGACCAAACTGTTGGCAAAACTACGGTTTTCACTGAGGTGCAACTAAACGAGCGCCAGAAGTTCAGCCTCACAGACCAGGAAGTAACAAGACTCGCTGAATACGCCGTAGCCATCGAGAAGCACTACGGACGACCTATGGATATCGAGTGGGCCAAAGATGGAATTTCTGGGGAGCTTTCCATCGTGCAAGCGCGACCAGAAACAGTTGTCTCCCGCACCACTGCCGGCAGAATCGATCGATACCGACTGACAGGTTCGAGCAATGTGCTTCTAGAGGGTCGTGCAATTGGCCAAAAGATCGGCTCTGGCAAGGTGCGGGTTCTTGATAACCCAGAACAGATGTCCGAGTTTCAGGTTGGAGATGTTTTAGTTGCCGACATGACTGACCCAGATTGGGAACCAATCATGAAAAGAGCCTCTGCGATCGTGACCAATCGCGGTGGTCGTACTTGCCACGCGGCGATTATTGCTCGTGAACTTGGCATCCCTGCAGTCGTTGGAACCTCGGACGCAACATCGCGACTGACTGAAGGATTAGAAGTGACGGTCAGTTGTGCCGAAGGTGAAACCGGATTCGTTTATGAAGGTTTGGTTGACTTTGAAGTAGTTAGCTCAATAGCCGAAGATGTGCCAGACATTGGCCTAAAGATCATGATGAATGTGGGAACCCCAGATCAAGCCTTTACCTTTGCACAATTACCCAATTATGGAGTTGGTCTCGCCCGCCTGGAATTCATTATCAATCGCCAGGTGGGCATCCACCCACTCGCGCTATTGAACCCAGACCAGCAATCTCACGATGTCAAGAAAAAAATTGCCCTCGCAACCGTTGCCTATGAATCGCCCAGGGAATTTTTCGTCAAGAGGTTGAGCGAGGGAATGTCGATGATTGCTGCTGCATTCAATCCTGAGCCAGTGATTTTTAGACTCAGCGACTTCAAGTCCAACGAATATGCAAACCTCATTGGGGGGCAGGACCTTGAGCCAAATGAAGAAAATCCAATGATCGGCTTCCGAGGAGCATCGAGGTACCTCTCTTCGGAGTTCGAAGCTGCTTTCGAGATGGAGTGCGAGGCGGTCAAAGTCGTTCGTGAAGAGATGGGGTTCAAAAACCTTAAGATCATGGTTCCCTTTGTTCGAACAGTTTCGGAGGCCAAGGGTGTCATCGATCTCCTGGAGCAATTTGGACTTAAGCGGGGTGAAAATGACCTTGAAGTCATCATGATGTGCGAAATTCCAAGTAACGCGCTTTTGGCCGACCAATTCCTAGATCACTTCGATGGTTTCTCAATTGGCTCAAATGACCTTACCCAGCTGACTCTCGGGCTCGACCGAGATTCGGCATTAGTCGCTGACTTATTTGACGAACGAAATGATGCCGTCAAAAAGTTGTTGTCGATTGCGATCAAGGCATGCAAGGAACGCGCAAAATACGTTGGAATCTGCGGTCAAGGCCCATCTGACCACACTGACTTCGCAATTTGGCTAGCAAAGCAAGGAATTGACTCGATGAGCCTGAATCCAGACACGGTGATCGATACTTGGCATGCCATCGCTCAACGCTAACTACCGCTGCAATATCCCCTTGCCTCAGAGTTCCAGTGCGTGCTTGTAGTTGTCCATTCCATGACAACGCTAGGAAATCGTTATCTTCATTCTTGGTGTTCGAATCCCCTATTCTCCGCCAGAATTTGCAAGGTTCACCAATCCCCCCAGGGTCTTGGTCTACTACGATTCGCTTATGTCAGAAAAAGAAGTTCTCGCATACATCAACGCCCAGTCAGAGCCGAAGCGGACCACCCTCTTGGAGGTTCGAAAGTCAATTCTTGAGATAGAGCCAGACTTGGAGCAGGTGATTGCATGGAAAGCGCCCATGTTCAAGCTGAGGGGGAAATATATTGCCGGGCTTTGCGCCTTCAAAGCACACCTGACTTTCTCGCCTCAAAGTGCACAAGTTATGGAGGCCAACTCCGAAGCACTGAAGGAATACGTGACTTCCAAGAATTCATTTCAGTTTGCTGTGGACAAGCCGATTCCAAAGCCCATCTTGTCGAAGCTAATCAAAGACCGCATCAAAGAATTGGCATAGAGTCGCAGGAAATCACCGAACGCCAATAATTGCCTAGTCAGAAGTTCTCGGTTCGACTTCGGTAGTAACCAATAGGAGCTTTGCGTTTGAAGTCGAAGCCCCAAAAGATAGAAAGCACAAATGATTTCACTGCGTTTCAATGGACAAATCATTCATGCCTCGCTAGTTGACAACTCTTCTACGGAGGTGCTTCTTGCAACATTGAACCGGGGCCCACTGACGATTGCCATGGAGGACTACGCCAACATGGAAAAAGTTGGCCCGCTTGGTTTCGAACTGCCTCGAAACGATGAGCAGATTGATGCAGTGGCTGGCGATCTGATTTTGTATCAGGGCGACAAGCTGGTCCTCTACTACGCGCCAAACTCTTGGAACTTCACCAGGCTGGGCCGCGTTGAAGGAATTGACGCCACTTCACTCTTGGAGAAGCTCGGAGATGGGAACGTCGAAGTAACAATCTCGGCCGACTGACCTAGCGGCAAAGGTGCGTTACTTGCGCTTTTTGAAGTAGGACTTGATTTTCGCAACGATCTTCTCAAGCCCCTGCATGCCCTGCTTGTTTAGCTCTCTTGCCCACTCAAGCTCAAGAGCGAGAATCGTAAGCCCAAAGAAGATAAAGAGCAGTCCGGGGCCGGGAGTGACCATCATGATCAGGCCAAGCAGCAGCAAAATGAAGCCGATGGCCATGGTTAGCGCCCACCTGACCGGGTGAGGCAACTTAGACAAGATGCCCTTAATACGCTCCATGCTGCATTCCTTTGGTTCTAAATGCCAAGCCTAGACCTTGGGATTTTCGGTTTCTTGGAGCTTCCTGAAAATTTAAGGTGAACAATCAGCCCAGCGCCGCGCGCAGCGAGGAAAGCAGTCCATCGACATCCTCTTCGGAGGTGTCCCATGAACACATGAGCCTGACCTGCCCGGTTTCCTGGTTCCAGATGTAGAACCAGTAGTCCTGCTGCACCTTCTCGGTCACCTCCGATGGCAGGACCGGAAAAACTGCATTGGCCTCAGCGGGATTGGGCATGCTCACCTGCGGATGCTCTGCCGCCATACTAAGAACCCCGTCATACAGCCGCTTTGCCATTGCGTTTGCGTGCTTCGCGCTATCTATCGCAAGCATTGCGCCGTCTTGAAACAGCTCATTCAGCTGGGCCGATACAAATCGCATCTTCGATGCCAACTGCATCGAGGTCTTGCGCAGATATGGCAGAGACTGCGCTAGCTCTTTGCCTCTTGGAGTGGAGGCGTTGGTCACGATTACGGCCTCTGCCGCTAGGGCACCAATCTTCGTGCCCCCAAGGGAGACCAGGTCAACACCTG
>Ga0255781_10004595_pt1 | contig 10373 bp, 14 predicted proteins | sample 101ome_21_FD_179979 | JGI IMG/M metagenome (GOLD analysis project Ga0255781, IMG submission 179979) | Coastal salt marsh microbial communities from the Groves Creek Marsh, Skidaway Island, Georgia - 101413BT metaG (version 2) | ecosystem: Environmental > Aquatic > Marine > Intertidal zone >...
ATTTACGCCAAACTAAAATTTGGGATTTAAACCCTTTATTAAAGGGTTTCTTTAAAAGATTTAAAACTTGGTGCTTTAATTAATTTATCTATTATTTGTTTATATGTATTAACTTCTTGTTTTAATGTATTTATTTCTTCTTGTTGTGTTTGAATTGTTTTAATAGCACACGCTAATATAGGTCTATCGTCTATAATATATGCTGGTTCTTCTTCACCCCAATTATTAGTTTCAACACACATTTTACCAATTTCAGGTGTATTTTCACATAGTTCTTGTGCTATAAATCCATAAACAAATCTCGTTTTTTCACTTAATCTTTCTGTAAATGGTTTTAAACAATCGTTCTCACCACAATCGCTATGAATACAATTATAATTATCTATATCATATTTATCAAATTGATAAATATTAATTTTCATTAATGTATCAACAGCATTTTCAATAGGCACAATATTTTTTTTTAATCTTTTATCACTTGTCCCAGCCCAACCCCCAGTCCAACTACCAGTAATTTTTCCACTACCAGTCATATCTATTCGTGCTTTTTGATTACTACCAGAAGCAAAACCAAAATAAGACCCTGTCCCTGTTCCAGCGTTAGGCAGATTAAAATAAATTGCTGAACCATTATCATGATAAGACCAATAACTTCCAGCAAAAGACGCTGACCCACCGCCACTATGACTACCGCTTGGATTATAAAAATAAGTAAGAGAACTAATACGCTGTATCCTGAACCTACTTGTAGCACAATCAAATTGGTCGCTACACGAAGTTAAACCAGCGTTTATATCTACATTAGCACCTGAATAAGGATTAAGGACTATATTTTGACCTGAATAAATGGTTTCTATTCTAAAATCATTATCGTCCATTTTCATATTTACACCAGTATTACCGCCGTCTGCTCTTAATCTAATTTCAGGATTAGCACTTTCGTCATTATTATCAGTATCCGCTTCAATTTGAAGGATACAGTCATTATTCGCTGTCCCTGAACTGAATGTAAAATTATTGCCTCTAAATAGTGTTGTTTGAGAGTTTGCTTGATATTCCATAAAATATTTAGTAGAAGTAGAATTATATAGATAAAAAACATTATTTGTTTCCTCATATTCTAATGCTGTATAATCACCCAAAGAACCGACCCTAACTGCTAAATTTCCGCCCTCTGCTCTTATAGTTGAATTAAAAACAACCTCCCCATAGAATTCGTGGCGTAATCCTGATAGTGTATTATTCGTATTATTTATTTCATAAGCATTTCCACTAATATTATTTATATGTATTAAAAATGGTATTGAGTTTGTGCTATCTACACCTAAATATGGATAATAACTCCCACTCTCCAAAGCAATCATTCTTCCAGGATTTACTGATTGAAATTCCCAACCTCGTGCTCCGTCGTCTTTTATAGTATTCGTAGCAGAATTTTCACCTTTTATTGAATTAACTGTAATAGGACTTTCAAAAACAGTATTTACATATTGCGTAAATACATTAAAAGAATTATTATATTTATTAATAGCGATTTCTGTGCTGGTGTTTCTATCAGCGTAATTAAATTTAAATTCATTTCCGCCTGCTGAATAATCAAAATATACTTGATAAGTTGAACTACCAACTCTTAATTCATTTTGTGCTAATATATGGTTCGTGCTTGTTGCTGGTGTTAAAACGCCACTACTTAAACTCCAATATTGAGAAGGTAAATCAACTTGATTATAACCAGTAGCAGTAGCATTAACCTGTAAAATTTTATTTGCTGTTAAACTGGTTAATCCTGTTCCTCCCTTGTCGTATGAAATTGCTGTTCCATTCCACGTAGCAGAAGATATTACACCTGAATTTAAGGATAAATTACAAGTATTAGATTGTGGAGTAAATTGACCTATAAGAACATTAGAAGTATTATATAGTTTTAAAGAAGCAGAAAAATATAATTCTAAATTAACTACTTGACCTGTTCCTGCCGTGTTCCCCATTTTAATAGTATTGCCTCCACTAACAGCAGTTCCAAATAAAGTTGTAGTAGTAGCATTTATAGGGTCAGTAGTTAATTGAAGTGTCCCACTACTTGAAGGCAGTATATAATTATTAGTGCCGTCGCTTAATTGGTTAGTAGTAGCACTTAATACTAATTTATCAGGGATAGTTAATACTTCATTTGTTATATCATATTGTAAAAAATATTCGTCTATTAATGAAGTAAATTTTCTTAATTGAAAAGTATTATTAGTAAAATCGTTTTGAATATAATTACCGATATTAGTATTACTCGCTTTAACGAAGTAATGCTTTGTTGTATCAGGAGCACCACCATTACTATAAATTTCTGTTGTTCCATTTAAAAACCTGTGTTTTATTGTGCTTGTTGAACTAATTTTAAATAACCAACCGCTTATTGTTTCATTATTTAAATGAGGACTGCCGTAATCACCATTATCAGCATAAAATTTAAAACCTTGATTTGTAGCATTTTTAAAATATAATCCACTTGAACTATTATTATCTAATTGAATTGTAGAAGAAGTCCCTGTTAAATATAATTGTGTTGCTATTTCAGCGTCCCCATTTACTTTTAATGTTCTATTATTAGTATTAGTAGTTGTATTTACTAATAAATGCGTTGCTGTTGTAGGATAAATTTTTGTTCCACTTACAGTCCAATTTGAACCAATATCGTCAGCATATTCTAATGCCGTCCCACCAGTATTTACTTTGATTACTTTACCCGCATTTGAAGCACCTATCCCACTTAAACCTTTTAATGATATTGTAATCGGGTCATTTACCGTAGGTTGGTCTGCTAATACGGGTTCTGTTGCCTGTATTGGGTCTCTGTTAAGATATACGTTAGTTGCCCCACTTAATCCATTTAAACTACGAATAGACATTTTATATTATAATAAAATATTTTAATTAAAGTTTTTTACAATAAAATTTTTTTCTTACATTAAAATATAATGGCGAACAATATTGAAGAAGTTAATGAAGCGATTGAAGAGCATATTGAAGTTAATGAAAATGAACCAACAGAACCGAAAGAAAATATGGAAAAACCTAAAAAACCAAGAACACAGAAACAAATTGAAAGTTTAAAAAAAGCACAAGAAAAACTAAAAGAAAAAAGAGCATTAATGAAAAAACAGAAAGAAGAAAAAAATAATATTGTTGAAAAAATACCCGAAAAAAATGTTGTTAATAATTATAATGAACCTGTTAATGAAGACAGCGACGATAATGTTATTGAATATGTTAAACCAAAAACCCGAAAAAAGAAATCTAAACCTCGTATTATCGTTGAAGACGATAGTAGCGACAGCGACCAAGAAATAGTAATTAGTAGGCGTAGAAAATCTAAAAGACAATCACAAAAACAGAAAGAACATAATGACGGTTATTTAAATGATATGAAATTACAGGAAAAATCTAAACCAATAGATATACCTGATAGAGACGAAAACCCCCAAATGGAGAAAGAAAAACCCGTAAAACAAAGTAAATCTGTTGAACCTATTAATCAAGAAAAGAGATATAGTATGGAACAAATTTTAAGAGCATATGGATTATAAAACCTAATACGATTTAAAAATCGTTAGGTTAATCCAAAATAATTAATTTTTTGTCAAAACTTTTTTCTAAAAAGTTTATATAATGGAATTGTATAAACCTGTAAAATCTAACCGAAAAAATAAGAAATATATGGTTTTAACAAAAAGCGGTGTTATACATTTTGGAGATAAAAGATACGAACAATTTAAAGATAAAATTGGTGTATATAAACATTTAGACCATAATGACCCGAAAAGAAGAGAATTATATTATAAAAGACACGGGGATAGAAATACAAAGGATAAAGAAAGTGCTAAATATTGGTCGCATAAAATATTATGGTAAAAATAATATCTGTATATAATATATGGATATTGAAGAAATTGATATTAAAGGTTGCCCTGAATTAAAAAAATTTAACTTTAATTGCGACGATATTATTGATAAAGACATACCACCACCATTACCAGGGTCAAATGAGGGTTGGTTTAGAATGGCGGTAATCGGCAAAAGTGGTTCAGGAAAAACTAATTTACTACGGTGTTTAACCGAAAGAGGCGGAAAGAATAAAATATATTGTAAAAGATTTAGTAATGTATTTTATATATCACCGTCAATAAAAACTATGGATAATAAACCGAAATTAAAAGACGAAAATTTTTTTACTTCTTTGAATGAATTGCCCGAAATATATAATAAGATTGAAAATGAAGAGGATTATGAAGGTCGTAGTTTAATTATTATGGACGATATAAACCACGAATTAAAAAGAGAAGGTCAAGACGACGTAAAAAGATTATTTTGTAATAACCGTCATATAGGTCGTCCAATCACAAATGAAAACGGTGATATTACCGAAGGCGGTGCTGTTAGTAGTATAATTATAGCACAACGTCTAAATAATTTACCAAGACATATCCGTAGTCAAATTACCCACTGGTGTATCTTTGACCCAAGACATACGAAGAGCGAATTACAGACTATTTTTGAGGAATTAATCCACTGTGATAAAAAAACTTATAATGAAATATTAAGTAGAGTATATAAAAAACCGTATAATTTTATGTTTATTGATACAAATAAATCTAAAATATATAATGGATTTAACAAAGAATTAAAAATTAATTCAAATAATTATCTATAATAGATATATAAATATGGCGAAGCACACTAAATCAAAGAAAAAAATGAATGCTGGTATGAAAGGTTGGTTTAACGCTTTAAAAGAATGGAATAATAAGAAAGGCGGAAAATGGGTAATACCGAAAAAAGGTTCAAAAGAATATAATGAAGTAAAAGCATTAATGAAATAATTAACCTAATACGATTTAAAAATCGTTAGGTTTATCCAAAACAATTTATTTTTTGTCTAATCTTTTTTTCTAAAAAAGAGTATATGAAACCGATATTTAAACCGAAAAAAGAGTTAAGTAAAACTCAAAAGGATTTAATGAAAACACATTCAAAACACCACACTAAAAAACATATGGATTATATGAAAAAACAAATGTTAAAAGGATATTGCTTTCAACAAGCACACGAACTCGCTAAAAAAAATGTTGGTAAATAACCTTTTCAAAAAGGTTAGTCCAAAATTTTAATTTGTTGGTAAATAATATTATGAGTGGAGCGGAAGTTATAGCATTAATATCTGTTGGTGCTACGGCATTAGGAACATTAATAACAACCTGCTTTACGAGTATGAGTTTATCAAGGTGTAAAAATATAAGTTGTTGTTGGGATTTTATAATATGTGATAGGGACGTTGTTAGTGAGGAAGTTGTTGCCCGTGAAGTTGAATTACAACACCAAAACAGACAATAATAATAATATGATTTTTTTTTTGTTATAATAATATTATGGAAGAAGTATCACAAGAAAAAGGTAAAGATATAATTAAAATTGAAAAACCTACTGAAAAGAAATTACTTAAAAAAATAACGAAAACTGACGAATGGGAAAAGGTCAAAGATATAAAAGATATTTATAATGAAATTCAAGATTACGGAATTGAAAAAGAAGATATTGGATTAAATTGTGCTAAATATCTTAATAAAGTGGGTGAAACAGGTAAATTTGAAATTGAAGAATTATATAATACGTGTTATAAATTAAAAGCATATAGACAAAGACGTAAGAAAAAAGAAAAGAAAGAAAAAGCACCAAAAGCACAAAAAGGAAAAGCAGGAAAAGCACCAGCACAAACAAAACCGAAAGACCCTGATATTGATAGTTCAAAAGCGAAAAGTGTTGAGGGTTTAATAGATAAAGCATTAAAAGACGCTACGGACGAAAATGGTAATATAGATTACGCTAAATTATTTCAAGGTGTTAGTAAAGAATTTTGTAGTGGAAGTATTAAAAGTGGATTAAAAGGTATATATGATAGTTTAACAAAAAATTACGAAAGTATTAATCAAGTTGGTTGGACTTCTGCGGGTTGGGAATTCGGTAAGGATTTAGGTAGTGAATTATTTAAAATGGTGGCGAGTTGTGGAAGTGATAAATTAATTCAGGCATTCGGGAGTAGTGCTATTGGTGCTGTAATAGCATATTGGTCGGGATTATATGGTAAAATAAAAAGATTAGTTAGTAGAGAAGGCAACCCACCTTCGGGCGACGACGACGACCAAGACGGCGGTGGTGAAGGAGTAGGTGGTGTAGGTGTTTCGGGAGGATTAACCCGTAGAACACCACAACCAGGAAGTTTAACATATTTGGCAACTGACGTAGAAGGTGAAAGAGTATCTAATTTACAAAATGCTTTTAGTCAATTATTACAACAACAAAGACAAAGAGCAACTCAACAGGCACAATCAGCACAAAGCGATAAATTAGAGAAAGATATAAAAGAAACTGACGCATTTAGTAGTGAAAAACCCAAAGATAAACCACCAGAAAAAAAACCCGAAGAACGTGAAGAAGAATTAACACCACCAAAACCGAAAGATAGAGTTAATAGAGGCGGATTTTTTGGAAGTTTGGGAGGAGAAAAAACAGGTAGAGAAGGTTTAAAAGAATTTGGTAGGGACGCTTTAACTGCTTACAGTATATATAAAGCAGGTTCTAAATTGTATGATTTTATGAATAATCCATTAGTAGCACCTGAACCATTAGCACCACAAAGAGGAGCGTTATTTGAAGAAGCACCCGACGCTGGTGGATTAGGAGGTGTTGGAGGTGAATTTCAAGACGCACAGGAAGGACCTGATAGAACCGAAGAAAGTATAATAAGAGATTTACAGGATACAGAAACAGACCCTCAACGTGATAAAAAACCGTCAGTTGAAGAAAGAATACAACAAGAATTAGACGAAAAAGAAAGAATTGGTAAAGGTTTAGCAACTGCTATGCTTATGGGAGGTCAGGGTGGTAAATTAGCACAGGCAACATTAAATCCATTAGTATTATATTTACGTGGAACAGCAGAAAATCCTACACTTAAATTAAAATCAGTTCAATCTCAAACAGAACAAAAAACAAGTGCCGAAGACGAAGCAATATTAAAACAAAAGAACGAAGATTTAGACGTAATTAATAGTATAATAGAACAATCTAATCAAGACGTAAAACCTACGCAGGAACAATACGATTTGAGAAAAGAACAAGAGGAATTAATGCGTAAGGTTCAAACTAATACTACACCCGTAATTGAAGAAACAGATTTAGAAGTTGAAAAACCTGATATTAGTGATACTGACGCTGATATACCCGCAGAAATATTAGAAGAAATAATTAGAAAAGCATTAGAAGAACAACAAATTCAAGAAAGTCGTAATAAAATAATAGGAAGACAAGAAGGAGCACGTATGAGTGAAGAAGATATGGACGCTGAAATACCCGCAGAAATATTAGAAGAAATAAAAAGAGTAAATGAAATAGTAAAACAAAAACAACAGGAAACATTACGGGAGTATTCATTAAAAGGTGATAATCCTAGTTGGGGAAATTTAGCAGAATTACAAGCAGAAGCAATACAACAAGACCCCGAACCCGAAGAACAATCATTATATCCCCGTGTATATAGACCTTTACCCGAAAGAGCACAGAGTAGAACCGTAGGATTTTGGGACGATTATTTAAGACAATTTTTCCCTGAAAAAAGAAAAATAAGATTAGATATTAGAGATTTACGGGATATTGATAATCCAATAATAAATGAAGCAATAAGAGAAATAGACGAATACCATAGAGAAGAAAGGAAAAGAGTTAGTGCTATGCCTGCTCCATTTGGACGAGAAATTATGGAAAGATTAGAGAACGCACGATTAGGTGGAAATAGACCTAATATCCCTATGAGAGAAAGAGCAGAAAGAGAAAAGGCAGACAAAACTGTAAAGAAAAAGAAAAAATAAAACCTTTTAAGAAAAGGTTAATCCAAAATAATTAATTTTTTGTTAAAACTTTTTTCTAAAAAGTTTATATATGAATTATACAATTGAAAAAGTTAATCCAAAGAAAAAGGTTAATGAAAAAAAAAGATTGGAACAATTAAAAAAAGACCCTATGTTTGCGTGTTTTGGTGATTACGAAAAAAAATTAGAAAACATTAATAAAAAATAATATCTATTTATATAATATAGTATGTTTGGTATGTTAAGAAATTTAGCACGACCAATTAGTTTTTTAGGTCAAAAATTATCTAATTTATTTTCTATTGGTAATAAAGTATCTCCAATTGTAAAAGACGCTCGTAATGTAGCGGAGTTTGTTAATTTAGCACCTTCGGGATTACGGTTTAGACCCGCAGGAGAAGCAGTTAATTTAGGTCAGGGATTTTTTAACAATATGAGCGACGCTTTAAAAATGTTTAAATATCCAGTATAATTACACTTTTTAAAAAAAAACCTTTTTAAGAAAAAGGTTAAACCAAAAAACAAATAATTAGTATTATCAAAAAATTTTGGACTAACCTTTTATAAAAGGTTTATAATTATTTTATCAAAATAAAATCTTATCTAATAATATAATAAAATGTTTGGTATGTTGAGAAATTTAGCACGTCCTATTGGATTATTAGGTCAAAAATTATCTAATTTATTCTCTATGGGTAGAAAAGTAAGACCCGCAGGAGTTATAATAGAAAAAGTAATTGAAACAGGAAAACCTATTGGTGGTTTTGTTAATATCGTCGGTAGTGCGGGTAGAGGTGCTGACGTTATGAATAAGGCAGGCGGATTTGTTAGTGCGGGAACACAGGCAGCAGAAACTTTATCTAAAATACCTAAATTAGTCCGTCCTATAAGAGAAATAGATTATGGATTTAGAACTGGTGCTGATATAATGAGAGGATTAAATCCATAAAAAAATATTATATATAATATAAATGCCGTTTGTAATAAAAAAGTTCAAAAAAGGATATAAGGTGTATAATACTACAAAAAAGAAGTATTATTCTAATGACCCTATACCAAAAAAAAATGCCGAAGCACAATTAAGAAGATTAGAGTTTTTAGTAGGAACAGGAGAAAAAAAAGGTGTAAAAAGAAATAAACCATTAAAACGTAATATTTTAAGAAAAAGTTAATTAAAACAATAATCAGGAAGATAATACTTTTTTACAAAATAACTTTTGTATTTAGGAAATCTACAAGATTTAAAAGGATATTGCTTACGCTCTTCAATTTTATTTATAATCCACCTAATATAATTACCGCATTTTTTCTCACCTTTACTCATATTAGTCCAATTAGTATATCCTTTAAATGTATTGCGTATAATAGGAATATAATAATCTATTATATCGTGATTTTTTTTTGTTTCAATTTCTTCTCCGTCTTCACTATATAATGGAATTTTACTGCCCCCATAAAAATAATGTTTATTTTCATTTTCGTCAAATCTTACATTTTCTAATTTACAAATAATATCTCTAATAAGATTTTTTGCTTTTTGTTCTTCAAAAGATACATTCATTCTATATATTATTACAATATAATTTTTAAATAGTTTATATTTATAATTAATATAATTAAATTATTCAATATATTCAGCGTCTAATTGACTATTAATAGGCATACCTCCCATTTGAGTAATTCTACCACTTCTTAAATAACACCATTCATTTTGTTCTTTAATACAAATTACTCCATTATCGTCATTATCATATATTTTTCTTCTTACAATATCACCATTTATTTCAATATAAATATTTTTTTGGTTAATTGTATAACCAGTAATTTTAAATACTATATTTTTGGAATACGTAGAAAAATTAAATGTTTTACCTACGCATTCATTTAAATTTAAAATAGAACCCGCCTCACTCATATATATATAATAATAACTAAATCTTTAAATATGTTAATTTATGTAATTAATTTATTTATATATATAAACCATTTAAAGATATGTTAATATATATAATTATAATGAGTGAAAATGAAAATAAAAATATTATAATTAATATGGATATACCAAACTTACCCGCCGATAAAATATTTAATGTTATTACAAAAAGAGTAAATACTCTAAAAACCGCTGAAAAAAATATTAGGTTGGGGAAGTTTAACCGTGATAATTATGTAAATGATAAATTATTATATAATACTAAAACTGGTGAATATGTTTTAAATACACGAGCACAAAGACGAGAAAAAAAGATACAAAGACAACAACTACGGATAAAAAAAGATAAACAACGAGAAGCAATACAAAAATTATCTAAAAATCTAAATAACCCACAACCAACCACAAAATCTTTATTAAAAAATATTAAGGATAAATATGAAGTAGCACCCCGTAAAACTGTTAATAATTTAACTATTCAAAATAATAAGTTCGGTCAAAGAAGACAGAAATATCTTTATACCAAA
>Ga0255781_10004606_pt1 | contig 10358 bp, 10 predicted proteins | sample 101ome_21_FD_179979 | JGI IMG/M metagenome (GOLD analysis project Ga0255781, IMG submission 179979) | Coastal salt marsh microbial communities from the Groves Creek Marsh, Skidaway Island, Georgia - 101413BT metaG (version 2) | ecosystem: Environmental > Aquatic > Marine > Intertidal zone >...
ACTTTCGTTTACTCTCTTAATAAGAGAAAACAATTCCGGCTGATCCATAGCCGTTATTAATTCTTCACGATAGCGATCTATGTCAAGTTCACCAAGCGCATACTGTTTGTTAATATTTTCAATCGCACCAATCATTTGGCGGCTGGCGGCATCTAAGCGCCCTGAAGTGCTTAGTGCGGCAATGCCGTCCCCTATCGCTCGTAAACCGCCAACACCTAAGGAGGTGAGAAGTCTGCCGGGAATTAACATAGGGGCAACTAGTTCCGATCCTGCTCTAGTTAACGGATCATACGGATCAATTTTTTCTGCGAAATAAGCGCCAGTTGCTGGGGCTGCCGAAAAACCGGCGGCAGCTATTCCGCGCTTTACACTAGGCAGATCTGCTTTATAGGGCTGGCGTACAGCTTCTGCACTTTTTTCTGCAAACCGTGTGGCGTACTGCGCGGGGCGGGCCGCTCTACGAAGCCATTTGTTGCTAATGTCGTCAATGTTTTTTTCTAGCCACTTTGCCCCTAAGTTAACGGCCTGACCTGCGGCTTCTTTAAAAAGAATAGGAATGGTAAATAAAGACCCTAAAGTTCCAGAATATGTTCTAGCGGCCTCTACGATAGGCCTTTGAGAGGGTATCACATCCTCCCCCTCAAAAAATTTACCAAAAGCAAAGTCGCCCAACTTGGCAGTCCCAAACATAGCCGTTGCCCCTCCGCCAACAGTACCCGCAATCGCCGCAGGAATTTTGTATGGGCCGGGGACTTTCATGCTCAATTGAAAACCCTTTTGAGCGCCTTTTAACATTGCGGCACCAGCAGGGATGTCTACAAGGACTGCTTGTGTAGCGCCTCGCAATTTGGGTAATTGCTCCTTAACGATCTTTCCATCGGAAAGCTCTACCAATATATCTTCATCGGCTTGTTCGGCTAAAGAAGATAAAGAAATGTTTTCTTCTGTAATCCCTTCTCTAAGTAAGTTTTGGCGATAACTTTCCACCAAAGAGTCTTTAGCACCTTGGTAATCAAAACCTTTTTGTGTGGCAAGCTCTTGGTTAATGTTGGTTAACGGAACTTGTTCCGCCAAAGCCGCGCCTACGTCAAAAGAGATTTTTTCTTCCATATCAACCTCTGTTACTTCGGTAGAATTGGCTCATGTCTACTTCAGATGCCGGAGTAATTTTTGAGCCAGAGGGCCCCTTGTCTAAATTGCTGACAATGGATTCAAGAAGTTTAAGGACTGATTTGCCTTTTAAAACTCGGACACGAGCATCACTTACCGCTGTACCTTTAATAGACTGCCGACCTTGAACAACCTCGTTATAAAGATTAATGTCTTTTTTCACAAGGTCTAGCATGTTCTTAAACTGTGATTTAACGGAAGCATCCGACTCCCACATATTGCCTGATGGATAGTTTTCTAAGAACACTTCGTATTCTCGTGCTAACGGGCGGTCATCGCCGGGAGCGCTTTGTATAAACATACTTAAATCAAGCTTAATGTTTTCAAGCACTCGACGAGCTTCGTCAGAATCAGAGATTGTTTGGCCGCTTACCTCGTAGCCAAACAAATCTCCCACCTGTTGTGCCAAATATTCGACAGTAGATGCCACGCCACTTTGTAGTCCGGTAGCGGCACGAAGATCAACGTCAGACATTCGACTGATACGCTCATCAATATAGGGCATCAAAACGGGCTTAGATACAATTGGCTTTGTAGGATCAGAAAGCTGGTTATAGATTGGTTGAGCTATCGTTGAAGCCTCTTCTCTTCTTCTAACGGTTTCTTCTATATTTTGCTGACGTAACTCGGGGTCGGCGGCCAATTGCACAAACTGCTCCAAAAAGACTGGAGGTGTTTCTTTTACGCCCGTAATAGGATCAATAGTCATGTACACAGAAGTGAGGTCCGACATTGCTTGGTAAACTTCTGGACTCCTCTCACCTTCTAATAGACCCTTTCTTAATAAGTCCAGCGTTTCTGGCTGATTTAGACGCTCTCTAGCTGCTCCCAAAGAACCGCCATATGCTTCAGGGGCTTTTGGCGAATAACCTTCCCCTAATAGTTTATTGATCTCCGTTCTATCTGAAGCGGGAACGGCTACTGGTGGCTCGCCTTCTTTGTATAAGTATTCAGTTGTCGCAGTAGTAGGTGTGACAACTTCCCGCGCCCCTCCCGCAATGGCCTCTGAAAAATCCTTTGCCCCTTGCTTGGTATCAACATTGAAACTTCGTGGTCTCCCGTCAGGCATCTCTACAACTTTCATTTCCGATTTAAACGGGAGCGGCCGTTGTTTAATTAAAGCTATCCGCTCTGCTTGTCGGTATTGCTCCGCTTCGGATCCTCGCCTTACTGCGCCTTCTAAAGCCGCTGCTTTAATGGCTCGCTCTTGCTTACGAATGTCCGCGGCCCGCGCTCTCAGTTTTTCGGGCAAAGGAGAAGCTGCCGCCGCCAGTTGTGCGGCGAAGGGCTGATTCGCCATGCTTTTGCCTGTTCTAGGATCTACGCCGGAAGCCAACGCCAGCCCTAGTTCGGTGATGTCAAATAGGCCTCCTGCTTTCGCCATATTAACATCTTCTTGCTCTTGCCCAAGAACGTCTTTATATAGCGGCAAAAGCTCATCATAAAAGGTGCGCACCTCGGCGATACCGCCGTTTGAAAACTTCTGAACGGCACCGCCTTGGTTAAAATTTTGAGGAGCAGGTGCCTCCTGAGCACCCGCCATCATCAAACCGCCTACGCCTTGACCCATTTCTGTGGGCATGCCGCCTTCTGTGGTCATTTCCACATCACCAATGATGCCCTGCATTAGTTCCCCAATGCCGCTATTGATAGCGCCCTCTTCAGTCATCATGATGACCGGTTGCACTAAGGCCAACACGGATTCAGGGGTAGCGTTGGCGTCTTCCATACCGACGAGACCGCCCAGTTCCTCCCGACGCGCTTCTAAGGGCATTTGATTGCCGCGCATGGCGTTGATCAAATCTTCCGCAGATTCTGCGGAGTTTACGTTTTGCATCATGTCCTGTGCGTACTGAGCACCAAGCTGTTCCGCCTGCTGAGAGGCCATCATCTCGGCACGCTCAAGCATGGCGGCTTCAGGAGGAGGAGCCATTCCCTGTTGCATCGCAGGCGGCATTATCTCCCCGCCATTTGCTCGGTTGACCGGAGAAACAAAACTCCTGTTGCCCGGGTCCATGTTCGGATTAGCCATAACGTCAGGGCTTCTAGAAGCTTCTGCGTCTCGCACAAGTTTGCTAGCGGCGTTAAACACTTCTGGCGGCGTTGTTTGAGCAAGGTTTTGTATGGCCTCCATAAGCTGTCTTTTTGTGCTCATATTAGGCTCAACCGCTATCATCGTATTTAGATAATTTAGTTGCCCTGCAACGCGCTCTATCTCTTGACTCATGTCCTGTGCCATAGGCTGCGCTGGGCCACCCGCTTGCCTAAAAAGTGGTCGCGTGTATACGTTCATGAAAACATCCCCAGTTGTTTTGCTCCGCCTGCGGCACTAAGGCCCGCAATGCCAAGGCCCGCAATTTGCTGGAAGGTGGACGGATCTTGTGTTTGGCTGATTTGAGTGACCTGTTGCGAAGAAGGCGTGCCTTTATAAATGTCGCTCAAGAAAGAATACTGCTGATAAGGCATTTGATAAAGTTGCATGTTACTTTGACGTTGCGCATCCAAAATAGCTTGCTGGAGCGCTTGATCGCGAGCACCCATTGCCTCAAGTGTCTTGATGTCTTGTAATCCTAGTTGTTGTCCCAACTGGCCTAGACCTGCTTGTTGCAAGCCCATTTGACTTAGCTGAGTGCCAAGTTGACCGCCTGCCTGTGCCAAAGAGCCTAGCCCTTGTCCCAGTTGACCACCTGCTTGCGCAATATTAATCATCTGATTAATGTCGGCCTGAGACAGTTGACCATATTGAAGACCGAGATTCCCAAGTTGCTGAGCCGTTTGTTGACCCATTCCTGCGGCCTGCAAGCCTAGTTGTCCTGCGGTTTGTGCGCCTTGTTGCCCTAACCCTGCGGCCTGTAAGCCCAATCCAGCGCCTGTCTGAGCCGCAGAAAGGCTAACATTAGCACCTGCCTGACCAATATTGCGGGCTTCTTGCGCCTGCGCTAATTGCCGTTGACGCGCCTGTTCAAATGCCGCTTGCGCCATTTGACCCGCACGTTCGTAACCACTCATACGAAGTTGTGCCCCAGTGCGCGCTTGTTGTTCCATTACGTTTCTTGCTAGCTCTTGCTCCGCAACAGCTTGGCGAGATCCTCCAAACGCCCCTGTAGCAGCAGCCTGCGCTTGTAACTGTTGCTCTTGTATGTCCCCTTCACGAGCAATATCGCGCATGGTTTGCTGAACGACTTGCTCTTCATAAGGACTCATGAAGGCTTGAATACCTTCCGGCCTAAATTCACCGCCCACGCCGCCTAAATAACCGTAGGCTTTTTCTGCCCCCTGCAAACCATACTGGCCTGCTCGGCTCAAATCTTGTCTGGCTTGCTGTGCTACGTTATAAGCCTGCTGAACGGCCCGGCCTATGCCCTCTTCTGCCGCTTGCCCCGCGCCATAGCCAAGTTCTGTAGCACCTCGAAGAACGTCCTGTGACGCTTGTTGATAAGCAAACGGTTGTGCTCTTGACGCCGCCGCCAACTGGGCCGCTTGAGAAAGAGCCGCTTGTCCCTCACGAGTGGCCCCAAAAGCTTCTTGAAGACCCCCCAGTCCCGTGGTCCGTGCCGCTTGTTCCCCTGCCCGCATAGCCCCAAGACCCTGCTGAAGGTACGGCTGATAGCCCCCAATGCCTTGTTGGGCCAATTGCGCGGCCTGTTGTTGCATCGGGGTAAGCCCCGCAACCTGATACGCGGGCGGCGTAATCGGAGGAGGAGGCATTTCCAAAAGGTTTTGGTTAATAAACTGTTGAACAGATTGCAGTAACCCAAGGCGATACGCCTCTATTTCAGGGTTTTCCTGAATTATCTGCTTAGTAGTTTCAACGGCCACGGACAGCGCCTCCTTCAAACTTTCGCATCATGTCGTACATTCGACGCATCCCTAATTCACGACTACCGTTTCCTGCTCCACGTACCGCTTGGGCGGTCATCACAAATTCCCCATCCGACAACATGGCCGGAACATCGTCCGAGGTTTCTGTGCCGGGTCCGTAAATCGCACCGTTTCGACGAGGGAAGCTTGAAATGTCACCTCCGTTAGCGGCTCCAATTGGAACATAGCCCGAGCCGGGCTGTGCTAAACCATACTGCTGTGGATACATTTGCAACAGCTTGGAGCCCGTCATGCCGCCAAAGGCATCCGGCAATTCTTCCATCTCAGGTTGCTCAAATCCCCCAGCAAGACCCATAACACCAAGGCCCAGTCCGACCGTAGGGGCATAACTTCTAATTATGCCCGGAGCAAGAGCTTCTACTATTTGACTCTCCATCGCAGGAGTTACGGTGAAATTGGCTTTTTTTAACCGCTGTATAACAACATCAGGGCTTGTTCCCGGCAAAAACGCTTGTTTTAAAAACTCAGGATTCCCTGTTGAAAAGAACTGTTTTATAGAAGCAAAAAAGCCCGGATCAACGGCTTGTCTAGCCGCAGGAGTAATATCTGCCAAACTACCTATATTGGTCATTGTGGCATCACCAGCGGCCTGCGCGGCTTGTCCTGTCCCTGCTTGCACGTCAGGGGTCATCGGTGCTTTCGCTACAGGAGGCGTAGCGGGTGTCGTTGCGCCTGCCATACCAATGGGGTCAGCAGTCATAGCTGTCGAAGCGCTACTCACCATGCTAGGATCTGTAATGCCTTGCGCCACTGTGAGCGGACTTTCCACCGCTGCTTGAGTGGTACTAGCAACCATGCTGGGATCTACCGCCTGTGCCACTGCCTGTTGAGCCGTGGTCGGTGTTGCGCCTGCCGCAACAGTAGCTGTATCCAAAGCAGGAGGAAGAACCCCTGTTTCAGTGCCCGCCACAAAGTCGGGAACCCCTGTTTCAATTGGCGCTTTCGTTGGAGCCCCGCCGCCAAAAGTGCCTCCGGGCAATCCGCCCTTAACGCCCTCTATAAACCCTTCTCCGCTAATAGCCCCAGAAACCCCCGAAGCCAAACCTCCGACAGCACCACCAATCAACGCAGACTTAAAGGCGTCTTTTAGACTGCCGCCTTGTACCAGCGTGCCAATTCCTGAACCCAAGGCACCTGAAGCAATAGCCCCAAGACCGGGAAACAAGAAATTAAGCGCAATAGGCAGGACAATCGGAGCAATTTTCTTGAATACCTTAATAACGCCCTTGACGGCTTTCTTGATGCCCTTGAATATCTTTTTCAAGAAAAATTCAGGCTGGCCCGTGGTAGGGTTCAGGCTGTTCAACTCACTGCCCACAATGTAGCGCTCAGGCTCCAGACCCATGTCCCGCATCTGCGCAAATAAACGGTTCTTTAATTCTGGGTCTGCGTCCAATACCTCTAAAGGGACGACCGTTTCACCGGGAGCCACGTGCGCTAATTTAGTATCACCCTCTCGCCCATACTGTGCGAGTTTATCCGCCATCTGAACAACATAACCGGTCTCAGGACCTTCCAAAGCCGCATCTGACCAATCACCCTCAGTGGCCGTAAGAAACGACGCAAGGCCCCCCTCAGGGACCTCATACGGCTCTCTTTCAATCGCTGTTGCTGTCATTTTTCCATCCCATAGCAATGCTGTATTGTACCATCTAAGGCGTAGTAACCGTTACTCCGCCGACTGAACCGGTGCCAGAAACTCCCGCCGGATGCGGTTTATACGCGATGGTTATCTTTAAAAACCCGTCTTGCTGAAAAACAGCCCCCTCTTCCAGCCCATAGTCGTTTTGCTGAAGAGCCGTTAACGTCAGTTCGGTCCCTCGTATATCTCCGGGATTGTTAAATTGAGCCAAAAAAACAGAAAAAGCCCGAACAACGTTCGACATGTACGTTGAATCATACGCCGTCGGAGCTACCGGAAAATTTGGTAAAACCAGACGACGGCTCATCGACGACCGTCCTGTCTAATATCAACGCGAGGCGACCCCAATCGCCATTGAATGCCTAACCCGTCACTTTCCAACTTTAAGGCCATACTTCGGCCACGAAGCCGAACATGAACTTGCTCAGTAAATTGCTCCACTGGAAGCGTTGCAGAGCGAGATATATTGCTGGAACTGGTTGTTGAGTAATTGGCTCCGGGAAAATTGCGCGTCTGGAGAATAAAATTAACCGAGGGACTCTCCGCCGAAGACCCCACAAACGTAACATCAGGAATCATCCGACGAATAAACGCAAAATTATCACCGTCTCCAATGTCAATCTGACTAGACTCAATGTACGAAGAAATAGCGGAATCGTTTTGACCGTCATTTAAACCAGCTTCATGAAGATACAAATATCCGTCCGTTCCTGCCGCCAAAGGAAATTCATTAATTCCTCGGTCCACCCACGCGGTTCTAGCCATCGTTCCGTAAAACCAAATCTGCTGCTGATGGTTATAAACAACATAACGATCAACCTCGTCTGAATCCGCCGAAGGATAAAACCACCAAATTTCATTAAAAGATGAATTTAATGCCGCAAATACTTTTTCTGCCTGCGTGTCGTTAAAATCCTCAAACACGTAATCACGAACCGTGCAGGGAAGCTTTTGAACTTGCCCCGTGTACATGTAAAAATCTTGCATGCCCATCCAAAAAACAATGTCATCCATTGCCTTAACACTATTTGGAGACATGATCGTAATGTTCTCCGAAATCAAATTAATGCCAAAAGTAAAGGGCGGCCCTAAAAATTGCATGACATGCAAGGAAACATCCGTAAAGACCAAAATCTGCTGACGCGTCTCTACCGCTGCCACAATTTCAGAACCCGAGCCTATCCGCAAATCACCCGCTGTATTAGTGGCTAAAGATTGCCACGTTGTGGGGCTTTCTTGATCACTAAAACGAATCAACAACGGATCTTGAACACCTATGTTGTTTTCAGGATCACACCCAAAAACAATAATGTGCCGGTCCCTGTCCGAAATCATTACTTGCTTGGCAATCGTCGGCGTTGTTGCATCCGCTCCCGCTAAATCCGATAGGGCCGTGGCCCGTGTGCCAACGCCCGCACTGTTGTCCCAGTAAAAAATACCCGCGTCACGCGCATTGATAATCAAATCTTCACCAAAATTATCACTGCTCCATAATCGTAAAGACGCACCTACCGCTAAAAGAGAACTGCCCGAGCCCCACGTGCCACGGGACCATGTCCCAGCACCCCAGCCGGTTCCTGCGACAGTCGTATCTAGACCCGTATTTATTTGATAAGCCCCTACAACCGAAGAGCCTCCATTGCCAGTATCACTAGCATTTGCGGTGACCGTGGTTCCCGACGTGTCCTTGGCGGTAATTGTGTAAGAATTAACACTAACGATGCTAACGATTTGATATTCTTGGTTTAACACATCGGCAGTAATATTTCCGCCTAATGATACTGCCCCACTAAAAGTAACAAAATCATTTTCAATTGCACCATGATCGTTATCGATTACCGTGACGGTAGAGGAGCCATTTGTAGCAGAAAAAGTAACATCGCCAGCGGCAGTCGTGACCCTAATCGGGGTTATGTCGTTGTATCCCCCGCCCTCTTCAATGTAATACTTTAAATGAGTGCCTACTCCGTTTAGCCGAGTTCCGTCTAAAGATACAAAAGGTTTTATATCCCTTGCCGTTCCCAAATAAGTCGCGCCACTATATTTTTCCCAGCCGCCGATTTTTTCGGGGGTGCCAAATCGGAACCGGATTTTGTCACAGTCATACCACCCGCCTTCGTTGGTGTATGACGTTGTTTCTCGGACAATACCCGGCCTAAACTGTAGCTTTGTTAAAGGCATGTGCTACCTCACAAACAACGCTTTAGCAACCAGCGCCGCCAAAACCAAGGTCGTTGTCGCAGACTTCCTCTTCTTCCTCTTCCTGCGTAGAAACGCAATCAGGCTGAACAGGTGAGCCACCAAAGGTAAAGCCCTCATTAGGCTCGGAGTATTCACACAGGGGCAAAATGCGGTGAAACTCAAACAGGCCGCGCATATAACCGCCCTTCTCGACTGTGAACACCCACTCTTGGTCGGTGATAAAGACTCGCTCACCTTCCTTTAAGTAATACACTTCGCCACTGTTAAGATACACTTGCTGTGCTGTTGCGTTAAACGCAACAGTAAACATTAGGGCTACAAATAAGTATTTCATTTGTTTACTTCCTTTGCTTTAGTTTCTACTTCAGTTTGAGCACAGAATCCTATGCACACCAATGTTTCTTCCTTGACGCTAGCGCATCCAGAGACAAACAACAGCAGTGCTAGTAGGTACTTCATGGCGCTCCCTGTATGATAGAGGCGGTCACGTACACGATAACTCCAGCAATCAGAACGCCTATCGTTATGACTAAAGCGTCTAAAATCATCCTCTGTCTTCGCTTTTGCTTGTAAATGACTCTTTCGCGCTGTGCCTTGATCTCTCGCCTGAGTTGTATCATCTCTTGATAAGTCTCAAGACCGTAAGACCACACGATTAACTCACGTATCTGCTTTTCTTGCTCCTCTAGCTTCTTCTTCGCTATCACGCTGTTGAGTGCCTGTTGCTCTACGGTGTTTCCTTCAAACAGCTTCTTAAAGACTCCGGGACTTTCTGCTTCTCTCTCTGCCTCTCTTATGTCAGAAGCAAACGAATACCACTGGCCCAGCTTTTGAGCCACAGCCTCAATCTCTGCCCCTTTGTTCACCATCATTTGGATGCCCTTGAACGTAGTCGAGGCCATCGCTATAAGGGACAGCGGGTCCATTACCCATTACTTTCTTCTGGCTCTACCTGACCTTCAGCTTGCTCCTTGATCTTGACGATCAGAGGCCATGCGCCAGATTTGGTAGGCAGATCGCCCAATACGCCAAGGATGGCGTTTACTTCTTCTACACTCAACTCTAGGTTAATCACCACGGCACTCCTGTTCCGGTTGTCGGTGCAGCCTTCTCTGCAATCTGTGCGTCTACAGAGGCTTGTACACGGTCTACTTCGGTTTCTTCGCCTTCAGCAGCCGTAGCTACCATGTCAGCGGTCATCCAAGACAATACGGTAGACTCGTCTAAGTCGTCCCATGCTGTAAAGTTAGACGCATCAGGTGCAGGTAGGCTGTGTGTGCCGTATGCGGAACCTGAGTTACCGTTCTCGTCTTCTTTAGAACACCGCCAGTGGACTGTGGTGACTACGTTAGACAGACCATCTTGTGATACGGCGTAGTCTAGTGCTGCTACTTTCCATGTGTGTGACATAGTTTATGCTCCTTTAATTTCAATAAGTTCTTCTGGTAAAAACGTATACTCC
>Ga0255781_10004612_pt1 | contig 10355 bp, 17 predicted proteins | sample 101ome_21_FD_179979 | JGI IMG/M metagenome (GOLD analysis project Ga0255781, IMG submission 179979) | Coastal salt marsh microbial communities from the Groves Creek Marsh, Skidaway Island, Georgia - 101413BT metaG (version 2) | ecosystem: Environmental > Aquatic > Marine > Intertidal zone >...
TTAATAAGATTTTCATGTATCATGGTTTCCATAGTCTGAGTTCCCCATACAATACCTTGATGTAGATCTGTAATCTTTAAACCCCAATTCTTATTATAGAATTGAAATAAGATCTGGTCTAATGATTTAGTCATATGGTAAACACTACCGGGTTGTGTAGGATACAAGACATCCACATCTTTACCAGTAGAATTGACTTTCATATTCAAATAACCTTCTGGAATATCTCCAAAATCTTTTGAATATCCATAGACACCCATAGTACCAAGATGGACTAGATGAATATCTGAATCAGTATCTACAATAGCATTCAATACATTATGAGTTGTTGTAATATTATTGTCGACAGTATAGCGGCGTTCTTTTTCACTAATCATAGAATATGGTGCAGCTCTCTGCTCAGCAAAGTGAACAATAGCATCCGGTTTCCATTGTTCTATTTTTTGTTGGAATAGATAATATTCTTTTGCAATGTCACAATGGAAAAAATCAATATAGCCACCTTCATGTTGGTCAGCAATATAGTAATTAGCGGTATTGATTCGATCTTCAATTGAAGCAATATCGGTCAATGAATTACTGGATAGATCACTATCAATTTTACGTCTAGATAGATTATCAATAATTAAAACGTCATGGTAGCTCATAGCAAGTTTTAGAGCTGTTGGCCAGCCACAAAACCCATCACCACCTAATACTACAATTCTCATTCAATATCCTTCATTAACTTTTCTACGTTTTCACCACGTTCAGGTAATAGATCTTTTAGAAAGAAATGAACGAAGTTACATTCTTGGATTTTTGTATTAGCACTATAAAGACCATTCCATTTCCAATCCAAATTTTTAATATTCATTTTTTCTTCACGGATCCAAGTATTCAGTAGTGTTTGATCTGTTGACCATTTCCACGGACCAAGGCCATCAATGAATGGCTTAAATCTTGGTCTGCTTAGAAATTGTTTTGGAGTTTCGCCATTTAAATATTTCTCAATGGATTTATTGAGAACCATGACACCCATATTCATAAACTCAGCGCCGAGGATGTTCCATTTCCAATCTACGTTTTTGATTGTTCCATATTGCATACGAGAATAGTTTGAAATCTTTTGCTTATACTTTTCAGTGATAGGCATATCTCTTTCAATTACGGCACCAAAATCGTAATCAAGTGGTACATCATCAAATATAGAATCAGTAACTTCAGGGCGTATAAAGACGTCAGCGTCAATAACAGCCACTTGATCGTATGTTTTAAGATATGTGAAAGCGTTTTCTTTTTCATAGATCGGAAGAAAACCTCCGTACTTCATATATGATTCGTTTGATCTGTTAGTCTGAAAAATATCAGGCTTAATCATAAGAATAGGTTGTCGTTGAATGATATGATCTGCGCCAATATGTTTTGCATATTCTGCTACACTGGATGTGCAATGATCGTATAGCTTAGATCGTTTACCGGTGTAAACTTGATATATCAAAGTCTTCATAATCTAATCCTACATAATTTCTATTTGGGTTCTTATGGTCTATTGTGTTTAACCCATCAATATTTATCTGCTCAATATAATGATAGTCGTTCATGATAGTTTGACGTTTATAGTTCATATTAACTCCAAGATGGCCGTCACTGTTTTGAGATATCGGCTTCGCAACACAATTTGCTACTAATCTTTGCGCAACTACCGGAGTTATATAATAACCGGATCCTGGAGCCATGTGAATCCCTTTTGCCCTTCCAAAGTCTCTGTTTATAAAGGATAAAAATTTATATCCTTCATTTGACATATCAGGTAAAGGTTTAACTAATTTCGAATCATGCTCTAATATTATAATTGGTTTATTTTCTGTTATACATTTACACCACAATTCAAAATGACTATACCATACTGCTTTTTCGGTGGATGTAAATTCTCTTTCTCTTCCAGTTGTCTTTCTTCCAAACTCTAATTTATGCTTTTTATATAAATCTTTTGGCGTTACTGCATCAAAGATTTTTACATTATAATCTTTCCAGCTTGGAAGAACTTCTCTCATGTACATCTGAGAAACGGGATGTTCCTCCATAGCTATCATGTATATATTTAGACTTTGCATACCGATAAGTATTTGTATTTTTCTTCATTTAATGCAAGTTGAGCTTCATTATAATATTTAATCATGAAATCGTTCATATCAAGAAGAATCGTGGCATTTAAAATTTTATCTTTAAATAAAGATCTAGCTAATAAAGGAGTGATATACATCCCCGCCTTTGCATCCGCTCTTCTTTCGTTATTTAAATTAAAATTATATCCAATAATTTCAAAATTAGATGATTCTATATCTTTAGGTATGTCTTGAATTAAAGAATGTCCAGCAAAAGTAATAATTACTGGAGTTTCTTCTTTTCTTATTTTTCTTAAGATATTAGTGAAAGAATACCATTTAACTCTTTCAGCATAAAGACGAGCGTCAAGTTGAAATTGTCCACCAAATCTTAATTGGTATCCGTTATCTGCTGCGGGATCAGCATAAGGCTGATACTTAATATCGCTGTAACCTAGTCGTTCAAAAGTATTTTTGGTTTTTAGTTTATTTACTTGTCCGTCCATACTTTCTGGATTAAAAATTATATACACCTTTGTGTCTTTACGCAAATGAAATACTTCTTCTACACTCATCTGTAATCTTCCAAATTAAATTTTGTTCCATACATTTTGTAAAGATCTCGTTCATGGTTAGTGTATACTAAAACTTCAGGGTCGTCAATTAAAAAATCACAGTCGTTACAATAAGAAGGCCAATTACCCATCTCATGATCTTTACGTAACTGGTTATATTTATCCCCGTACCAAACCTCTTCTATCGTATTCTTTGATAAATGTCCTAAGACAGCTTCATCATCTCTTCCAAGTACTTGGCAACAAGGATGAACAGCTCCAGTGTTACCACCAATACCGCCACTACGTATAACGATGTCAGGGCTGAATGGTCGACCACAAGTTTTCTTTTTGCCTTGTCTTTCATATTCTGGATCATACACACCACTCCAGTTGTGCATCTTCCAAATTTCAGTAGCAACATTTGCAGACTTTACAATCTTACGATATTGTTCAACTTCATAATCAATATTTTCATTATCTAAAATCAAATGATAAGTTGCTACAGTACAATCTGATTTAGTACGTACAACATAGCGTTTCATTTCGTGTAGATTTGAAATAACTCTATAGAAGTTATCACTATTCATCCATTCTTTATATGTGTCATAGTTATAGCCAACAATCGAGAAACGAAAGAAATCTAATCCAGCATCAACGCACTCTTGCATAAAGTTGCCGTTCATTCTATAACCATTTGAAAAGATTACAGCCTGAGCACCATACTTTTTTACAACAGCAATATACTCAGGAAGATCTAGAGAAATAGTAGCTTCTCCAGATCCATCTAAGTTTACAACATTTAATCCTGCTTCGGCGCATTGAGCAACATAGTCTTCAAATTCTTTCAAAGGCATTTTACGCATCCAATCTTTACCACGAGCTCCAGTAGTTCCGTCTGGATGAGTTTGTGGACACATCTGGCATGTATAGTTACAACCACCTTGTATTTCAATTACTGCTCTGTCTATATGCATTTACCATCCATTCACAAATCTATTAAAAACGTTTTTATAATTTTCTGCTTTTTCTGTAGCTGATTCTATCATATATTCTAGCTTATGTAAATCCCTTTGGATAAAAAAGTCTCCGTCTTTTATCCACAATGCTGCAGGAGTATGCCAGCGAGTAATGTTACTATCACTAAAAACAATGTGAGGTTTAAAGAAATTCTTTGCTATGTAATGCCACATACCTTCATATGATATGCAACACTCACATGTTCGAATATGATAAACAGCTTCTGATATGGGAGTTCTATATCCTATTTCAACTACATCATAACCAAAGTCTTGTAATCTATCTATAAGTCTCTGCCACTCCCAATCTAACATTGGAAGTTTATATCCAGTTAGTTGTTGAGCCGCATTAAATGTAGGTCTCCACAAAACGATCTTACCATATCTTGGTGTAGTATTCAGTGTAGGATCAAATGACCAGTATCTGTAGAATTCAGAATTACTTCTTCGAGTAACGCCAAAATACTTTTTTCCATAGACTTTAAAGTCTTCACTATTAAAGACATGTTCAATATGAACCATATCTTTCCACATATAGAACTGGTTAATATATTTTACTCTAGCATCAACTGATTCTGGATCTTCGTAGTGATAGTAATGGTCTTCTGGAAAATGATAATGAATTTGTAGCTTTGTTGGTTTTTGGTTTACAAAGGCTCGCATATAAGCGATATTCATACCATACATTGAATCACCAATGCCAACTGTAGTTTTCCAACGTATGTTATCTACGCCGTAGTTATCTCTCCAGTTTTTTACCCAGTGATTCCAAAGATCCATGATATAGGCTAATCTCTTTTGCTAGTTCCAACGCTTCATTAAAGTTCTTTCGGAACCGATTGTTCTTATGCCCATTATTTATAAAATAGTTAAGACTGTCAATATCGCTCTCATAGTTAGGTAAGTCAAAGGTTTTGCGATATGATACTAATTGTTCATACTGGTATCTTTTGGATAGAGCATCAAAGATTGTCATAGTTACCTTCCATTTTAAATAAACCCATGATTCCTGGAGATCGAGCAAAGTACTTTTGCTCAGAGCTATATTTTTCATTTGTATAAAAATAATATTTGGGATCATATTTTAAATCCCATAGCTTATAAATCTGTTTGCTAGCTCGCCTTACATCATTTAATTCAATATTATCTACTAACAAGTATCGAGGTTTGATTTTTAAACATGAACGGATATCTTTTGCTGGTGAATCACCCATATGATAGCCATCAACAAAAATAAGATCGATATCAGAATGTCGGTACTCGTTATCCCATATTGCTTCTTTATAGAATTTAAACTGTGGATAGTATTTCTTTATTTGTCGTGCATTAGTCGCAGATACGTCACTGGGATCATAGCTTTCTAAAGATTCTAAATTTTTAAATACGTTCATCATCACTAAAGATGCATGGCCAGCAAACATACCTATTTCAATAACCTTTTTTGGATTTATAATCTCTTGCATTTCTATCCAAGGATTAATCATATCCGGATTATTGAGATCAGTACCACCCCATGTATCTTTAGGGTAGCGTATATAGTGGTCGTCAATGTTTAAAAGATTCTTCGCCATATTTTTCTATTAATTCTCTATCAACTTTATAACTTACATTAGTTGCTATAATTGTTTTTCGTGTATTACTTTTTATAATAGGAGATCTATGTACTAAAAAAGTTGGAAAAAATATCAACTGACCTTCTTTTAATTGCATATCATAATTTAAAAATTCAGTAGCTTCTGATATTTCTGGAAGTTCTAAATAATATACTACTGCCCAATGGCCACTATGTTGGTGCCACCCAAAATCTGTGTTTTGAGTATATTGTTGAAACCACAACCTTTGTAGTTTTTCTAGCCCTAAGCCATACAATTCGCCAATTTCTGTAACATATGGATATGTAACTTGTTCAAACAGTTTTTGATATGTTCTTGGCTCATCTAAAGGAAAATCATACAGATAACCTTTTCCATTTGGCTCTATATTATTTTTCTCTACCATCTCTTCTATAGATTTCAAAAGCAGAGGTTTATACTGCTCATGACCTTCTACATCAAACACATGGACATGATCTGGAAGTTTAGGCTGATTCGCCTGTGATGTATTCATATAAGTATTTCCATTTACTAAATGTTGGAAAGTCTTCATTATGCATGTTATGCGCGTGTTCTACAACAACACTTTCTAATCCTAGACGATCTCCAAGTTCAGCATTTTCTAGTTTATCTTCAATCCAAACTAAACCTGTATCAGCATAAGGAGCAAGAACATTGTCTTTGTCAGCACCGGTATCTTCAAAGATAAACTTAGTAAATGCAGTTTCGCCAAAAAGCTTTTTTGTATTTTGGATACGAAGCTTTTGAGCTGATTCATCTTTGGATAGAGATGTAATCATATGGAATGTGTAACCATGTTTACGGTGTAGTAGATCTACGTAATACATAGCATCACGTAAAGGTGGTAGAAAACCAATGGATGCAGATTCATTAAACATCTTACACATTAGCTTTTTTGTTTGACGATCTAATCCGTACCGATCACCCATATCATAACATTCTTCGCCGCCATCAACCATTTCATAGCCGTGGCTTTGCATCCAAACATTAAAAGCGTACTCCCAATTCATGAGTACGCCATCGCAATCAGTAAGAATTACCTTGTTTAAGTTGTTCATCATTATATTCTCCTTCATTATATTGGTATTCTACCATACTTTGAAGGGAATGTACAATGTTTTTTTCACTCTTTGCTTCTTTTATTCTGAAATCTTTCTCTTGAGAACGAGTCTTATTTCTACCACGTTTTTTATTGCGGGGGTCAAATCTAGAATATTTTGCCATGAGCCTTTCCTAATAACCTAGCATTTCTTTTGTCATAATATAATCTCGGACAAAGTCAGACCTTACGATGTCTTCCCATCCGAAGTTCACTATTGTAAAGTTTCTTAATTGTTCTACAATCTGTAAGAACTTTACGATCCCTTGTTTATCATCATCAAATTTAAAATCACTCTGCTTGTAATCGCCGCAAAATATAATCTTACTATGGCGGCCAACTCGAGTAATTACAGAATCTAATTCATGAAAGTTTAAGTTTTGCATTTCATCTACAACTATGATTGTATTATCAAAGGTTGTTCCACGTATGAATGACGTTGATTCAAATTGAATCTGGTTTGCTGTAACCATTTTACTATATGATGTTTTGTCTCCAAACAATTCACAACATATAGATTTATATGGCGTAGTAAATGCTTCTTCTTTTTCAGCCTTTGTTCCTGGTAAGAACCCCATGTCTCTGGTAGGAACCATTGATCTTAGAATTACTAGTTGTTCAAATTCTGTTTCTTTATCTAATACATCTTCAAGAGCAAGATAAAGAGCCATAAAGGTTTTACCAGTGCCGGCTGTACCAGTTAGCACTAAGTTATCACCTTCATCCCAGGCTGAGTATGCATTTTCTTGATTTTTAGTAAGTGGATCAAATTGGAGGAGATCGTCCAATCTAACCGTCATAGAATTATTGACAGTTTTTTGTCGTTTCATTATGTGTTCATTTTATTACGAGGAGAATTTTTAGAAATTTTACCAAGAACATCTTTCCATCCGTCCCCAGCTTTGTTAACAGTCATTCCATGTTGACTAATAAATTTTGCGGTGGCTAATTTCTGAGTCCACTCTCCTGTGGCTAAGATTTCTTCTCGTTCCGCTAAGGAAAGAATCATTTCTTTCTCTTCACCGGTCTCATTATTAATCATTGTATATGATGGCATTTGATTTGTGTGGGGGACCGAAGTCCCCCTTATCCTTTCCTATGAAACTTGTTCCAATCTTGATTCTAGAAAATCACGTTTTCGTTTTAACTTAGAAAGCAGGTCTTTATTATTTTTTTGTTTTACCCTCTCCATATAATTAGTTAATTCCAATAAATCGTTTTTAAGTCTATCAAGTTGGATTTTACTCATTTATACTCCTATTTAAAGTTATTTGAGAATTAAGTTTGGAAATGCCTCCTGTACTAGTTTCTTGGTAATACCCTTAATTGGCATCTTTTTGTTTATCATACCAACAAGGAGCTCTGCATCTCGAGGATGAACTGACTCGAGAATATCTAAAAACATTTTTTCTCTTTTTGGCTTGAGCATACGCTGTCCTGGACCACCTTTGACAAAATAAGCAAGCTTCTTATTATGTTGAGTCCAGTTTGATGGATGCGATTCAGCTGCGGCTGGTTCATAAGGAACTTTACCTTCAGGTAATAGGAATACAACGGCCTCGTCAAACGTACCACGTAGTACATCTTTGAGAGCCCAGTTGTTCTGTTGCTGTTTGAGGAGTTCGACTTTCTCAGCCTTTGTTTTTGCTTTGGCAACTTTTTCAAGTATTTCAAAAGTATAAAATTTGGTTTTGTTTACCATCTCAAATGAAGTCCTTTACGTCTTCTAATAATCTACGACATCTCTTTTCAACCAAGTAATTAAAGACCTTTTTCCGGTTCTCCCATTTATCTTGATTATTATAACTATATATAATTTTCTCTTTTAGTTCCTGAGGTGTAGATTCAAGATCAATCATTCTTCGATTACGTTGGATATTACGCATAACTTCAGGGCCTTGAGATGATGGATCTTCCATCAAAGCTTCTAATATAGGTTTTCTTAACGGTGTCTGGCGAGTACCGTCAACAAATACATTATCACCAGAAAGCACATTAGGTACTCCATCTGAAGTATCTCCTTTCAGGATAAGTTCTAAGAGTTGCTTACGTGGATGTTCAACCTTGATAAACTTTTTAGTCATAGGAGAGAACTGAGCAACATTAGAATATTTTTGTAGTTGTGCAAAGTCTTTGTCTGCAGAGATAATCATTACTTCTTCATGATTACCAAACTCTTGTGTATTTTCAACAAGAGCAGCAATGGCGTCATCAGCTTCACAGCCATCAACTTTAATGGTTTTATAAGGGAAGTATTCACCAAGCTCATCCCATACCATATTAATCACACGAAAGATTTCATTCCAATCCATCTTGGATTCTTTACGGTTTTTCTTACGTGATGCTTTGTACTGAGGAAACACCTGATAACGCCAGTTATTACCAGCATCACCAGTGATTACAACTTCACCATACTTATCTTTAAATTTTGTACGATACATACGAATTGAATTGAGAATCATATGGCGAATCAGGTTCTCATCAATATCAAGCTTTTGAGTTACAATGTTGCTGATGGCAATCGCATTGTAGTCAATAATAATCATTACATATCTCCTTTATGTTAGATCTATTCTAACACATCTTCATCTGATTGTAAACCTAAAATATGCTTTCTATGAATTTTTCCACCAACAAATGCGTTATAGTATTCATCTGGTTTTAAGAGTACATCATATTCTAGTTGATACTTCATTTCATAATAAGAACATTGACCTTTTGTCTTACAAAGCTTTAAGATTTCTCTATGGTAATTGTCAGCGCCTTTTTCTTCTACAAGTTGCTGGACTTCTTTACTCGAACCAAAATACTTCCGCCAATCTGACTCAGCCCTTGTCCTGACTCTGCGTTTCCGTGTTTTTGTTTTTGGAAGTATCTTGGGTTTCCAGAAAAATTTCTTACCAATATATTTCATACCAGTATCTTTTTCTGTAATCATATAGACGAAGCCCTGGTACTCTTCAGGAGTTTCATCAAACTCTTTTCCATTATAATGCCACATAAAAAAATAGCCCCTTTCAGGGCTATTTATTAATCTTCTATCAGTTCAAAGACCGAATCTTCTCCACACATCGGACAAAATTGTGGAGTATTATCGTCTTCAACTACTACTTCTGTGACACTATCGCATACTTCGCATTCTGTCCAATATGTTTCTTCCATTTGATCTCCTTAGAAAGTAATTTCGCAAGCACCACCTTGACATGCCGTAGCACCCATTGTATCTATATCGGTAAAACGCTTTTCATTCAGCTGAGTTACGAAATCAACAGGTGAGAAGTTTTGCTGGATCTTTGTCCATTTGTGTAGTAGGAATACGTCTTTCAAACAATATTCGGCATCCTTTGTATCACCCATGAAATAGTTATCAGCAAACTTATTGAAACGACGAATCCATTCAGCACGAATATCTGATACCTCGCCACGCCATTCTTCTGGCATTTGAGCTACCTGACATGCTTCCCATAGATCTCTGAATCCTTGCTTACGAGTATCAACAATAAGACCTGATGCAAACAATGCAGCCTTACCATATTTCTCTACAATTTGATCCTGTGAAAGAACTTCGGTCATAGGAGCCTGAGCAAAGTCTTTATCGCCTGAACCAGACAAGAAGCTGATACCAGCAAACAAACCACGATTTTCAAATACATAGTCTTCAACCTGTGACCACATATGTGGTTGTACTGTTACAGTATTTGAAACATTGTGGCGAAGATCTGGATCTGCACAACGCTGTGGATTTGTACCAGCTTCAACCCAGTTTTGCTGTACTAGTTTTACTTTTTCTAGAAGTGCTGTACCATATAGATCTTCTTTATATAGAGAACCTTCCGGAGAAATAACTGGGAAAGCTACGCAATAATCTGTTTGACTTGCTGACCAGACTGATTCCTCAACCATGTAAGGATTTGACTGAGCGATGAGTTGTGCAACTTCTGACTCTTTATTCAACTGAACATGTCTTAGGTACATTGGAGCGT
>Ga0255781_10004623_pt1 | contig 10341 bp, 23 predicted proteins | sample 101ome_21_FD_179979 | JGI IMG/M metagenome (GOLD analysis project Ga0255781, IMG submission 179979) | Coastal salt marsh microbial communities from the Groves Creek Marsh, Skidaway Island, Georgia - 101413BT metaG (version 2) | ecosystem: Environmental > Aquatic > Marine > Intertidal zone >...
ATAGGCGGCTAGTGATCAGACATGGAGGATCAGACATGACCGAAGAGGACAAACAGAAACCGGAACCACGCAAGCAGGGGTTCCACAATTCGGACTTCGGGTGCCGCTGGTGCGGCATCATAATTTTGGACCAGGATCTGCCGGAGGAATGGCCGCTGGTCTGCCCGGAATGCGGGAAAGGCTAGGGCGAGCTTAGGGGTAGCGGTCCCACCTCCGGGGCCGCCCCCAGGCTCCCCGCTCGCGGGCGTTCTCCATGCGTGTCTGGAGGTCGCAGGCCCTGCACAGGTCGGGGTCGCGGCCTGCGGTGTGCTTCTGGAGTTGCACCGAACAGAGCCGGCATATCCAGGAAGACAGGTCAGTTTCAGGATCGGGGTGGATCTGATCAGACATGGCGCTCTACCTCCTCTATGCGCCGACTAATCCAGCGCACCACGTTGCAGGCCATCGAATTGCCGAGGGCTTTGTATCTCGGGCCATCCGGGCATTGGTCCGGCGGTTTGCCGCGCCACGCGATCGCCGTGTAGTCGTCCGGAAATCCTTGGAGCCGCTCGCATTCTCGCGGCGTAAGCCGGCGCACGGCGGACGCGGCGGTATGCACGCCGATCGAGTAGGGGTCGGTGTCGAGCGGGCCGGAGATCGGTCCAAATTGACACACGTCAGATTGCCTAGCGTCGAACGCATGGCACGAAACAACGACCGTGCTCAAGGAATTTTCCGGGAGAGGCCCTTTGGCATCTCTCGCGCAGAGTGTGACGGCGGGATCGTGCGAAACGGCTACGCACGCCCGGCCACCTCGCGCAGTGCCCTCAGAAGAAACTCCGGCATCCGCTTGTTTCCCCGCTCGGCGCGTCGGAGGATTCCCGCCGCTGCGCGGGGGCTCAAAGAGTACCGCCGCGGCACGTCGCCAGTTTCCAAGATATCCAACAACGAAGACACGCCTTCGTCTTTGCGGCACGGCGCGAGGATAACCGTCCACTCGCACATACTGAGCGTCCAGCACTCTGTAGGCCCACCCATACCCGAGTTCCGCCAACGCCCCGAGGAAGGAGCCAAAGTCCCGTCCTCCGCCCGAAGACAAGACACCAGGGACGTTTTCCCAGACGAGCCAGCTAGGCCGGAGTCTCGAAGCAAGCCGGAGATACTCGAGCGCCAGGTTGCCACGCTCATCGTCCATTCCTCCTCGTAGTCCGGCGACGGAGAACGACTGGCAGGGTGTTCCGCCCACCAAAAGGTCGATTGCTTCATGGTCTCCCTCGTTGATCTCTCGGAAATCGCCACGGAGCGGTACGTCCGGGTAGTGGTGTTGCAGAACCGCTCGCGGGAACGGGTCGATCTCGCTCAAGAATGCAGCACGCCAGCCAAGAGGCGACCATGCCACGCTTGCGGCCTCGATCCCGCTGCACACAGAGCCGAAGATCACTTCCGCTTCGGTCTCCCCCCGGCTCCTTGCCGGGCCCGGTTGCGAGACGGGGCCTCGAGAACCATCCTCCCTGACTTGGTATGGCTCAGGTCCGGTCCGCCCTTGCCTGCGATCCCGCGCCGCCGGCGCTCCGTCCATCGCTCCTGGCTGGCGGCTTTAACGCTCGGCTTTTTGTTGAGCTTCCGCTGATAGGCGTTCTTCTTCGCTCGCGCTTCAGGGTTGGCTGCGTAGTATTTGGCGCTCTTCTTTTTTGCGGGCACGGTATCTCCTCGATGCCTCAGTGCGTTGCTGCGCGAGCTTTGCTCGCGCCTCTGGCGACTTGCGGCGGCGGTGCGCCTTGATCCGGCACCCGGCCCCGCAGTATCTCTGACTACTCCTACCCCCCTCGACTAGGGGCGCTTTGCAGTGTCGACAAGTCCTGTCGCGCACCGGCAGCGGCGCTCCCCGGTGCGATCGGACCCTGCAGTTTGCCGAGCAGAACCGGGTCTGGGGCCTGCGCCCGGGCCCGATCGGGCCGGCGCAATAGGCGCAGTTTCTAGCGTTGCTTTTCACGCTTTGCATTATACAGACTGCAACGCAACGCAACAACCGTCGCAGATGAAGGCTACAACCGTTCGGTCTGGGCTCTCAGCCAGGCATCGGGTGCATTGCCCCGGCTTCCACCGCACGTCTGCGCGGCCCCGTGCTGCGTCTCGACGGACGCTCTGCCGGAACTCTACTAGCGCCGCCTTCCCCCGCGCCCAGGTGGCGGGGGAGGGGGCCGAAACCCCCTCCTCTACCACCTGACCACCCAGAGCCTCGGCGATCTCGAGGTCGGTCACGGGATCTTGATCCTGACCCCGTTGGTGAGACCGCCCGGCCCCTGCACGCGAGCCGAGTACAGGATGATCGTCTTGCCGACCCACTGCTCGGTCTCGTCGCCGAACGCCTCGGCCAGGGCGAATGCGTTGGTCTTGTTGCAGATGAGTGCCTGCTGGCACTCCTCAAAGCGGAGAACGAACTTTTTCTCCCCATCGGCGAGGGTTTCCATGGAGCCGTCCGCGATGACGAACATCTCCTCTTTGTCGCCGAAATCGGCGGCTTTGAAGTAGGTTCCGGGGAACGCCTGTTTAATATCCATTGGTGTTTAATTCCTCTGTTTGAGTTGCGTTGAAAGTTTCAGTTTCAGGTCCGGTTATAAGAGTAGCTGCGAGGCGGCCTCCTTTCTGTCGAGCCAGAGCGCGTCCCCCTCGGTCAAAAGGACGCGCAGGATACGGTGCTCGCGGACGGTGTCGTCAAAGAGCCGCCGCGAAAGGCGCATCTTCGACCTCGCAAGAGCGAAAGCCTCGTCGGGCGTAGCCGGAGAGGCAAACGCCTCGAGCACCGTGCGGATCTGTTTCTCTCGGAGCGGGCTATGCTTCCTGCTGCGCACCACCCACTCGCCCGCGTCGAAGTCTGCTTGTAGGACAGCGACGGTGTCGGGCAGTCGGCCCGTAGCCTGGATCGTTCGGCGCGTATCCTCGCTGTCGCCGGGCGCGGAGAACTGCATGATCACGTCTGCTGCGCCGGCGAACGAACTCGCGCCACGCATCGCGCCGACCCCGCCCGCGTCGGAGTCTTTCTTTGAGTGCGCGGTCAGCACTACGGCAAGCCCACGATTGGTGAGCTTTGCGAGGCTTTTGGCGAACCGCACCATCTCCGCGTTGTCGTTTTCATTCTCGATGGGCGCGATGCCGGTCGAGGTGTCAAAGACCACTAGTTGCGCCCGGGCCCGCTCTGCCTCGAGCAGCACCGTGTCGAGGTGCATTTCCCACTCCGGCCAGATGCCGAAGTGCGGTCTGGCATAAACGTAGAAGCTCGACCCGAGGCCGATGTCCTCGCGCCGCTGTATCCAATTCTGCTCGCCCTCCTCGGAGCAGAAGAGCACAGGCGTAGAGGCGATTGGCGTGCCAAGAAACTCGACCGCGCCTTCATGCATAGCGCGGCACAGGTAGGCGAGAAGCGTCGTCTTCCCAGCTTTCGGGGGCGCGTGCAGGATCGTGAGAGCGCCGGGCGCGACGTACCCCTTCCATAGGTAGGGCTCGGCTTCAGGCACCTCGAGGCGGGTAATCGGGACGTACAGCCCCGGCTCCTCTGGCTCGTCTTCTTCCTCTGCGTCCTCGCCAGGCTCCCTCTCGACGCTGGGTTCGACGGCGGGAACGTCGAACGGCACTACGTCCTCTGCGCTCGACACTCGCTGCCCGGCGATCTTCAGAAGCTCGTCCATGCGGGAGAAGATCGACGCGCAAGAGCCGTGATGGCATTCAAAGGCGACCTTTCCGTCGTCTGTGATGAAGAGGAAGCTATGGGTCGGCCTGGTGTCTGTGCCGTGCTCATGGGAGCGGGGACACGGGACCAACGCCTTTGCGGCTGGCTCTCCCTTGTCCTCGTCGAGCCGCAGCACCATGCCTGCTCGCAGCAGCAGGGCGTACTCCGGGCTGCGGAGCAGGATCTCATGCCGTTTGCCGCCCGCCCGGTCGATCGAGGGCTCTGGTTTTGCGGCTAGTGACAGCAGAGAAGCCGGCGCAAGCGGTGCCTCCCAGGGCATGAGCGAGTCGGCTGCCCAGGAGTAGTGCAGACGGCGGTTGTCGGCACCCCGCACGATCGAGGGCGGGGCGAGGACGTAGCCGCCCTGCGCCTTTACGTCGATGGCGTCGAGCGCCGTGCTCCTGCGGGTCTCGCCGGGCGGGAGGCGATAGTAGTAATGCCGCCCTCCGCGCCCGGTAATCGCCACGCAGCCGCTCAGATCCGAGCCGACCAGGCGGGCTAGATCGTCGGCGGTGGACCCCTTGTAGGAGTCCACGTCTACGACGACGAGCCCGCCCGGTAGGCCCGTGACGATCCCGACGTTGGCGTCGGGCTCGTCACCCCACCACCCCCGCACCACATCCACATCCGTCGAGGCGTCGTTCCACCCGTGGCTGTCGGCCCGGGGCAGCTTGCCCCGAGGCCGGAGCGCGATTACCGACACCCCGTGCTCGACTAGGTCGAGCGCCGCTGGCAGCATCAGCTAACGGTCGGCGTGATAGGCTTCGGGACGCTCTGACCGATCGTAGAGACGCACGCGCCGCACAGGTGTAGCTCCTCGTAGGACGTTGTCCTGCGAGCAAATCCCTCCCAGCCTTCGGGGGGATCCTCGTACTTCTCCTTCTGCGCGACCTTCGCCGCGCACCCATCACATCTCCACCACACCGACATACAGCCTCCATTGGACCTCCCCTGGCCCCCGGTTTGTGGCTCCGGGGGTCGCGGGTTCAAGTCCCGTCACTCACCCTAAGAAGAGAACACTATGGATGACGACAAGGTCAGCGGCTGTCAAGTTTGCGCACCTGCGATTGCAAAAAACCCGCGTCGAAGTGCGTGTATCGCATGGTGGTCGAGATGTGTCGGTGGCCCAGGAGGGACTGTACAGCGGCGATCGGCACGCCTGCCGCGACCAGTCTTGAGGCAAAAGTGTGGCGGAATGTATGCATCGAGACGTCCTCGAGGCCGACGCCGTCCGCAGCGGGGCGCAGGACGCGCCTGCCCCAGTTCGCTCGAGCCCAGCGGGGGCTCCCTTGCGTTAGAACGCCCGCGCCGTTCCTCGGCAAGGCAGCTAGAGCTAGCGCAGCCTCGGCGCAGAGCGGCACTGATCTCGACCGCCCCGACTTGGACCGGCGCACAAAAACCGCCTTTTCGGTCACGTCCTCCCATCGCAGCGCGAAAGCCTCTCCGGCTCGCAATCCGGTGTAGAGCAGGAGTTTGGCTACCGGCGCAGATTGGCCAAGTGCCACGCAGAGTCGCGCCTCTTCCGCGTCGGACAGGACGCGCTCTCGCGTCAGCGGCTCCGGCTCGAACCTCATGCGCTCGAGCGGTGACCGTGCGATCTCGCCATTCTCGGCGGCCCAGGTCAGCGCCCGGCGCAGAAAAGCCAGTCGGCGATTCCGCGTTGCGGCGGAAACGTCCGTCCACGAAGCAAGGCAGTTTTGCACGGCTTCGGGCGTCAGAAGTGCAACCGGGATTTCACCGATCGCGGCGGACCATAGGCGTACAAACCTTTGTCGATTTTCCCGGTCCCGACTGAGCGGACCGGTCGCGGCGTGAAAACGCGCAAGGAGAGTAGCTACATGGCCAGAGCGAAGAAAAGAGAGACGGTGAAGCGCAAGCAGTTGCCCGTGAGCTTTTCCGAGGAGATCTGGGAAGAGCTTGAGACTGCGGCAGAGCGCACGGGGAGAACCCGCAGCGGTCTGGTGAGGCTCATCGTGACGCTCTTCTTCGAGCGCAAAGAGTTTGAGGCGATTCGCCGACGAATTACGACGCTTGATTGACATCACCGCATTGTGCGCCGTGTAACGCTTTGATTTCAATGCAAAATCAGCCTTACGCTGCGTAAGACTCGCTTCGCGTTTTGCATCGCGATGCATTTTCTTGCATTGTGAAGCGATGAAATTGTTCAATGCGCTGGCAGAGGCTATGGCGCAGGCCGAGGCGGACTTCCCTCGCCTGCCCGGGAAGGAGGTCGGAGCGGACGCCCGGCCCGCTCCCGACCCCGACCCCAACCCCGAAAACCCCTACGTCGGACCCAGAGAGATCGCGCACCTGTGCGCGGTCTGCGATTCGGTCGGCCTGCCCCCGGAGGATCTGGGTCGGTGGCTGCGCCGGCGCGGGACGCGAGGGCGGCGGTTCATCCGGGTCGCGAGTGTCCCGTCGATTCGAGAGGCCATCCTGAACGGTCTCGTTCGCGAGGAACTTTACGGAGGCCACCGTGGAGAAGAGTAACTTACGCTATCTCCACGTCGAGCGGGCCCGTAGGAAGCGCCCGAACCAAAAGCTGATGGTGGACGAGGGCGGGGTGGTCTGGCTCGAGCACGTCCCCGATCGGGTCTGGGAGACGGCGCAGGCGGTGCTCTTCGGCGTCGTAGCGGGGGTGGCACTTGGCCTGTGCCTCTAGACTCTACTTCATCGACGAGCGGTATTGGCTGGCTTCGACCGAGCAGGCGACGGAGATCCCCCGGTGCAGCAACATCTTGAACCCCTCCGGGCTACCTCCGAGCGCCGCGCCTTACGCCTACCGAGGCTCCCGCGTCCATGAGTGGACTGAAGCCTACGATCGCGGGGAATTGCCCGACGCCGAGTGGTCGAGGCTCGAGCGGGTCGGCAGTCCGCTCCTTCCCTACCTCGTCGCATACAGACGCTGGCTCGGACGTGTCCAGCCCACCTACCTCGCGATCGAGAAGCCGGTCTGGGGAGAGGCGGACGGCACGCGCTACGGGGGCACGATCGACCGGATAGCCAAGCTGCCCGACGGGCGCGTCGTCATCCTCGACTTGAAGAGTACCACTGCGAAGAAATTTGCGGTGCGCCGCGAGCACGGCGCTCAACTCTGGGCTTACCAGAATGCCTTCAACCGGGACAACGATCTCAAGATTGATGCGGCTTGGATTTTGTACCTGAGCGGCAACGGGGTCGCTCAAGGAATCAAGCATGACCTCTACGAGGGGCGTCGAGAGTTTTTGCGCCGGCTCGATCTTTGGCGGTCGCACTGCGACGAGCGTGACGAGGTCGAGCGGTGGCTCTGACTCCGACCGCACGCACGCTCGTTTGGCTACGCGGAAAGGGGATCGAAGCCGCCGTCGTCGAACGGTGGATTCCGCAGACGCGCAGGAGGCTGGACCTCTTCGGATTCATTGACCTGATCGCGATCGACGGGGAGACCACCTGGGGCGTTCAGGCTACCTCGACCGCGAACGTACAGAGCCGCATCACGAAAATAATTGAGCATCCCAATACGCCCCTGTGGCTGGCCGGCCCACGTCGGATCCTGGTCATCGGGTGGCGAAGTTACAGAAGGAAGGTAGAACGTGCGTCTTGGCGACCCACGATTTATGAAATCGGCGAAGCGCCCTCGGAGGGGCAGGCCAAGGACAAGGCAAGACCCATCGAAGTTATTGGGCGCATCGGAGCCGCCGAAGGCGAGCGATACGGAACGCTCGCTGACCTTTGGCGCGCAGAGCTTCGATGATCTGCTCTTCTGGGAGCCCCGAAACACCCCGGAGCAGATGTTGCTGCTCGCCGTCCTCGAGGACGCGCTGCACTGTCTCCGACTGGGGCATGAACCTCTCGCCTCACAGGCTCGGTATTGGTTTCGCGGCGCGGACGCTCCACCTGGCTTCTCGTTCGCTGAAGTCTGTCAGCATCTGCGTTTCCGCGAACCGCCCGACCGGCTCGCAGAGCACCTTATCCGACTCTGCACCGAAACCTCCACGCTCATCCCACAACTCCGTCGCAGGCCGCACAGGCGGCTGCGCCGACAACTCTGGCAGGAATACTCCGATGTCGAATTCGAGCGAGATGTCTGACTCAAAACTCCTACTCAATATGTTGAGCGACGGACTCCGAGACATCGAGAAGACTCTACGAAAGGGCCAGGGCACGCATGAGCCCGACGAGTGGAGGCGGCAAACCCTGGGCGAGCATTTCGAGCACGCCGAGGAGCACATTAGTAGTTTTGTTCTCGAGGGCCTGGACCTTGGGGAAGCCACGGGAGAAGACCATGTCGCACACGCGGCCACACGCTTACTCATGTATCTTACGCTGCGCCATCAACTGCGCTTTGATAGTTAGCTGCGCGACGATTATCGGTTGCGCCACCACCGCCCGGTGGAAGTGCGAGACGATCTACTGCGAGCCGGAGCCGTGCGCGGCAGAGATCCGACCGATGGTGACCGAGTGCATCGAGAAGGAGATCGAGCGCAAGCGCACGCTGGCCGGTTACTTCGCAAATCTGGGGCTCTCTCTGGCCCAGGCCGCCGCTTCGGTGCTCTAATGTTGAACGCCGATTTTCCTGCGACTGAGTGCTTGGCTCGCGCCGACTTCTTTCGGCAAGGCGACCCCGCCTTTGCCGATCAGTTTGAGAAGGTGGTCGTGTTTGGGGTTGCTGCCGTGCCCGGTCGGGCGCTGGGGTTTCATGTGCTGACGGATTGGGGGGCTGTTTGGTGGCGGCTCCCGATCCACGCGCTCTGCCACTCCCCAGACGCTCCGCGCCGACCGCTGCATGAGCTTCAGGTCTGGAACTGTTTTGGCGCGAACGTCAGCGTGCATGAGTTCGACCTCCTCGCGGAGTGCCGCGTCGAGGCCAAGGTCGGCGACGAGCACCTCCCCGGGCAGTACCTCACTACGATCGACTGGCACGGGTCGGATTACGCCGATGGGGCAGGGGCGTTCGGGCACAAAGCGGCGCACGTTGTCGAGCTTGACGAAGGGAACTTTGCCGCGCTGCCCGGCAACTTCCTCCGGTGGCGCAACAAGGCGTGGACCTCCGGCGAGCCGCCGGAAGCCCCGTGGCTCCTCAATCGGGAGGTCTGGTCGGCGGAACTCGACGGACTGAGCGAGGACAGCGAAGAGTGGGCCTACAGCGTCACCAGGACGCCCAACCCGCAGACCTGACCGCGACCCACATCACCCACGCTTTGCTTTTCCGAATCCCGTAGCGACGAAGGTTGTCGAAGAAGCGGTCGTCGGCTTCTTTTCGGGTTCCGGGGTGCGTGCTGTATTCGTAGTCGTGGATCACTGCCGCGCCGAAGGCAGGGCCTTCCTGGTCTGCGTAGGGCCAGAGCAGTCTCGGCACCGACGCGCCGTCGAAAACGAAGTCGGCGGGAACGGAGATGTCTCCTAGCGTGAAGGTGCGCAGGAGCTTCCAAGTGCCGTCCTCCCGCCACTCGACGATAGGCCGAGGTCGGACAGGCATGAAGTCCATCAGCACTTCCAGCGACGTAGCGCCAAAGCCTTTCGAGTGGGTTTCCCGTTCGGCTTTTTCATCGGCCCGGGCATCCCCGACATCCTCGCGCAGAAACTGCGCTTGCGCGGCCCACCGCCCGGCTGGGGCGCTTTGAGCTTCGATCCGGTGGCGCGGTTGTATTTGGCGCGACCCTTCGCTGTGAGTCCGCCTTTCTTCGATTTCTCGCCGCGCCCGATCGAGAGCGAGACGCTCTTCTTCTTACCCGCCATCCGAGATCCTCCGCACCCTGTCCTCAATCCGATCCAGCCGGCGCTCATGCTCGCGAAGCGTCTCGAGTAAGCCCACGATTGCGCGGCGCACGGCGTGAATGGCCCAGACAACTAGAGCCCCCGCCACCCCGGTAATCGCGTCCTGAATCACGTCTACGCTCATTTTGGTTATCGGCGACGGCACGATTTAATCTCTCGCACTTCGCGCCAGATGCCCACACAAACTGCCAGCAACACGCCCGTCGCGATAGGGTCAAGAACTTCATGAAGGAGGCGAATCATTTCCGCCCCTCATGCGTGAACGAGTAATGGTTCCCGTCGCCGAAGGCCCCGCCCCACCGCGCAAGCTCATGCTGCTTTTCCCACCACTCCCCCAGGGGCCGGTGGTCTTCGCTCTCGGTCAGGTATTTCCCGTCGCGAAATAGATTGAGATCGATCGCGAGCCGGTCGCCATGCAAAGACCGGGCGATTCCCATGCCCCGCTGGGCGTTGAGGCGGCTCTGCTCGGGCGAGCGCCACGTCTCGCCAAACGTCACCTCGAACCCAAGTTCAAACGCTCGATCAATAAGTCGAGCAACGTGCTGCGCGAAAAGGCTTTGTTTCTCTCTGAGAGTCACGGGTCACTTCCGGTGCTTGCACCCGCACGGCTTCTTCTTCGGTCGAGGCTTAGGCTTCGGCTTTGGTGCTGGACGCTTTTTCATTTCTTCTCCTCCCGCAACGCTCCGAGGACGGGGTCGAGCGCGAGCTTGGCTCGAGGGTAGACGCCTCCAACGAGAGCGTTGGCTCCGAGCAGGGCATCGATGGGCGGGCGGTCTCCGGTCAGCCCACCGTAGATCTTGCCGACGGCGCTTTGAGTGAAGCCCAGGCCGGGGGCGGTAGTTGCCAGTCGACGAATCGATCCCTGGCCGAGCAGCATC
>Ga0255781_10004624_pt1 | contig 10340 bp, 7 predicted proteins | sample 101ome_21_FD_179979 | JGI IMG/M metagenome (GOLD analysis project Ga0255781, IMG submission 179979) | Coastal salt marsh microbial communities from the Groves Creek Marsh, Skidaway Island, Georgia - 101413BT metaG (version 2) | ecosystem: Environmental > Aquatic > Marine > Intertidal zone > Salt...
ATTTTAACATGGACACAGCATGTTTAGGGAAAAAGTCAAAAAAAAAATATTTTTTGCCACCCCCTGTCTAATTTTGGCACTATATGGACACAGGCCTATTTATTTTAGGCCGGGTCTACCATTGTAATAAATTTAGATAAAAATAATAGTTAAACAACGTTATGTAATACTCTCCTCTTTCTTTTTCTCTTTTTGCCAAGGTTGTTGATGAACACTTGTTTTGGGAATCTTGCTGCCAACATAGTTTCTTGTAACATTATCTTCGTCAAATCGATGTATACATCCCCACGATGTGTTTCTAGAAGGATGTACTGTTGATTGTCTATGTTTTCCGCTAGTTTTTTGACCAGTTGTGTGAAATGACCAATGTTTTTCACTTTAGTTTTATTGACCTTTTTGATGACATCGTATGGATGTAATAACCGTTGTGTTTCAAGGTACGTTTGTCCCGGTATGTGTGTGCATATAACAATGCTCTCCATGTTCATAGTTTCTCTAATCTGGTTTGTAATGTATACACATTTATCAAAAGGTATTGGTGGTTCTTCATCTTCATCTTCTGGTTCCATGTGATTCATGGTTAAGTCCATGAAGACTGCACCTCCAAATGTGGTATAATCGATATCTTCCCACTGATGCCACTTTTCACGAGTTTGAAATGGCACGATTTGTGGTTTTATGGACACCATAACTCTTTTCTTTTGTTTATGTTTAAAGACACTGAATTGTATGGTGTTTGGATCCAAAGACATGATAAACTCGTCATTTGTAATGGGGACACGTTTATTAGTCCATTCTACACTGACGAGACCATCGCAATCAATATTATATCTGCCATTTTTGTTGTTGATACCTAGTATAATATCTTGTTTTTCAAGTCCTGCCTTGTGACATGCTTGTCCCGATACGACTTTTTCAACTAATACGCCTTGTACATGTGTTATGCCATGATATTTCATATAATCTTCCGACAGTATGTTGGCGTTTAACCCCCACGAGGGCATTCGTAATAGTTTTTCATCAAAGGTACACCAGTTATTGAAAAAATTTAATATTTGGCATATCGGAACCGCCAATCCAATGGCTTCTGTTTCTGCTTCGCTCGCAGTGCATATTCCAATCACTTTGTTTTTGTGCATGAGAGGTCCTCCGCTATTCCCACCATTGAGAGATATGTTTAACTGAATCATGCCCAATCCTCTTCCAGATACATGTCCCCCACATAGTTGCACATCCTTTGAAAGAGAGGGAAACCCAATGGCAATAACATCTTGTGAATTGCCTTTTACCGGTTTAAAATCGAGTTTTAAATTGGGAATTTCTTGTAGGAAATCATGTATGTTTCCGCCATCTCTCCACGCAGGGTGCTCGGCCATAGGGTCAATACATAGTATGGCCACATCCAAGGATGGTACAACATGCATGATGGTGGCGGTCAAACGATTAAATCCTTTTGAAGGATAACAAAGTTCAACGGTTTTGGAGGCTACACAGTCTACCACGTGAAAATTCGTGAACAAATAACGTTTGTCACGATTCGAACCGACTCCACGAACCAAGTTTCCACAATCTTTTGGATCAATGAAGAAGGCGGTACCACCCGCTTGATATTCTTCAACATCAATGTATGGTTGCGTCCAATTCATTCCAACGTGAACACCCATCACTTTCATGACTGATTTTTTTGCTTTTTCGACTTCATTGGGTCTCATTTTTCTTAATACGTGTTTATAAGGTATATATACTGTAAAATCAAATGTCCCCCCAAATGTCGAGTGTATGCTGTATTTCTCTGCTGTAAATGTTTGGATTCAATTCTTGGATGCGCCCTGCTATTTTAAAGTATTACTACAGTAGTATTATCAGAGATATTGTTTATGTTTTGAATAGTAATATCACCGTATGTGTGTTCACCCAATCGTTTTGTACAAATAGGTTAAAAAAGTATTCGTATGTATTCATATTTATATGTATACTTATACCGGCCGATGTGGCAACAAGTTATCTTTCTCTGGACTCGGGCCACTTTCTCGATTACAACATAATCGGAAGGGGCACATAATGCACCTTATTATACACATACCACAGGACAATATTTTGTATAGTGCACATAATACTATTGAAACAATAATTCCTATGACTATATAAAAAGCCGTCGTGGTCCAAGATTGCAAATCGTTGTCGATCTGATCTAATAAAGGTATATTTATTTCAACCATTTATTAGCATGTAATTAAATATATATACATTGTATTACGCGATTGTACACCCTGATTTCTGCTCCACCGGTTTAAAATCGTTGATATCATATGTGTCACGTGTTCTCGATCCCTCTCTAATAATGAGGTGAAGCGTGTTACGACAATTTTCTCCAGTATATGCACTACATTCAGAATAAAAAACATGGTCAAATGTTAGTTTTTTTATATACCGTTTTATGTTTTTTTCCTTCACCATACGTCTACTCTCCAAATCAAGTTTTGTTCCTATGAAGCATATTGTTGTATCGGATGACACCCCCTTTACTCTAGTTGCCCAGTATTGTGCTGTCTGGAAGGATGTATCACTTGTCAAGTCAAAACAAATCACGACAACCGCCGAGTTCAATATGTATGTGTCGAGTAAGTTTTTGTAAAATGATTCACCACTACAATCCCATAATTGTACACGACGAACTTGATTGTCAAAGACCAGACTCAATGTTTTCATGTCTATACCTATTGTGGTTTCGTCGTGGATGGGAACATGTGGTTGAATCCACCTCTGTACGATAGATGTTTTACCACATGTATCGCCTAAAATACATACTTTCATTTACTTATTTCAAAGACATGTTTATACTAACTTCTTTATTATTTTTACAATGTAATCGTTTTTACTCTTCTTGGCTAGTTTTTTGTTCCCTTCCAATATTTTTATGGCATCCGTCAACACTCCTCCCCAGTGTACTAAAACACCCATCTCTGACTGAAGTAATTCAATCGCCAATGTCTCTTCTATTCCATACGCAGATTTACTTACTCGTCTATATGTTTCCTTCTGTAACATGTTGTACAACATTTTGCACACCCATAGTTCATTTTCGATAGATATTGGCTTGTGAAAGTACCCTTTTAAGGTCTCGGGGCATTTCTTCTCATTCGATCGAACATAACGGAGGAATGAAAATATTTCAACAGTACCTTCCATGTAGGACCCACGTAACTCAAATTCAAATGCCTGCTGAAAGTACCTAGGATCTAACCTAGACTTTGCAGTATCCGGAAGTTCTCCAATCATACGAACAACATCCAATGGTGTATTATTCGCCTGCACAAATCCATAATGAAGAAAAGACTCGTAATTGCTCTTTGGACCATAATAGTCACACAACTGTGTGTGCTTTTTGACTGGGTGAATGGTTGTCATGATAAAATATCCTTCACGGAACTCCCACTCTACATTTGGATCATTTGAATGATTTAACATATCGGCAAATGGAACCAGATACTCTTTATCATTTTTCGGGTCTGCAAAACACCTACTGGACACCAAAGAACGGTGGTATAGATACTTTGGGTCGTCTGTCTTACACTCCTTTTTCAAATCGTGTATTTTACTTTCCAACACTAAACGGAGAGGCGATATACCAATTTGATCGCATGTAGTGGAATCCCAACAAACCGGAAATACATCCTTTTTTGGCAAAGAATGTGAATAGACGGTTGATTTTAAAATCTCATCGGTCATTTCTTTTTTTGTACCAGTGATACATTTACTGAGAGGAATCTTAAAAACAACAAAATTCATAGGCAAATCGGCGATCGCCTGTACTCCTCTTAATCCGTTTACCTTCATAATCTTAACTTCCTTGGCGATGTGCTCCGAATATTCCCGTTCTATCTCGGAAGGTCGTATTTTGGACAATACATTACTGGCCTCTTTGTAATTCTCTGCAAGAAGATAGTATGTGTATGCAGATTCATACGCATTAAGTTTGTATTCTGCCAACGCCATGTTACACAGCGCATTCTTTGTCCACGTATCCATATTATCACCATTTTCCTCTTTAAGTGCCTCGATAGCTTCAATATAATTTGAATTTTTGAGATGTTCTGCACTCATTTGTTCCAAATAAAGCGATATATATACATCTAAATTAATTTGAAGGTATAAAAGAAATATGTGATGTAACAAATGCGGGGAGATTATCTATTTCTGATAGCTTCCCTGTCTATTATATCAGTGACCCTAACATATTATGGATCGCTGGATGATGGCAAACGTGTTATTTATGATACTGCTTCCAACCTAAAAAAACGTCTTCATAAAAACCTACGTGACAAAATGCCGGAATGTTGCAGCGAAATGACAAAAGAATGTTTATCATGCGCAACCGGTCTATTGATAAAAGATTTCTGTCAACGTCACAAAGGAGAATACGGGTGCCCCGCCACAAATAACACGTCCTCCAAACCTGTGGTCGAGTCCTCCAAACCTGTGGTCGAGTCCTCCAAACCTGTGGTCGAGTCCACAGTGGATGTAGTGTATCTTTGGGTCAATGGTACAAAAAATAAGCCACGTGATACAACCGGTTTGAATGAGGTTTCAAGTGCGAATCGTTTTCGAGAGTGGAAGGAGTTACAGTATTCGATTGAATTGTTGCGAGAAAACGGCGAGGGGTTGGGTAATATTTACGTGATAACGAATGGAAATCGTCCAAACTATCCAAATTTGAAGGATGTTCTTTTCATTGATCACGATGAATTTATTCCAAAAAAATACCTCCCAACTTTTTCATCGTATACTATTCAGTTTAATTTAGACGGCATTTTTCATAAAGTAAGCGACCCATTTGTCTTGTTAGACGATGACTTCTTTATTACAAAAAAACTGGATTTGCTAAAATATACAAAAAAGAATGTGTGGTTCACCGAGTCTTGGGGGCAGACGTGGAAAGATGATACACCAACCTCGAATCATTTTGTTAAAGCTATACAAAACAGTAACAAAGCATTAAAAAAAGTATACAAAAATTTCAAACAGTTTGGGTGCATATCGCACACTCCGGTGGTGATACATCACAAAATATTTTCAAAAATGAAAAATCTTATTGATACCACTGTTAGTATGACACCCTATAGGTCAAAAAGCTCCCTACAATTCCAATATACATTGGCTGGAGTAAGCAAATATAGTTTTGGTCACATATTGAAAGGATCACATGGGTTATATCATTTTGTCATGATGAATAACATTATGAAGCTGAAGCAATCGTTTGCGAATATTGCCCGATCAAGACGTAAGTTTTTAACCATTAATGATGACATACAGCGTGTAACTTCACACGCGATTGTAATCGACACTTTTCTACGAGGTCTAGTACTTAAAAGCAACGAGTTAAAACGTATCGATGTGGACAATAGTATGTCGAGTGATTCCGGTGATGGCACAGTGTTATTCTTCAACGCTCTACGTGGTAGAATGTGGGAAAAGACCTGCAAATTGCTCAAAGACCATAACCCATCGTTAATATTGTTGAATGAAATGGACTGGGGTATGGCACGAACAGATAATGAACACACAACAAAACGCCTCGCCCAATGCTTGCAGATGAATTATATGTTTGGTGTAGAATTTATTGAATTGACCAAAGGAAACGCAAGAGAGGAAAAGATGGCTGCTGGAAAAGAAAACACATGGTCGTGGCATGGAAATGCAATTCTCTCCAAAGACAAAATAGTAGATCCACAAATCATTCGTTTACCCGGTACCGAACAATTTTGGAAAAAGGGTCTACGAGGAAAAGAACAAAGAAATGGTGGTCGAATGGCAATAGCTGCCAAAGTGGGTGATACACGTGTCATTTGCACGCATTTGGATTATTTCGTGGGGCAAGCTTACAATCAGAAATCATTGAAAACACTGGGTAAAATGTTTAAGGATAAAAAAATAATACTGGGTGGCGACCTTGGTACACCGGGCCGAGATCCTAAAACACCAGATGTTTTAACATCCTATGGATATACAAATGCATGGACGGTGAATACACGTGATAAATCGGCTTCTGGGGATTGGATAATGACAAAAGGTGTTCAATTAAATAAAGCAGTTGTTGTTTCTAGTGGCGAAATCAGTGACCACAATGTTATTGTTAGTAAAAAAGAAAATTTTTTTTTTTTAGAAAATTGTCCAAATAATTCATATTCGTGCAGGTATTATGACAAAAGCAAGAATGTTGACATGTTCGGTGTTATAAAAAGTTACAATACGAAAATAGTTCATGGTAAATTTGAGGATGAAGTAATGGATATTAGTGAAGCAAACACCAATTTTCAATCCTTTGTTTATATATCTGCCATGAAACATGAAAATAATATATATGTTAGTACGATTGTGTCATTGGGATCACAATGTGGCATTTTTAAAGTGACTGCGAATAAGATAAAAGATGTGATTCGTGGAGATAATTCACTTCTGAAACGTGAATACCCAGAATGGACAAATAGCAAAACGAAAGAAGCCATTAAAAAATTTAGCCCATATGCAAAAGATTACAGTGTCTTAAATGTTCGTTCATTTGAAGACTGTTCTATAAACAAGCAAGGAAACGAGTTCTTTTTGCGTACACGTGAAGGCAAACATGTTATTGATACTAAAAATGGTCCATTTGTGTCAGATCCGAAAGGATATACCTTTTATATATCTTCCAACATGACAGGGCCATTTGCCTTGCAAGATATAAAATTTAAAGATTCATTTTACAAGTTACATTACGCTTCGGATACATCCGTAACAATGTATCGAGATATAAATGGTATATTGAGAACAACGGTTCGAAAAGAATTACCATATTACAGGGGCAGTTCACGGGGATACCGCGGAATCGCATTTTTATACCAGTGTGGTTCCTTTTGGTGCGAACAAGCCGAGTTACACATTGATCGTTTTTTACCCAGAAAATATGGACCTCAAATTTATTCTTCACGTGTATCTAAAATTGGCAACATGTACTTTTTAGTATTGGGGTTGTACTATGCACATGGTAAACCATATAAAAACAAACAGGTAGAAGCAGAAATTGCAATTGTACCGAGCAATGATGGTATCTATTTTGATGTAAGATATGCGTACACCATCATAGAAGAAAGTCAGTTATTTCGTCCATTGTATTCGACTGCATCTGCTTCGAATTTAGTAGAAGATCACGGTAAATATATTTATTTCCAAAGTGCAGCATATAATACACATGGCGATGGTTACAATTTTAACAGAGGAATACTGAAACGACCGCTTGTAATAAAGAGGTCGATCGATAAAGATAAACTATTTGGATTATATTCCGATGATGGTTACATAGTTGTAGCAAAGGGTAAATGGAATATTATTACGGATTGTAATATTACAAGAGACATCGATGCGATGGAAGCCACCACAATACCAATTAAAAAATGCACAATCTACAAAGTTAACGAGCGATAGCCCACCCATCACAATCACGCTGCATAAGTCCCATGTAGTTCGCATTGAAATAGTCCTTCGACATGTTCGTATCCTTAGGTAGACCTTTTACAAAACGCACCGAAACACCAAATGGAAGGCATCTATACTCTTCTATAGATACAGTTTGCAGATAGTAAAATTCATAGTATAAATCCAAATCTCTTTTCAGTGCAACATGATTATCTGGAATACAATTTTCACCTTCGTCGAATGCCATACAAGTGCTATTGACACAAGTCGTGCACCCTGTACATTTATATTCTTTGCACGCTTTAGCATAAACTAAAATAATGAACAATAACACTTTAAACATTTATAATATTTATTGAATTATATTTATACTAAAGGTATGGGAATTAAATGATTTTTGCCACAACCTTCGCATGGGTGGAAGTTTAATACGTAACCCGCTCTCACCCACAGTAGTATGTATACGGGTCAATACTAAAATATCACCAGATTTCCACACTTGCTGACATAATTCCGAACCTCCAATTACCCATGCGTTGCTATGTTTCAACCGTATATCATTAAGGTTTATAATTGTTTCCACACCAGACACTTTTCGTCTCGACACCACAATGTTTCTTCTAAAACGTAGACTTTTTCTACCTATAGAATCCCACGTTTTACGCCCCATTATGATGGTACGTCCGTATGTATTCATTTTAAACCAACGCAAATCATGCGAATTACGCCATGGTATCTTACCACCCAGTGCAATCTTGTTATCATCTGAGACGGCCAAAATAAAATTCATTATTAAAATAAAAAAACATTATTTATACCATCGTTGCAAGTTTCACCCTAATTCTATTTTCTAAATGTGCACATTCATAGGCATCGCAACCGAGGGAGTATATAAAACCCTCCACTATACGCTTCGCCGTATCGTTTTTCATGTTTTTTACGTACACATTCAATATTTCCTCGCGAAGAGGATGTTCCGTGATAAATTTGATGGTAGTGCTTAAAAATGTAGGTATCATGTTTTTGACTTGCAGACTTGCATTGACATGTCTAGCATACGATGTACGATGTACGATGTACGATGTACGATGTACGATGTAGAACATAATATGTATTATATATGTCGGGCCACTTTACTGGTCCGTGCCTCCGAACCCGGAGTAATAATCATCTGGGCCAATGCTTTGTTGTATGGTATAACCAAGTAATCTCTTACACGCAACATGACACACACTTCTCCTCGATAATCTTCGTCAAGTACGCCCGCTTCCACGGAAACGCCTCTTGTTGCTAAAGAGGATCGACATGCGTGTAGACCGTTTGGTGCCCGGCTGCGAATTGATTGGTGCGTTTTGGTAAAATTGCAGTTTGCGATAGTAGAAAATGGCCCAATGTGGCAAAGAAATTACGGTATATATATCTCGTTCTATGCCCGTAATGCCTCCTTCAAAGCGCCGCGCAAAGGTTTCAGAGTCTAAATTTAAGTGCGGACAACAGGTTTTGTATGAGGGTATAGAATATTTTGTAGTAGAAGCCGGCGCAAAAAATGCACAACACTTAAAATTGAAAAAACGGTTTCGTCCTTACTCTAGGCCTATAAAAATGGCAAAACTATCCAATGTTCGCCCAAATACGGATAGGCGTCGTAAGGGGTTACAGAAGGGTGACTTTGTACACTTTGATTTTAAATCGATGTCGGATGTTTTGTGTATTATCATGGAACGTATAGGGGATCAGATTACTATTCAGCCATTGAATGCGCGCTATACCTTTATGTATTCCGTGTATTCCAATTCGATAGGGTTGGTTAATTTGCCATTGGAGGATAGTATTAAAAACTATGTTCCGCGGGAGATAGAAACTGGATCCTGCAATCTATATATACAATCTCGTGGCAGAGCAAGCGGTGAATTTCAACATATGACAGTCATTGACTATGATTCCTTAACCGATCGTTATTTGGTACAATATTATAACCGGAATATTGAATGGTTAAAATTATCGGACATGGTCATTGATTATGGTGATAAAGATCCATACTACTGCAGTTGGGATACGAATGGGTTCTTATCATTCAATTTCAATGATTTGTTCTCTGTATTGGGTTGCAGTTATTCACTGGAAATGATCCGAAATGGGGATGTAGACATGGAAAGTTTACGAACGGATATTTGGTATAGAATACGCAACACTGGTATTAACCATTTTGCAAGCCGATACGATACAGACCTCTATGTGTTTATTATTTTGATGTGGATGGAACACTACCCGACATACTGGAAAAAACATCACTTGAACAACATGTATGCAGATGATATGAATGAAGTGGAAGACAAATTAATCGAATCTTTAATGAAGGAAGATAACATTGACATTGAGTTAATAGGTGCAATCACCCGCCGTAAAATGTTATCTTCGTACACGCGTCGACGTGCAGCTGAGATTGAATCTCATATTCGAAGCAAGCCATTGTTTAAAACAAGAATGTCCTATGACGATGGGTTCAAAGTGTCTGTTTTGCAACCCTCCAATGCAAGAATGCGATGTTATGGATTCAGCAAGCATTTTATATACAATTATGTGACAAGAATCCTGTGGTATTTATCCAACCGACCTGTTGCACCCAAATGGTCTGAAACACAGAGTATACCCTACACCTTGGCCAATACACATGATCGTGTACAACTAAAAGTGCCCCTGAAACCCTTTCAAGAACGTATCATACACGATATGCGCCGCCGAGAAATGTTTACAGAGAATAGTTTGTTGCATTTAAATACCAAGGAAGGTGTAGACTTTAATGTGATTAGTGGGTTTGATTTTAACATGCCATTCCGCGGCGGTATTTTAGCACTTGATACCGGCATGGGTAAAACTGTCTGTACCTT
>Ga0255781_10004625_pt1 | contig 10340 bp, 10 predicted proteins | sample 101ome_21_FD_179979 | JGI IMG/M metagenome (GOLD analysis project Ga0255781, IMG submission 179979) | Coastal salt marsh microbial communities from the Groves Creek Marsh, Skidaway Island, Georgia - 101413BT metaG (version 2) | ecosystem: Environmental > Aquatic > Marine > Intertidal zone >...
CTCACCAATCTCACCACAGCGGTTTGCACAGTCGAATACCGGTAAGTGTTCGTCTTTCAGGTGTGGCGCTCCTTCAACAGTCATTGTACCACATACGTAGTCGTTGGCTGCTTTGATGTCTTGACTTTGGAAACCAAGCTCCTTAAGCAAGTTGAAGTTAGCTGATTCATACTGGTCCTTGGTAAAGCCTAGGCGCTCCATAGTGCTTTCACCAAGTGTCCAGTGGTTGAATGCAAATCCGATTTCGAATGCACTCGCTAAACCACCTTCAATAGCCTTAAGGTCTTTAGCGGTAAAGCCTTTCTCTTTAAGTGACTTGTGGTTGATTACCGGTGCCCCTTTAAGCGTTGCATGACCTTTAGCGTAATTAACGATATCGCTAATTTCAATCTCGTTGTAGCCAAGGTTCTTAAGTGCTCCCGGTACAGATTGGTTTACAATCTTGAAGTAACCACCACCACTTAGCTTCTTGAATTTAACAAGAGCAAAATCAGGCTCGATACCGGTGGTATCACAATCCATAACAAGACCAATTGTTCCTGTAGGAGCGATAACCGTTGTTTGGGCATTTCGATATCCGAATTTCTCACCCAACATAACTGCCTTATCCCACTGGTCGCATGCTGCAGTAAGTAGGTAATCAGGACAGTGCTTTGGATTAATTCCAACCGGTTTTACACTAAGACCTTCATATTCTGTAGCGTTGTATGCCGCATATCGGTGATTGCGCATTACGCGCAACATGTCTTCTTTGTTCTTTTCGTACTCTCTGAACGGTCCTAAGAACTCTGCCATTTCCGCTGATGTTGCGTAAGCAGTTCCGGTAAGTATCGCTGTAATAGCGCCACAAATCGCTGTTGCTTTTTCGCTGTCGTAAGGAATTCCGCTCAACATCAGAACAGAGCCTAGGTTCGCATAGCCTAAACCAAGAGTTCTGTATGCGTAAGACAACTCTGCAACTTCTTTAGATGGGAACTGAGCCATCAACACAGAAATTTCTAGTACTGCGGTCCACAGACGTGAAGTGTACTCGATTCCAGCAACATCAAACTCAAGTGTATCTTCATTGAAGAAGTGACGTAAGTTCAGAGATGCTAAGTTACATGCTGTGTTGTCCAAGAACATGTATTCAGAACATGGATTCGACCCGTTGATAGTTCCACCTTGAGGGCAAGTGTGCCACTCGTTAATCGTAGTATCAAACTGTACACCCGGATCTGCACAAGCCCAAGCCGCGAATGAAATATCATCCCAAATCTTTTGAGCAGGGATGCTTTTCATTGTTTCGCCTGTACTACGTGCAATTAAATCCCAGTTATCTTCATTCTTCAATGCTTCGAAGAATTTATTTGGGATACGTACAGAGTTGTTTGAGTTCTGACCGGAAACGGTTTGGTACGCCTCACCTTCGTAGTGAGAAGAGTAACCGTGATCGATAAGAGCGGCTACTTTCTTTTCTTCCTCTTTTTTCCAGTTGATGAACTCCATGATTTCCGGGTGATCCAAATCAAGCGTCACCATTTTGGCAGCACGTCTTGTTGTTCCTCCCGACTTGATAGCTCCCGCTGCGCGGTCGCCAATTTTCAAGAAAGACATCAATCCGGATGAAGTTCCTCCACCACTTAGTTTTTCACCTGCTCCTCGAATAGAAGAGAAGTTCGTTCCTACCCCAGAACCGTATTTAAAGATACGTGCCTCACGCACCCATAGGTCCATGATACCGCCTTCGTTCACCAAGTCGTCGCTTACAGAAAGAATGAAGCAAGCGTGTGGCTGAGGGCGTTCGTATGCAGAGGTAGATTTTTTAAGTTTACCGGTTTCAGGATCCGCGTAGTAATGTCCTTGAGGGTTTCCGGTGATTCCGTATGTATTGTGTAGTCCTGTGTTGAACCACTGTGGTGAGTTTGGTGCAGCATGTTGAGCCGTGATGCTGTATACTAATTCGTCATAAAAGATTTGAGCATCTTTCTTCGTTGCGAAATAGTTGTACTCCTCCCCCCAAGTTCTCCAACAATCTGCCAATCTATGGGCAACTTGTTTTATAGAGTTCTCAGAGCCAAGTGAGCCATCTTCTTGTGGCACACCTGCTTTTCTAAAATATTTCTGCGCCAGGATGTCTGTCGCTACTTGAGACCATGCTTTAGGCACTTCAACATTGTCCATTCTGAATACTGTGTCCCCACCTGGGTTTTGTATCACAGAGCTTCGGATCTCATAATCAAATAGGTCGGCGGCGGCCATGCCGTCTTTCGTAAAATAACGATCGAACGAGAGTCCTTTCTTGCTCGATTGTGTTTTCTTTTGGCTCATACTACGCTGTTTTTTCGTTTAATCTAAAGGGTAAAATATCGTCATATACTCCTCAAAAAAGTTTAGAGGTTTTTGGTCAAAATTAGCGTGACCCTACATGACTTTGAGATTACACTTTTCCACAGAAAAAATTATTTGTACGGAAATTGTGACTTACACGTGTTGATAACAATTAGTTAACTTTTTGTGCATATTTCACCCCTCTGACATAAGCATCTGAAAGCCAATTTGATGGAGTCAATTTCAGCACAAAATTTTTTTTTACAGCTTGTTTTTGATAAATATTTTCCGGTACAAATTTGGCTACTGGTATAACGTTTTGAAAATAACCTCATTGCCTGATATTTTGCTTTCTTTGCATTGCGATGACAGGCCAAATCCAATCACTTTTGAATCAAAACAAACGCATGCTTGCGGTTTTGATAGATCCGGATAAGGCAACACCAGATCATCTTGAGCAACTCCTTACACCAGAAAATCAATCACGAATTGACTTTCTTCTTGTGGGTGGAAGTGTACTCACCTCAGGAAACATCGACGACACACTCACTGAAATTCAAAAACTGTCGAAACTACCCACCGTATTATTCCCAGGTAGTCCGGACCAAATTTCTTCTAAAGCAGATGCGATTTTGCTTTTGTCACTGATATCGGGGAGAAACGCAGACCTTCTTATTGGGAAGCACGTAGAATCATCATTACGCTTAAAACAAAGTGGCTTAGAGATCTTGCCCACGGGTTATATGTTAGTAGATGGTGGATCTGCTACCACAGTCTCATACCTATCCGGAACACAACCGATTCCTTCAAACAAAACCGGACTGGCCGCAGTTACCGGCCTTGCCGGAGAGCAACTTGGGCTTCGTGTTACATATATGGACGCAGGTAGTGGCGCTGATCAACCAATCCCAGTGGACATGATAAAACAAGTTCGCAGCCATGTCACAGGTCCTATAATTGTTGGTGGTGGAATTCGCACATCAGAAAAAGCAAGAGCAGCTTGGGATGCCGGTGCAAATGTGGTTGTAATTGGTAATAAGTTGGAAGAGGATCCTAATTTCTTAAAGAACTTGGGAAAACGTTAACGGTTAACGCAAACCGTTGAACCCATGCGAACTTGTGAAAGGTACTATTGAGATTTTATCACCCTGAAGTGATACTGTGCGTATTTGGTAACAATCCGAATAAGGTACTGACCGGTTACTAGATTTGAAACATCTATTTCTTGGTTGAAGTCTCCGGTTGATACTTTTTTGCCAAAATTGTCAAAAACCTCAAAACCACCTGCTAAACCATCTAGTGTTAGTCGGTTCGACGTTGGATTAGGAGACACTCTAACTGGTTGAACAATCTGCTCTCCAATGGAAACTTTAGCATACTTGTTTACTAAAGCTCGGATATTTGAAGAATCACAGTAGTTCAAGTTGAGGTACTGCGTAAACTCCTGATTTTGAATGATGGTTTGATTATCGTGACACACGGAAACAATACCACCCGGATTAAGTAGGTCTACCCTACGGAAGAATGGCAATGAGTTGGCAAGCGTTCCAACTCCTTCAACTATTGTATCTCTCCTTTCATTTCCAAACTGATCTCTGGGGAAATGTATAATCTGAGCCCTCCTTTGAAGACCATCTTCGAACTTCAGAACTCTTGTACTATCAACGACGTAATGGCCGAGTAAACCCGGCATCCACAGCGTGTCACCGCTTTTCAATGAAAAATCACACATTACAAAGTGGTAGTTTTGATTTGTGTGTCTCCCCAGAGAACTATTCCAAATGCTAATTGCGCCTGAAAAGGACACCGAATCTCCCATTTCTATAATCTGATATTGCTTTACCGCCCCAGTGTTCTGACCAAATACGTAAACATCAAACCACACCTCATTCACTGTGAAATACTTAGACAAATCGTCAACAGAATCTAAAGAGTAGTAACTTCCAACACAAAGATTAGCCTGGCTTTGGCCAAGAGTAGGCCCAAAATCAATTGTGAAAGTTACCTGTCCATCCTGGAATCCGGTCTGACCAAATCCTGCGCTTGTAAATCCTAAAATGAATAATAGAAGAGTAATTAGTTGGTTTTTCATGCTTCAGTATACCGAACTTGATTAAACCCACGATTTGATATCACGGAATATTAAGTTATTTGACTACAGCCTGACGACCATTGCGCTGGGAGAATATTGACTTGCATGCTTTGAAAAGTGTTTGGTTTTGGCGAGGGAATACCGATAACCCCTCCCCATCAACAAGTTCGGCATCCATGAAATGCGACACAAGGATTTGTCTCCAAACGATATCATTAAACCTCCTTGTAGATTCTAATTCACAACCAGGTGTTCGTCGGGCTCCAATTCGTCACTTAAGTCCGGTGGTTTTGCCTTCGTAAGTGTTCGAGATAGGAAGAGAGCAACAATCACCAAAATAGGACCAATCTCGTAAGGTAAATGATGACTCCAACCATACATGGCCCCACCAACGGATGGACCAATTGCTCTTCCCAGTGATCCGAACGACTGGAAGAGGCCTGTCACATACCCCAATTCTTTTGGACTTGCATACAAGGTGACCAACGACATGAGAGCCGGATTAATGAAACCAATGGCCAAAGCAATAAGTGCAATGTCAATGTATTGATATGGCACCAACCGGTCTGCTTGTACATACGGCATAGCAGCCAAACCAACTACTAGAATGGTTAACCCAATTGCAAGCATCTGTCGTTCACCAAAACGCTTTGATATCGGTCCAACCAAGACACCTTGAACAATAGCGCTGCACAGACCGATAAACATAAAAAGCTTGCCAATCCCAATTCCATCCAATCCACTTTCTTCTTTCCAAATCAACGCTGCAGAAACTTGCATCATTGAAAAGGCAATAATCATCAAGATGTTGATCACAAATATTTTCCCGATCTGAGGCTTCTTTAACTGCTCCCAAAGTGAATTAAATATGTTCTCAACCTTCACCACTTTAGTTCGCAATTCCTTTTTAAGAGATTCTGGTAAAAAGAAGTAGGCTAAGGCAAAATTGACCATAGACAAACCAGCCGTAGTGTAACCCAAAACACCGATTCCGTATAATTCCTTGATGTACCCGCCTATAGGAGGTCCGGCTATAAAGCCCAGTCCAAAAGCGGCACCTATTAAACCCATGGTCTTCGCGCGCTCCTTCGGTTCAGTCACATCACCCACATATGCTTGGGCTGCTCCAATATTTGCAGATCCAATACCGGAAAGAATACGTGAGGCTAAAAGAATCCAAAGGTTGTGCGCTTGGGCAAATACAACATAGGCCAAAGCCGTTATCAAGACACTTACGAGTATAATGGGACGCCTTCCGTATCGGTCGCTCAGTCTTCCCCAAAGAGGTGAAAAACCAAAGTTCATTAACGCATAAACAGCGGCAATCAGTCCTATCTGTGCATCGGTGGCACCAAGCTCTTTTGTGAACAACGGCAGAATCGGAATAATCAGTCCAAATCCCAACAAGTCGAGAAACGTTGTCAGGAATACTACGCCGATAGCTTTTTTGTTGTTCATCTTAGGAAACGCAATATTAGTTTTATCTCGCTCAGTACAAACAAAAAAACCCGGACACAAGGTCCGGGCTTTCACATAATAGTAAATTTAGTTCCGATCTATTTCTTCAGTAAGTCGCGAATCTCAGTAAGCAACTCATTATCCGAAGGACCTGCAGGTGCTGCCGGTGCTTCTTCTTTTGGCCTCTTCGTTTTGTTGTATCCTTTAACAATCATGAATAGCACAAATCCAACAATCACCAAGTTGATGATTGAATCAATCCAGCGCCCGTACATGATAGCGTTTTCTGGCTTAGCTTCTACTCCCTCTGCCGCTTCAACAGCCGGACTCAAAATGATTTTCAAATCCGCAAAGTTGATACCACCAGTGAACTCACCAATGATTGGCATCATGATGTCGCTAACAAATCCCTTTACCACAAGGCTAACTGCCCCGGCAAGGATTACGGCAACCGCTAAATCGATAACGTTACCGGTCATGATAAACTTCTTGAATTCCTTAAACATAGCTTTCTGTTTTTACACTTCAAGGCTAAGGAATGTAACTTCGATTGAGAAAATGTCTTATCTACACACTGAAAATGTGTAGCCTTCACTAGTCGTCGAGATGCTTACGCGCTTTCTTCGGAACGGATTTGTGATGAACCACAATGGATATCGTTTTCATACGCATATACGACTCGCTCATAAGCGTGTACCCTTCAATTCCGGCTCGCTCCGACCAAGAATTCTTTACCATGTAGAACTTGCGACCATCTTTGTACGTTGCGGTTCCTACAATGTGCATCAAATGGTCATCCGTTGAAGTTAAGTTGTCAAAGTTTGCTTGACGACTTTCCTGTGTCACCTTTGGTTCTTCAGGCATTACCTCCGGAACTTGTTTCAAGGCCGAGGTGTCATCACACAAAAGGGCGTATCCCTTCCGTCGCAAAAAGCCTTTTTCACTTACATCTCCATCCCATTCAACGGTGTAGCCGCTCTCTAATGCGCCATCAATTACTTGCATCATGATGTCAAGCGGAACATTATCATACTCGCCATCACTCCAATTGTCCGGTACCTCAAGAATGAAATCATCACCAAATTCTTGATGGTTAAATGATGTAATACCCACATAATCATCTACATCAATTCCAATAACCTCATCTGCAAAACTCTTAGCGTTGTACGATTTTCCCTCATATTCAAAAACTGCCGGAACCGCTCCAAGGTGTTCATCCATAATTGCGGCAAACCCATCTTTCCAATGAGGGTCAATTGGTCGTGACTTGAGAAGTGAGTCCAAATACGATTTAAGTTCTTTCTCTAACGCAGAGTGATTGTGCTTGTCTTTCCCATTCAACCCAGTGTAAGCAGATTGAGGCATCATTCCGTATTTCTCGTATGAGTGCAGTAGGTCGTGGGCTAATGCTCCTTGACTAAAATTCGCAATTCCATGATACCGAACATACCGAATAGCTTTTTCCATGTAGATGTTGCGCACGGTAAACATTTCCGAGATATCTATAGCCTTCCCTCGGGTACGTAAAACTTCAGACTCGATAAACGAACTGGTGGAATAGCTCCAACACGTTCCGGTTATATCCTGACTTTTTACCGATGTGGCCTCACAGTCGTTAACTCGAGCAAACCCTTCCGGCAAATTTTGTATTTGGGCTGATGCAGATAACGCTGCAGCCAGTACAATCATCGATGCAATTTTTCTCATACCGCAAATGAACTACGGTAAACGCAGATATCAAAGCAGAGGCAGTTGTGGGTCGACCAATGTAATCGTTGCCGCTGCCGACACATAGTATTGCCTCTTGTTGGTGATGCACAAACACTTGTACCGTTTACGAAGTAAAGGGCCTTTTTCAAACACCATATTGTTGTGAATCCGAAACCGTGTTCCTTCGGGAACTTCGCGTAAAGTTAATGTTTGATGTTCATCGAACTCGCTGAGTGCAGCTGATAGTGAGTGATCGGAGCAACTACTCGCAGCAGGGTTAGCGATATAACGCCGAATAGCAGTTTCCAAAGATTCCGGAAACACTTGTCTATCGAAGTACGGTTGCAGTTGAGACTGAAACGCACGTTTCCATTCAATACCGTGCGGTTTAACTTTTTGTCGGTAAACTTCCCAGGTGTCTAAATGGGCAAACTCGTGTAGTGTAGTTAGCAAGAATGCATATGGATTTAAATCGGCGTTAACACTTATCCGATGTGGTTGTCCCCGCATGGCAGGTCGATAATCCCCTAATTTAGTTTTACGTGGTTTAGCAATTCGAAAGCGTACTTCATTGAGTTTGATGTATTCCCAAACGCTGGTCACGGTGTTTTGCGGTAGGTATTCCGCAAGTAAGTTGATATGTTTCTGATCAGGACCGGGCACTCTTTATACACGTTACACACCGCACACTGTCGGGCATCACTTTGAGTTTTTCAAATTCAATTTCGCCACCGCATTGACGACACAACCCATAGGATTCTGAATCAAGCATTTTTAAACTTCGCTCCAACCTCCCAAGTTTATCCTTCGCATTGCGCAGGGCAGCCTCGTTTACACTTTTATTGTTGATGGCATCCATTCGGCTAATCCGACCAATCGCATTCTCCGGAGAAATAGGCTTGGTAAGCTCAGTGTATTCAGCCACGTCAGATTTTACTCGCTTCATCTTTTTTTCGATGACCGTTCTAAGCTCTTCTATTTGATGCGGTGATAACACGCTTCGAATCTATTGAAAATGTTTCTAGATTCTATCCGTAGTCTGAGACTACGTATAGAATCTACGGACTTTTACGTATTGATTATCCTGATCTTTTTTGGTTTCTTTGACAATAAGCATACACAAATACTGTTTACAATAGTGGTCGGTTTTTGATGAATAAGCCAAAAGGAATCACTATGAAACCACGGATTAAAATTGCACTCAACTCCATCCTGATTGCCTGCGGCTTGTTGATTGCCGGAGCCAGCGTTGGTCAAACAAAACGAGGCCTAATCGTAGCCATAGGAGACTATGGACCGGGATCTAAATGGAGACCCATTAGCTCGCTGAACGATGTTCCACTGGTGCGTTCTGCGATGCAAAAGCAAGGCTTTGACGCTGGTAATATCAATGTGCTCAAAAATGAAAGTGCGACCAAAAAGAATATCATTGGTGCACTGCAAGATTTTGCCAAGAATTCAAAAGCAGGGGACATTGTAATCATCCACTTCTCGAGTCATGGGCAGCAAATAGAAGACGACAATGGTGATGAACTTGACGGATACGACGAAGCAATTGTCACCTATGGAGCTCCAACCGAATTTGATCCGGATTACGACTTCTCATGTCACATTCGCGATGATGAACTCGATATTCTTATTAAAAAAATTCAAGCAAAAGTTGGTAAGTCGGGTGATGTAATTGTAATGGCTGATGCTTGTCACAGTGGAACTGTTACACGAAGTGAGCGAATTTCTCGCTGAGTTGTGGCTGCATACCAACGTAATTATTACAGCCCGACCAAGGGACCGGAAGAACAATGTATTACGCCATCCAGAATAACGACTTAGGTGCGGTTAAAGCCATCATGAAATAGGGCTATGACTTATCAAAAACAGATGATTACAGTGGTACAGCACTTCACTGGGTAATTCAGAAAGGAAACCCGGAGATAGCAGAAGTATTAATAAAAAACGGTGCTGATGTAAACAAGGTAAATGCAGCAGGTCAAACTCCACTTCACATGGCAGAATCAGCTTGGAGCATGAAGACCATTGAAATACTGTTAAAGAATGGTGCCGAAGCGAAGAAGAAGAATCGCGATGGAAAGACCCCTCGCAAACACGCCAAGAAAATTAAATACAAAGATGCCGCTCGTTACTTGAAGCGCGCAGAAAAAGGACAGCTCAATTTTTAATCCTTCATTTTGATTCATAAAGAACCCTGACTACCAGTCTGGGTTTTTTTTTACACCTTTGAGTTTAACGCTATGAAACATAAAATAATCACTGCTTTTCTCGCACTAATCCTAAGCCCCGGATTTTGCGAAGCCCAAGACGTAAACTACGCTCAGCGTATGATAGATACCCTGTGCAGTCCATATTTTGGTGGACGCGGTTACGTAAACGAAGGTGTCCAACGAGCTGCGGAGTTTATCGCCACGAAATATGAAGAAGCAGGACTTGAACCATTTATAGAAGGCGAATACTTTCACTCTTTTGAGATGAATGTTAACACGTTTCCGGGCAAGGTGAGTATTGTCCAAAATGAAAGCCAACTGGAGACCGGGAGAGATTTCATAGTCTCGCCAGATTGCCCGCAAGTAAATGCCGAAGGAAAAGTTGTTCTCATTTCGGGATCTAAACTCAAGGATAAGAAGGGTTTTAAAACACTAAAGAAAATGGATTGGTCCAAGCACATAGCGGTGATCGACCAACTTCCAAAAGATGAACTGGTGCAAAAAAGACTCGCTAAAGTTCTCAAAAAATATGACAACCCAGAAAGGTTTCA
>Ga0255781_10004627_pt1 | contig 10338 bp, 11 predicted proteins | sample 101ome_21_FD_179979 | JGI IMG/M metagenome (GOLD analysis project Ga0255781, IMG submission 179979) | Coastal salt marsh microbial communities from the Groves Creek Marsh, Skidaway Island, Georgia - 101413BT metaG (version 2) | ecosystem: Environmental > Aquatic > Marine > Intertidal zone >...
CTTACTTTGGTGACTGGTTGCCCATCTGTCTTCAATACCTTGACGACGGCCAAGCACGCATACACATGGGCGACAACACGCTGGTCATCTTTGAGCAGAACGATACACTGCTGATGATTGTGAACGAGAGTGATGTTTGATGATTATTGACTTCATCTCCGACGACCCCTACGAACCGCTCACCATTTACGAGCGTACCCGTGGGGCTGACGGGGTGTTGAAGGAACGCTACATCACGCACGAAGATGAGGGGTATGTGTACCCCTTTTGTTGGCTCAAGCAGGGTGCACCATCTTGGGTAATCAATCGCCTTCGTAATGTGCATGCACGCATCAACAAGAACGAAGAGGCCGTTGGCCTCAACGGTGAGAAACTGTGGAAGGTGGAAGTCAACCATCCAAATGTCCTTTGGGAAATTAAAGAGATGGCTGGCAAGTGGACCCATGAGGCTGACTTGAATTACCTTGACCAAATTCTTCTCACCAACTACCCCGACAAGTTGCCGGAGTTTCACCCACGCAAGTGGTATTATGACTTGGAATGGCAGACCACGGGCGAGGGTGCCATCACCGTCATGGCTGTGGCTGACAGCCACGCTGAGCACAATGTTGTGTTCGCATGGAGCCAAGAGTCCGTGCGTGATACCATCACCAAGACGGAGTGGATTGACCGATACGAGGGCTATGAACTTCGTACCTTCCCCGATGAAGACGCCATGCTCATGGGTTTCATTGACCATCTCAAGGAATGCGACCCCGACATGCTGATTGCTCACGCTGGTGCTTGGGCTGACCTGCCGAAGTTACACGAGCGCATGGGGGCCTTGCGTCACGACATGTCGCCGTTGGGCATCTTCCTTCCACCCCGAAAGGATGGGTCGGGCTACAAGACAACAGCCCAACCCATCAAAGGACGGCTGGTGTTTGACACAGCGGCACAGGCCACTGAAGGCAGTGGCTTTGAGGGCGTGTGGCAGAAGAGCGGGCGTGGCCAAGCCCAACAACGCAAGTTGAATTGGTTCGCTACCGAACTCGGCCTTGGTGCAAAACTTACTGATGAAATAGAAGGCATGACGGTTCACAATGGTTGGTCGGATTACTACGATGACTTCGTGGACTACTGTTTGGTTGACACCACCTTGCTTCGTGACATTGATGACAAACTCAATTGCACCTCATTCCACATCGCACTGCAACAAGTTGCCGGTGTACAGTTCGGTAGCACGCACAATGTGAGTCGCTACTTCCGTGGTTTGATTGGTCGTAAAACAAATCTCAAGGCACCCACCTCTTACATTGAAGAGCGGCCCGAATTGCAAGCCGCATGGGTCATGCCTCCTGTTCCCGGTCGTCACGAGAATGTGGCACTGGTTGACTTCGCTTCCCTGTACCCGAACATCATCCTCTCCGCTAACCTGTGCTGGACGACAATGGTGGACCAGCCGGGGCCGAATGTTCTCACGCTGGACATCCCACCCAAACTGGACGACAAGGGCAACTACATCCCCGGTACGGGTGGTGTGTTCCATTGGGACCAAAGCAGGGAGGGTTTGCTCCCCAAGGTGGTCAAGGACATGCTTGCCCTTCGTAAGCACTACAAGGGACTCATGAAGGCCACCACGGACCCCGATGAGAAGTTGGGCTACAACATGCTACAGATGGCCGTGAAGGTTTCCGTGAACGCCATTTACGGCATGGTGGGTAGCCGTAAGGTTCGTGGCCAGTGGAGCAGTTACGAGATTGCTCAGTCCATCACCTACCTTGGCCGTGAATCCATCAGCATGTTGGTGGACCGCAGTGAGGAAATGGGTTACCGTGGACTCGCTGGACACACGGATTCGTGCTACATTCAAGTTCCCTTTGAAGAGGCTGAGGAAGTGGCTCAGCGGCTCACCAACATCGCCCAAGACGAGATGGGGCTGAAGTACCTTGATGTGGAGTTGGAGGCGTTCTTCCCGTACTGGTTCACGGCCAAGATGAAGAACCGTAACTTCGGTGTCAAGTCGTGGCCCCCCGAAGAGGCAGGTGGGATGAAGGTCACGGGCTTCTCCATCAAGGCGTCAAGTGCGCCGCCGCTGACAAAAGATTTACTGGGTAAAGTATTCCACATGGTTTCCACTGGAAAAGATGAGGATGAAATCTTTGACGAGATTCGCCCTTCTATCCGCAGTGTGTACATGGGTGAGCGTCCCGTTACGGATGCTTCGTCCTACGGGCGTGTGAAGAAGGAGTTGCACGAATACGACAAGGTGGTGCCCAACCCGGCAAAGGCGGCACGCTACTCCAACGAATACCTCAAGACGGGCTACAAGAAGAACGATAGCGTTCAGTGGGTGTTCATTGATGATGTGCCCGAAGGCCAGCCGTACACGAATGTGATTGCCTACGAGGACGAGCGGCAACTCAGCGAGTACGGCATTGACTGGTCCACCATCGTGGACAAATGGATTCATCGCAAATTGAAGTCGGTGTACGAAACACTTGACTGGGATTTGGATAGGCTGACGGCACGCCGAGTGCCGAGGAAACTGTGGTGAACATAATGGGATTTTGGGACAGGCTGTTTAAGAAACTGAGAACACAAGAGGAAGAGCGTATCATTGAAGGCTACTACGACCGGGCGAAACGCATGTATGGAGTTGAGGAAGAATGAGCAGAATAGAAGACGAGGTGTGCAAGAAGATTCAGCAACGGGCTGAGGTTGGCAAAGCAAAGTACGGTGTGACTATGGAGCGTGGTGACCTTTCCCTCGTGGAGTGGTTGACGCACCTACAGGAAGAACTGATGGATGCCGCTGTGTATGTTCAACGCTTGATTGAAGAGGTGAAGGAATGAAGAAGATTGAGAAGGCCACCATCCACATGAGGGATTACAAACTTGAGTTGACCGACCTTACCTTGGAAGACATCAAGTGGATGCGTGACGCATTGAACAGGTTGGAAGAGCATATTTTGAAGGGTGAAGAAGAATGAGTGAGGTGACATGGCCATTTGCTTTTGATGAGGCGGAACGAATGGTGTGGATTGACAACGCCAGTAAAGGTGGCGAATACACATGTCCCGATTGTGAAGGTCGCATGATACCCGTCAAAGGAGAAAGTACGCTTCATCATTTCCGTCATCACGCTGATAGTAACTGCAAAAGCGGCGGTGAGGGTCCAAGGCATTACTTCGCTAAGCACACGCTGGCCAGTGTACTTCGCAATCAACGAACACTTGAGGATGAGTATTGGTCGGTTTCCATTGAACATGATGTAGGAGATTATGTTGTTGATGTAAAGGCTACCAATTACTACCGTGATGGCTTTGTTGATGCGGTTGAATACTATGAGGTGAAAGACAAACATGCTCTCACGAACGAAAAGAAGAGTTACCTCAAAAAATCCGGTAAGGTGTACGAGGTTGACATTAGTGAGATGAGCGATGAGCAAGTGTATGATGCAATTAACCTCACCACTTTGTTCGTTGAACGCTACAAGCGTGACTGGGTTGAGTTCTTCGGTGGTTCACTTCACAAGCACCAAAACAAGTGGGGTGTTAAAATCAACGACTACGGTGAATTTGACAGGGAAGATGCAAAGCAGGGCGATTACTGTGTGGTGTACATCAAAAAGAGCAATACCATTCGTGTGGTACGCCTTGGTAAGCGTATTCTCCATAATCAAAAGTATTCTTTCTTTGAATACGACGAAAACGATAGGACAGACCTTGGACGATGGTGGTGGACTGAATGAGATGGAACCCCAACGGCGATGATAGTCGCCCACGAATTGACGATTACCTTGCTGAAACAGGTCACGAGGAAGAGGCCGAGTCCTACCGCATGAGCACCTATGCGTGGAGTCCACTGCTCACGCCCGACAAGAAACTGCGAGTCACCAAGTCAAGCCTCGGTACCTTTGGCTGGTGCCGCCAGCAATACTACCTTGAGAAGTTCAAGGGCTTGCGTGGTGAGCAGGTGGACCACCACATTCGTGGGTTGAATGTTCACGACATGATGGAGTGGTTTTGGGCGAACTTCACTGCTGAGCAGGAGGCTGAGGTACTGGCACTCAAAGACGACGAGCGTGAGGCTCGCAAGTTGTTCTTCAGCGTGATTCCTGCTCCACCCGAACCGTACATTTACGGTGAAGACAAGCAGATTCAACAGTGGGCTGAGTGGCAGTTCAACCGCCTCATGCACACGGGAGGCCACCAGTGGCGTCCTGCTGGGGTTGAGGCGAACATCCAAGCCTTCCGCTATGTGGAGGTGGACGGAGAAGCCATTCCTATTCACATCAATGGATTCATTGACACACTGTTCCGTGACGGTGATGGCTACGCCCTCATGGAATTGAAGACGGGCAAGTACAAGGCTCGTAGCAAGGTGCCATCCATGCGAAAGGAGATGGCGTTTTACAAGATGATGCTGGAAAACAGCAAGCATGCTGAGTACCTACCCATCACCCACTGGGGGTGGGAGTTCCCCGGTGGGGACATCAACGGCGGTGAAGGTGCGACCGTGTACTACGAGAGTACCGAGGAACAGTGGCGACCCATGGAGTCAGTGGAGAAAGCACTGGAGCGACTGGTGAAGGCCCACATAGACATGGATTTCCCTCCCGACCCTTGGATGGGCAGGAAGAGGGATGATGAAACACTTGAGGACTTGTTGGAGCGCAACGCCATGAAATGTTCGTGGTGCGACTACAGGGAACACTGTTCCTTTTGGTCACTTACCGACGAGTACCTTGATGAAATAATGGAGGAAGAACAATGAGAAATACAGTGCTATTACTGGAAAAAACCTTGAGAGAGAAACTGAGTGAGAAAGACAGTGCGAAGTACCGCATCCGTGTCCATGTGACGCAAAGCGGTAACCTGCCCGACCGTGCGCCGTTCATTCGGCAAGTGTTCCGGCAGACCACGCTGGACGAGTTCATGGATGATGGCATCGGTGACATTCGTAGCACCGTTGGGCCGTTGGAAATCGTGTACACGGTCCACGGTCGCTACATCAAAGAAGACGAGATTGCGAACACCCACGACATGCTCATCAAGGACTTGGATGACTACCTGTTCAAGAAGCGAATGGGGTGAGTGATTGCCCTTCGTGCCCATTGACTACCCTCGTGAGGTGCTTGAACTTTCAAGCACTGGCGAGAAGGGTTGGCGGCGCATGGTAAAAAACGCTGAGGAATTAGAATCCTACTGGCGTGGCAAGAACGGTAGCGGGAATGTGTATTTCACGGCCTACGGCTACACGGAAACGCAGGCACCTAAGCACCACCGTGTTGACTACAACACGCCCATCATTCATCACTTTGTGATGGATTTTGATTGCAAGGACTTCAACGCCCGTGGTGCGCCCGATGTGGCGTTTGATGTACCCCAAGGTGAGGTGCGCCGCCTGCATCAATTCCTCATGAAAGAAAACACCCTGCACTACATTTGGTTCAGCGGTGGAGGCTTCCATGTGTGGATTCCGCTGGCTGAATCACTCATGCCCAAGAGCGGTGGTGAGGTTTCGCAAATCAAATCGTCCGGTCGCCATTTGATTAAATCATGGGAAAAGGAAGTAGGGGCATTGAACTGCAACGACCCTACGGTGATGTTTGATACCAGCGGTATGATACGCATACCCAACTCGTACAACGCTAAGCGTGGTGTGTGGTCCGTGCCACTCACCAGCGAGGAACTGATGACGCTCTCGTTTGACGACTTGATGAACAAGGGCATGGAGGCCCACAGCGGGTACATCGCCCTCGGCCAAAACAAATTACTGATGAAAGTAATTGAAAACAAGTTTGCCCAAAACTACGACCTTGCTCCCGTGGATTTGCCTACGGTATCGTTAAATGACATTCACATTCTTCCGTGCTTGTCGCAAGCGGCGATGGGCGGTGGGAACCCTCCCCACCGTGCGAGATACCATTTTGCCTCATACTTGGCAGATAGGTTCCGCATGTTCTTCCCCGCTTGGCGAGTGACCAAGGAAGAGAAAGAGCAACACATTCTCAACATCGTAAGCATCTGTGAACAACAAGAGTGGGTTGACTACAAGATTGAGAAGACGGAGGAACAGGTGAGAAGCATCGTCATGACGGGTTACTCTCACGCCACTTGCTCAACACTGTACGCTGAAGGCTTCTGTATGGGGAAATGCAAATACTACGACGGCACCGGGGTGAATTGATGGGACGGGCGAAGAACTACATACGAACAGTGGAGAAGATTGTGGAATTGATTGAGAACAGTGCGCATCAGCAACTTTCCACGAGGGAGATATACGACATGCTGGCCAGCGGTTGGACTCGTTACGCTCCAACTCGTAGCCGCCTTACGAACATCCTTTCCAAGTCAAAGCGGTTTGAAGCACTTGGTAACGCAAGTGTAAGTGGTGCCATGGGGAAGGCACATGAAGTGAAAGTATGGGGGATTAGGTATGAAGCCTCAACTGATAATTGATAGCAACGAGCGTGGCTTGCTTTGCGAGTCCGTGGAGCGTAAGGCTCACCGTGCAGGTCTTACCGTCGCTCGTCAAGTGTTGGTGGTTGGTGACTACCAACTGGGCGGTGCTTGCGTGGAGGCCAAGAGTATTGGCGACTTGTTCCAATCAAGCCACTCCGGTCACCTGTGGCGACAACTGGACAACATGGATGCGAATTACGAGCGTTTCTTTCTCGTTGTTCACGGTGACATCGCCAAGTACATCGCCATGGCGAAAAAGAACGGTAAAACAAAAATCTCCTACTCCAAGGTGCAAAACGAATTGATTGGCACCATCGCTCGCCTCATGGCTGATTTTGATTGCCAAGTGTTCTATTGCAACAATGTCAGCGAAGCGGCATCATTCATCGTGCGCTTGCATGGTAAGTTGCACAAACCGGCCAGCAAGCACGGAGCGCAGACAGTACGCCGTGTGGCCTCCAACGACCTTCGCCTTGACATGCTCATGACCGTGCCCGGTATCGGGCAGGAAACGGCTGAGAAGTTGCTTGCCAAGTGTGGGAACATTGAGGAAATGTGCTTTCCCGAATCCATCAAGCAAGTCAAGGGTCTTGGAGAAGTGAGAAGGAAGATGTTGGTGGATGTGCTAACGAGCGAAGAACCCGTGCGTCAAGAGCGCAGGGTTCGTCGTTAGGCTATTTAAACCGACAAAGAGGAAGGAGATGAGAACTATGCTTAAGCCGTACCGCGCAATTGAACGCTTTCCTATCTTGAAGGCATACCTTCACCACTTTTCACAAACCTCAATGAAGAACGAGATGCCGGGTTTACTCTCCTTCTTTTTCATTCAAGGTCAAACTACACTGCCCTATGTTCGCTTACCCACAGGTGACACGCACCTTGATTTGCGGGTCCATGTCTTTTGGATTCAACCGTCCCGTACTGGTAAGTCAATCGCTTGGAACTTCATCAGCGACATCATGGAAGAGGCTGAGATTCCCTTTGAGTTGTTTGCATCGGGTACGGATGCAGGGCTGATTGGGTCCACCAACGCTATCCTTGATGACAAGGGTAAGCCCACAGGGGAGTACGAAACCGTTGAAGGTCTGCTCTCCGGGCGAAAGGCCATCAACTTTGACGAGGGTTCTATCCTTCTCACACCCAACAAGCACAGTCAAGAAACCGTGTTGTACCTACAGACGGCATGTAACCCGGTAGGAAGTGGCAACAACACACTCGTGAAGCACATGAAGGGAAACAAGATTGAGGTTCCCTCACTGGTGTCCCTGTGGATTACCACCTACCCACCCAAGGGTGTCAAGGACTATGTGCTCACCAAGGGTATCTTCCAGCGTGTTCTGTTGTACTACCGGCACTGGGACATGGATGAGCGACAAGAGGTGAGCAACCGTCGTCTTGGTACCTTCTTTGGCCGACCACCCAAGAATCAAATCACCAAAGACGACCTGTACGACTACTTTAGGGACACCGAGAAGCGCATTCGTAACCGCTTGCTTGACATGAGTGAACTCACCTTCACGCAGTGGTCCGAGGCACCCAACAAGGAGAAAGAAGAGATTGTGCAAGAGCACATGTGGGAGATGTTCACGCCATCCGACGATTACCAAACGGCGTTGTACCAAGCATCCGATGAACTGTATGACTTGCTACGCAACATGAGTCCGTCCATGTCCGAGATTGTAGCATCTTTCACTCCAGCCATTGAGAACTACTTGGGTATCTTCTCACTGCACATGGCCATCCTTGACGAGAAGTGGGTGGTCACGGCTGAGCATGTGGACTTGGCGCACGAGATTTTGATTGACCTGTTCCAAAACCTCATCGCATGGCTTGAGGACTCGGTTGAGGTCGGTGGTAACAAGCAGAAGGAAGCCAAGGCACACGATGGCATGATTGCCGCCTACAACGAGTGCTCACCCTACGAGATTGAGGGCTTTGGTGATGGTTGGCGGCTACGCTCCATGTTCTTCAACACCTACATGGACAAGGCCAAGGTGTCCAAGAGCACCGCCGAAAGGCACTTCAAGGATTACGGTGGGTCGCTATTCAAAGCAAAGAAGAGCGGTGGTCGTGTCTTCATTCGCAAAGTAGGTGACGCACAATGAGTGATGTACTGGCACTTGACATTGAAACGGCGAACTTTTCTCATGAAATAGGCGGGTGGCAAAACACCCACCTGTTTGAGCCATCGGTCGTCGCTACATGGGACGGGCACAACGGTACAATTTACTGCAACGAAGGGCTTGATGTGGACAACACCGTGAAAGCCCTGCACCCTCGTACACTGGGCGACGATTTGGCCGACCATGTGGAGAAGGGTGGCGTGGTGCTTGGTCACAACATCAAAGGATTTGATTTGCCAGTGCTAAGGGACGCATTGGATTGCTGGACGGCAAGCGACTTGATGAAGTCGGATTCCGTCGTTGATACTCGCAACTTGGTCAGCAAGGCCGCACTGAGTGTAGGGAAGGTGGCAACATCGCTTGATATTCTTGTCAAGCACACCTTAGACTCCGGTAAGTTGATGAACAGTGCAGATGCACCCGTGGCTTGGAGAGAGGGAAGGTACGATGAGGTTGCCAAGTATTGCATAAGCGATGCGAAGTTGACCTACGACCTGTACCAATTTGGTAAGGCCGAAGGTCATGTACTTTCACGGAGCCTTGAAACTGGAGAAGTTGTTGAGATTGAAGTGGACTGGTGAAAACTATGACGGAGAAGGATAGCGCAAAAGGAGGAAAAGCACAGATACACAACATTCGGGCGGCGAAAACGGTTGCTGAAACCGTGAAGACTACGCTCGGACCGATGGGTATGGACAAAATGATGGTGGACGGTGGCGGAAATGTCATCGTTACGAACGACGGTGCAACCATCCTACGAGAGTTGGATGTGTCGCACCCCGGCGGCAAGATGATTGCTGAGGTCGCTCGCACCCAAGAGTCCCTGTGTTACGATGGAACGACGAGTACGGTGGTCCTTTCGGGACAACTGTTGGGCAACAGTGAGATGTTGTTTGAGAAGGGGTTGCACCCCAATGTGATTTGCCGTGGCTATCACGAAGCCGCTCAAATGGCGGTGAAATATCTCACCGACGAAGTGGCTCAAGACAGTGAGAACCGTGACACGCTTGTGAGCGTGGCCAAGACCGCCATCACGGGCAAGACCCTTGAGAGTGCTCTTGATGCCGTGTCCGAACTGTGTGTGAGCGCAGTGGAGAAGGCTGGGGACGCCGAGAGCGTCAAGGTGGTGTCCTTCCCCGGTGGGTCGCTTGAAGACTCTTACCTTTACAACGGCGTCATCATCAACAAGGACTTCGTACTTGAGGGTGAGAACAAGACATGGGGACCAATGTTGCTTGTCAACACAGGGCTTGAAACCGAGAAGGCTGAAGAGAATGTGCAAGTACAACTTGATGCAGTGTCGTACCAGTCGTTCAAGGGTGCAAGCAAAGCCGACCTCATTACCAGTGCTAAGCACATCGTGGATGCGATGAGTGACGGTGGTGTGGTGTTCGTGCGTGATGGTGTGAGCGACATGGTGTGCTCGTACCTCAAGAAGCACGGTATCATGGTCGTGCGCCGTATGCCCGAATCATCCATGCGTGCTCTCAGCCGTATGACGGGCCTTGAGATTGCTCAAACGCCCGAAGATGTTGATGCACCGGCTCAGTGTTCAATTGTTCGTCAACGGTACAACGATGTGTGGTATTTGTTTGCTGAATCCGCTGAAGAAAGCGAAGAAGCAACGCTGGTGCTTCACGGTGCCACTTCACATACGCTGGAAGAGGTTGAGCGTGGGTTTGATGATGCACTGGGTGTTGTGTCGCTGGTCATGCAAAGCGGTCGCTTTGTCGTGGGTGGAGGCAACGCCTATGTGCGTATGGCCAC
>Ga0255781_10004628_pt1 | contig 10337 bp, 10 predicted proteins | sample 101ome_21_FD_179979 | JGI IMG/M metagenome (GOLD analysis project Ga0255781, IMG submission 179979) | Coastal salt marsh microbial communities from the Groves Creek Marsh, Skidaway Island, Georgia - 101413BT metaG (version 2) | ecosystem: Environmental > Aquatic > Marine > Intertidal zone >...
GGCACTAGAGACTTCTACATAAAAGCCCCAACGATTGTTTGTACTATCAACTACAATTTTATTATTAAAATCTAAGTCACCAATCGTATGAATATTACCGCCTTCTCCTGCTGTGCCATCATGTCTGTGGCCCGTAGAAGCTTCAGAAGTATTTGAATACGCAAAGGCGTTTAAAAGTTGATTGTACTCGTCGTTAAATAACGCGGCAGTAATTGTATCGCCATCTGCAAATGTACTTTGTCGTGTATAACTTTGGGCCATTATTATCTCCTACCTGATGGCATATAATCTATGTAGAAACCATTAATTGCATATGGGCTTCTAGTATCATCTGATCTAATTCTAAAGCTTACGGTATGTCCACTACCCTCTACTGTTTTTCTAAACATTGGATCTGAACTAGCACCAAAAGTTGATGCACCAAAAACAGAAGTTCCAAAAACGGCAGGAAGTGGTATGCCTGTAAGCGTATAATCTGAAGGTTGTGGTATATCTACGGCTTGATAGTCATACCGCAACCTTAAAACTGGTTCTAAATTACCTTCAGGTGAAAAAGAAGTACGAACATATTTTAAAGTTTTTCGTGTTCCTATATCACCACAATCAATGTCTGGAGTTTGATAAGTTGCAAAAATATTTGCTTCTGAACCTGCGTGTAAAAAAGAATCGCCTGTGTCGTGGTTGTAAATGTAGCCATCTTTATCACCATGAAAAGAAACTTCTACGCCGTTGCTGTTAAAACCTGAAGCAAAACCTAAAGCCTGAATACCTTTTGTTTCAGACCATTCAAAACCTTGGCCTGTAAAAGTTCCAATAATTCCTTTGGCTTCACTGGGGTCTTGAGCTATCGTAGAATAAAAAAGTCTGTATTGCGATTTAGCCCTCAGTACATCACTTGTAATAATAAAAGAGCTTGTAGATGTAGTTAAGGCTGTTACGATCTCTTGAATCTGTCTTGAAATAGAGCTTAACTCTACGTCACCAATTCTTGCTGTACCCGCAACAGTACGAATACCATCGGGAGCTAAGAATACTAAATCACCTCCAAATTCTTGAATACTATATCCATTTAGACAGCCTACGTTTTCTGTAATGGGGTCTACACGAACATTTTGAGGATCATTAATATTTATAAGTTTGTGAATACTGTTTTGCGTAAACACAATTAAGTTTTCACGAAAGCCTTTAATGCCTTGTATTTGGTCTGAAATTGCTACTGCGCCTGCACCAGAACCACCAAAATCTGTAGCATCGTTATAAACACTATAATATACAGTATTTAAATTATTACCTACTCCAGAAGCAATAAGGTGGTGGTCGTGGACTGTAATGTATTTAACAGCGTTTGTACCGCTAACAGCTATTTCTTCTGCAAAAAATGTACGAGTATTTAAAAGACCCGTACCTTCCATGCGAAACATATATAATTTATTTGCACCGTCTGCAATTACAAGTTGACCATAATCATATGCCGCGCCTTCAATTAATGCAAATTGACATTGGCCTTGATCTGTGCGAGTTAAAGTAGATCGGCCTGTAAAAGCTGTGTAGTTATCACCACTATTTGAAACTGCACTTCTATTTATTTGTAGCCACGAATCGCCATCATTACTAAAAAAAATATCTGTACCAGAACACACAACAACCCCATCACCGTAAGGCTGAATACCCAACACAGCATTAGAGCCGTTTGGACGAGCAGTACCATAGGCTGTAAATCCATTTATGCGTCTGTAGCCTCCGTCTGGGTCTACTTCAAAGTTTTCTAGTACCTTTGCAAATCCGGGGTTACCTAAAATCTCAATAGAGTTTAAGTTTGTATTTAAACCGCCTTTGCATGAAAAACCAAAAGCCTGAGACATTAGACAAACCTCACGCGATCATCTTTAATGTAGAAAGGCTCTGGAGTCATAAGATTAGATTTCATAAGCTTTAGGCCGCGTCGATATTCTTCTAAGGCTAGTGCGGCTGGCTGAATGTTTTCTTTGAACTGATGTATAAAATATCTTGCACGAGATAATAGTACTGTTTTGTACATATCTGGAAATACTATTGCATCACTATATGCTGAAAGCTGTGTAGGCTGTGCATAAGCATAAAACCAAACACGATATACTTTATCGGGGATTGGACTTAAACCAAACATACGCCCATCAGGACTACGAATAACACGCTTAGGTTCACCACCATTAGCATCTTCTGCATCGTCTGCATTTTCTCTAGCCCTATAAAAGTCTTTCCATTCGTCAGTAGTAGTAAACCTAAGATTCTTTGCGGTGTAAGGAGAGCTTTCGCCCGTAACACCTACTGTCGTTAAATAAAAATTATCCCAATCTACTGAGCCATAATCATTTAAAATAGAATCGCTTGCAGGCTTTAGTTCATACCAACGTGTATTTGCAACTGTTTCAATATATGTATTTCCATACATAGGGTCTGTTGTACCACTATCTCCTACAGACAAGAAAGGCCACTGAGGTTCTTCAAGAACAATATCTAGATACGCACGATTTACACAATCTTTTACGTGTGCTTGTATTCCAATAGCAGAAGAAAAATTACTAGAAGTTAATACAACTTCATTCAATTCTCTTAGTAATTCATTTGTAAGCTGTAGGTATGTAGTCGCCATTATTTTTTATGAACCTTTTGTATTTCAAAGTTGGCTGACTTACTAGCACCTTTGTGGGGCTTGAAGCCATCTTTAGGGTCTTTCATTAGTTTGTAGCTGTTACCGCTCTTCATCCAGTGGTAACCCTTTGGTGCTGGAACTTTCATTTTTCTTTCATTGACTCATTGTGGTCAGGAGACATACAAGCTTTTTCCATGTCTCTAATGTTAGAGTAGGCTTTACCGCCTTCAGCTTTTTGCATACGATAACTACTACCGCCGCCCATATAGCCCCCACGGATTTTTCTACCCATGCTGTAGCCTGAACGCTTTTTATTTTCCATTTTTATCTCCTTTGTCTTTTTTTCCAAAAATCCTATCATAATTATCAGAAAACTTTTTTTGATCTACGTAGCGATAACGTCCACGTTTATTTTCAGTTAGCTTCATGCTGATAGGTTTATTAGGAGTTGAAATCAATGGCATATATTAGTCCTTAAAAACGGGAGGGATATTTCACCCTCCCTTACAATCATCTTAGTCGATGTTGTAGTAAGCACCGATCAGTGCTTCAGGACGCAGAACTTTAGCACCCCAAACATGCAGACCGCGTACAATGTCACCAAAGCTAGAAGGATCACGGATGACCTCTGTGCTAGTGATAGACTGAGCGGTTGCAACAGCACTCATATGACCAGCCAGCATAAAGCCGGTAGCATTGCTTGTAGAAGGCATATTGTTTGACTTGTACATGGAGAATCCACGCAACTTGCCAGAACTTACCAGACCGTTACGAATAGAGCCTTGACCGGCATTGTAGTCTACTGACAAGAGCTTAGAGCCGCTTTGAGAAAGTTGCTCATAGAAGTCAGGAGATGCTACAACCCAGCGACCTTCTTCGGGTACGTTTTGGTCATCAAGCAAACGAGCCATGCGAGCAAGAACGTCCAGAGGATCAGTCTCGCCAGAAATGCCTACGTCAATAGCACCAGCACCGTCATAGACACCAGCACCAAGGTCGGTAGCTGAGTCAGCACCCAGAGTGTGGTCGGGTGAAGATGAAGACAATCCAGATTGCATAATGCTGAATACGCCTTCGTCAAAAGCATCACGCAACGCATAAGCCGCTGAAGAAGATGCTACTTCCTTGAAGTTTACGTGCGACATCTTGGTTTCAATGTCATCGACAATGAATTTGAATGCGTTTGCACGATCAACAACAAGAGTAAGCTCTTGGTCGGTCAGCTTAGTTGAGGTTACGTCTGCACCACGCTCGTACTGATAGACGGTAATTACCGGCTCTTTGATGATGTTTACGCTATCACCAAATGCCGCAATTTCGCCAGCGTAGTCGGTGTTGGTTACGGCTTCACAGACTGATGACTTTCGGAAGAAGTTAAGTACCTTCTTTGAATAGACAGCAGGCAGGAAGAACGAGTTAGCTTGACCAGAAACTGAGTTTGCAAAGTTCGCATCTGTATCAGTTGCTGGCTCAAAATACTGATCACTTACGTTATAAGCCATGATTTATTACTCCTAAAAAAGACAAATAGTTTATCTTGCTACTCGTCCTTCGCGGATGGCAAGATCAATCTCTTGCTCGTATTTATCATACTCATCCAAGGACAAAGCGGCAATTTCCCGTTGTGTCCAGATCTTGGCTTGTTTAGGTTCGACACTTGTTGTTTTAGTCGAAACCATACTAGCCGCATCTGGCCTTGAAGGTTTTGACTTACGAGTGGGTGTATTAATCGCAATTCCATTTTCCATCTTATAAAGGTCTATGGCACGACTTGCTAATCCAACATTATCTGGGTTTTTGTAAATCCAACGCTGAATTTCTTCAGGCTGGGTTTTAGCCCATTCGTGAAAGTTGTCATCACCCCTGATATCTTCAAAGTCAGGGTGTCGCTCACGTAGTTTAATTTCGGCATCGCGCTTAGACATTTCTAATTCACGATGTTCTAAAGCCGAAAGCTTTTGTTTAAGAGCATTCATTTGCTCTTCGCTACGCATATGAGCTACTGTTTCGACAGTATCATATAGATCAGGATACTCTGATTTAAAGCGTTCAAGGTCTTCTACAGACTTTGGTGGACGATACTGCGGTTGAGCAGATCTTGCCATAGCCTCTAGTTCTTGTTCGCGTTGCTTAAACTCAGAGATCTTATTATCATAATGTTTTTTTAGATCATCATACCTTTTTTTATAATTGGTACGAGTAGCCTTTTCTTTTTGAGGGGTTCCGTCATCTTCGTCGGAAGTAGCCTCTTGTGGCTCTTCAAAGAATAATGAATCTGCACTAGGCATGGTAGGCCCATCAGGGGTATGCCACGCTTTCTTTTGATTGTACGGATTCGCTTGCGATTCTTCACTCATAGTCTTCTCCTTTTTGGGGCTTGTTGTCTTTTCAAGGTGGCTGTGTTATTGCGCTTCTAACACAGGGTCTTGATACTACAAGGTGGCCTCAAGGTTATAAAATGATAAGGGGCTAAAGTATAGGTAGCCTTATCGGTTCATTAAACTAGGCATACGGCTTGAGTAAAGCATTTGGCGTTGAATATCCTCTTCTCCATCCTTTGGAACTCCATACATCTCTTCAGGATTTACGAAAGGGTTTGTGCCAGCTTCACCACCGTTTGCATAGCCCATAAGACCGCCATCATAAGCACGTTCAGCATCGTCCATCATTTTCTGGAGATTGTCTGCGCCTATTTGGTCAGTCGCTTTTCTGGTGATTACAAACTCACCATCCGATAACCTTGCGGGTATCGAATCTGATATGCCAGTACCGGGGCCTTCAACTTCCCCAGCACCAGCAAATTCTGTTGCATTAAGAATAATCTTATCTAAGATCCCTTCTAGTCTTGGATCTTCGTCTAGAACCTTAAATAAATATTCTTGCTCTTCGGGTTCTAATACTTCTTCAGCTACGTAGTCTACGTACTCTTCTTCCATATCTTCGTCTGGAAGCATATTTTCAGCCTGTTGCATTTCTTCTTCTGGGCTGATATTGTCGTAAGTGTCTACTGGAGGCTCTTCAGCAGGCATCTCCATTTCCGGTGGAACCATTAAAGATGTTTCGCCACCTACATTAAACATATCTCTAGGCACATAATAAAATTTATCTTTTCCATCTTTATCTTTAAATTTTATTTGTTTATATTTGTCATTAAAATCATCTCGATTTTTTTCTTGAACTATAGTTGTTTTATTTAAATTCGTATCTTTAGGTACAAGAAAAAATTTATCGTCGCCGTCTTCATCTTTTATTGTTATTTTTTTATATTTTTGATTAGTTTGACTACCTTCAGCAAAAGCACCACGACCCATCAATACATCTGCTTGTGTTACTTCGCCGTCTTTATTTAAATCTGGAAATGCTTCAGCCATCGTCTTTGTCCTTTCGTCTTTGAATTACTTGTTCTTTTAATGTAAGAAGATTAGCCAGAGAACTCGCCTTCCCCTGCTTGCGGAACATTTCCTGTTCCGATGTTGCCGTCGCCAGTGCCTGTAACTCCAACATCCGTAGGTTGTTCAGGTGCTCCTTCAGGGGTTCCCATAGCTCCGGGTTGTTCACCAACGGGGCCAGCTTGTTCGCCAGTACCTTGTCCAACATTATTTTGCATTCCTATAATCTGTGCGGCTATTGCCGCTTCTTCGGGATCGTTGAGAATTTCATCAGGATCAAGATCCAAACTGTATGCAAGCTCGCTAATAAGCTTAGACATTTTAACGAACGGTGCAATAGCAGGATTCTGAGCCGTCTGAAGAAACATCGTCAACCGCTGACTTCTTACTTCTTTTTGCATTAGGCTGTTAGTACCTAAAGCTTTTACTTCTAGATCACCTTTGGTTTTTAACTCGCCTTCAAAGAATTGCATATTCCATTGATAATAGGCTTTGCCCAAAGGCTTTAACAAGAAATCATCAAGATTTTTTACGACTGTTTTAATATTGAGTGAGGCCGCTCCAAGTAGCATTGACATACCAGAAGCTGTACGAGTCATGCTTTGTACGCCTGTCATTCCGTGTGAATAACTAGGAATACCTGTTTGTTCGTCTGCAAGCTGTCGGAACTTATCGAACATCATCATATTTTCTTGAGATGTGTTCGGAAACTTTAAGCCATGTATAGCTTGTCCGGGCATACCAGACTGACGCCTAAATACTTTTCCGGGGTAGACTTCCATACTTTGTCCACCTACAAGCATTGTTTCGTCTACGTCAAAAACCAATGATCCACTTAACGCAAGATTATCAATAGCCATACGTGCGTGACCATTCATAATCTGTTGGCTGTCGTTCATGTTTTCTGCAACGCCTATGCCAAAAAAGCTATAAGGATTTCTTTCGTATGGGAACGCATTGTAGGGAATGCGGTGGGGAGTAAAGGGATTAACAACAGCCCTGAGTACAATACCATTACAAATCCAAGCATTAATTTGTATTTCATCAAGAGTATCTACTCCTTCAGGAAGCTCCATGCCAACTTCTTTGGCGTATTCTGCATCCATTAAGCCCCAGTACTCAAGAACTTCAAATCGACTAGAACCCATATCAGACATACGTTGATCGTCTTTAAGTTCATACTCATAGTCTTTTTCGACGTAGTTGGGGCCAAGGAGCATACAATCACGAAGAGCATCTTCATCAAAGTATGGCATCTTTCGTAATGCCCGTAGCTGAGACTTATTTAATTTGTGTCGATGAATAGCAAATTCACACTCATCAATGGAAGTAGCATTAGGATCAGGGAAAAAGTCCCACACGCTAACAAACTCAATACGAGGTACTCTGACAAAAACTGGATCATAAGTTCTTTCTCCGTCTTCATCTGACCAACGGTGCAGAGTCTTATTAAAATTAAACGGCCCTTTAACAATACCTGTGCCAAAAAGCGTAGACTCAAACATAGCGTTTCTTAATTCTGTTGAGCCATTTGATTCATCAATTTGATCGTGAATCAACTTTTCCATGTTTCTTGCGGCTTCTTTAGCTGGAGAAATCTCTGGAATATTAGGAATTGGGTTTGGCCCTGCTTCAAAAGTTACGTTATCAGCAGTTTCTAAGTTTTCAAATATTCCTTGTCCAGCAGTCATTCTAGCGCCTGCTTTTAAGACTCGTCCATCTCCAGCATAACCTACACCGCCTTCTGGACGCTGTGGCTCTGCTTGTTCTGCGGGAGCAGGCATTGCCGCGCTTGTTTCAATTCCCGGCCCTTGTCCACTGCTTAGGTGCATATACTCGCTAACACCTTCAGGAATTTCAGTTGCAGATACCCCAATTGGAAACTTACCTGTACCAAATATAACATCTACAAGCTGTCCAAAAGCCGCAAGCACTTTAGTCTTTGTAACTTTAATAAAGACACGAGACTTTTCAGATTCTCTGAATCTTACGTTCTTTGGATAGATTCCACGAAAGTTATGATAAGCAGTAATCCAACGGTTCTCATCAGCATCTCTTGCAAGTTGAGCATCAGCATAACGGGCCTCAATCAACCCAGCCAAATTAGATTTAATTTGTGCATCAGCTTCAAGACTTAAACCATCTTCATCTTCAACACTTTCAAAATAAAGATTGTCTGCATTTTCTACAAGAGTGTTTTCAAATTCTGACATATTTATCCTATTGGTGTTAGGCTAACAAGAGTATAAATCATTGTCCACCCAACCGTTATTCCTAAAGTATATATTCCCCAAGTATTTAGGGGTCGCCAAACTTTTTTGTTCATTAGTATCCAAATGTTCCGTCTGCTGGTTGAAAGATTGTTTCGCGTTGAAAATCACGCATTTGGCTAATAGGATCTCTAATCCTTGGTCTAGCCATAATAAGATACCTTAACGCATCATACGCATGGTCTGGTGCGTGGGTATCAACATCTTCAGGGTTACTTTTATCCAGAGGAATACTTTGTAGTTCGCGTATCAGGTTAGGACAAGTATTAAATATTTGTATTTTGGGCCTTCCGCTTTGCTGAACTTTTAAGTATTCGTGGATTTGAATCTTTCCTGCAACCCTGTTTTTATCTGCTCGTCTTAGCTTATGTCCAGCTTTGACAAGTGTTTCTCCTACTGTTGGGCCTGTTTGACCCGTTCTGTTCCAACACGCTGTGTCTAATACGCCCGGAACACTTAATGGATCATTTAACTCCATCTCAGTTATAATGTGAGCTAGGTCAGTGCCTAGTAGACCTTTACGATACAATTCTCTATATATTATTAGTGTGCCATCGTCTTTGTCTACTGCTCCCCAGACACAAGCTGATTCTGAAGCATATCCGTAGTCAATGCCTTTTATACGTTCCCAATGTATAGGAATTTCAAAAGGTGCAATAACATGAAGGTGTCTGTCAAACTCTGTGAAGGCCGCACCCTCTGCAACCTCCCAATCACCTTCTAGTAGCTGTCGCCGTTGCGTAGGTGGCAACGCCTTCAGCATTTGTTCATAGCGTCCATCGTTTGCTAAGTATGGATTATCATCTAACCTAGCAGGAATAAACTTACGGCTTAGACCGTCTGAGCCTTTAAAAGACTCGTTGGGTGGTGATGGATCAATATATCTTTTCTTTACCCAATGCGCTCCAACACCACCGGGGTTAGCGGTACACCGCATATAAGGTATAATTTCTGGATCTGTTGTACGCAGTCGTGAAGCCAAGTAGTTCCAAGAAAACTCTGTAGCTTGGTGCGTAATCTCATCAAACCCAATCCAACTATACGCTTGACCTTGGTAGCGATAAACATCTGCATCTCTCTCCAAGAATCCAAATTCTATTTTAGCTCCAGACGGAAAGTTCCAGAGCTTCTCTACTTCTTTGTACTTACAACCGGGAAAGGCTTTCGGGTAGAGTTCACGAGACTTATCTATTAGCTCGCGTAACTCTGGCATAGAACGCCGCAGGATTAAAGCTCTATGCGCTCCCCGATGAGCAAAACGCAATGGATCAACAAGCATTGCGTAGCTCTTGCCTCCACCAGCCGCACCACCATACAAAACATCAGTCTCAGAAGCGGCAAGAAAGTCAGTTTGTGGGCCATCGTTGGGCCTAAAGATGACATTCTCTTCTGCGACAGTCCTCAACGCCTTGGGCAAATCGTCAACTTTTGTTGTTGTTATTTTTCCTTCGGCTTTTGCCTCAGTTCCTTCTAATTTGTTTAGAGTACTTTTAGAAGTGTCGAGTGACCGTTTATAGTTTTCAAGTTTGGTGCGAGCCTGCGCTAACCGTTTTTCTTTCTTTCGTACAACTTTTCTTGCTTCAATTTGGGCCTTGGTTTTGGAGTGGTAGTTGTAGCCTCGACCTGACGAACCTTTGGGTCTGCCAGTTTTTTTACGAGGTGTTCCATCCTTTTTGAGTATAAAATCCCCGTTGTCGTCTCGCATATACGCATCAGGGTTAGTCTCCCAATCATTCATATCGGTCTACAATCTTTTTTAAACCAGTATGAGATATAGTTCTATTTGTATCATACTCCAACCAAGTAGCCGCTTCACGTAAAGATAAAACTTTATTTTTAACCAGCGGCACGATTTTGTTGAGGGCTTTAAGTTCTACCTCAACTTCTTCTAGATGTTCACCATCTTCCATCAGCTTATAGCCAAATGGGATGGTACTGCTACTACGCCTCTTCATATTGAGCCTCTATAACTACTTCTTGTTTAGCTGGTAGTATAAAGAGGCCATTAGAGTTTTGCAAGTTTACATCTAGTTTGTCTGTCTTAGC
>Ga0255781_10004643_pt1 | contig 10314 bp, 8 predicted proteins | sample 101ome_21_FD_179979 | JGI IMG/M metagenome (GOLD analysis project Ga0255781, IMG submission 179979) | Coastal salt marsh microbial communities from the Groves Creek Marsh, Skidaway Island, Georgia - 101413BT metaG (version 2) | ecosystem: Environmental > Aquatic > Marine > Intertidal zone > Salt...
CGGTAGCAAATGTACCAGCGAGACAGGTCAACAACGGGTACATCGTTAACCCGACATTGGTTTATATCTGGCGTAACCAAATTTATGCGGCGAAACCCCGCGACGGATCGAATGAACGTCGTCCCGCCGACGCGAGTGAGCTTCACCGCAAAGCGTCGAGTCGAGCATCTTCGCGTCGAGTCGCCGTCGAGTCGCCCGGCGGAAAAAAACGACAGTCGCTCCTTCCGAAACGAGCGCGCACCTTACACTTTTCGCGACGCGACGCGCGCGGCGCCGGTCGCATTCATCGTCGCGTCACGTGTGCTCAAAAAACCTCGCACTGAGCCAATGAAAATACACGTACACGATCGTTCCCGGAATCAATGCGGGGAGCGCTCGCGAATAATAGTCGTCTCTCAGCGCCCAGTCCACCGCGCCTATTCCCGTGCGCGGCGTCCGCGCCTCTCCCGCGACGGCGCCGACGAGGGACAGGGTCAACCACGTCATGACGACGATCGACGTCGCGCACATCGCGAACCCTCGCACCGGTCGCCACGTCCACTCCTCGGGCGGATTCCAACGCGCGGCGGCGCTCGAGCTCGCAGAGAGGTGGGGCGTTCGCGCCTCGGCGCGCGACGATGGCGACATGGAGACGGTGGCGTCGACGCACCGCGCGCGAGCGTCGTCACGCGCGGCAGCTGCCGTCCACCGCGCGGGCGTCGTCGCGCGCCGACGTCTGCCGAGCGCGTGTTCGGGGTTCGCGATCGCGACTGTGTTCGTTCGCGATAGGACGATTTGCGTATTGAAGCTACAATTAGTACTAACAAAAAGCTACCGGTACTTATATACTACTCACAGGAGGAACCCGCGTCGCGACGAGACTACGACGCGACGTTCACGCGAGACGGTTTCGCGAATCGAAACGCATAATCCACGCACGTGCGCCCCTCGTCTCGAGCTTTTGCGCTATATTTACTCTCGTATCTCGCGAACGGTTCCGCCGCCGCCGTCCACCCGCGCGGTTCGCACCACTCAAAGACGCGCTCGACGTGCGCCTTGTACCCGTCGTCGTCCGTGGCGATGGACAGACGACCGTTCGGCGCCAACGCGCGCTCGGCGAGCTCGATGAACATCGGATTGATCAATCGTCGGTGCGCCTTGTTCTCTCCGCGCCACGGGTCTGGAAAATGAACCACCAGCTCGTCGAGCGCCGACGTCTCGTCGCAAAAGTCTCTCAACAACCACACCCCGTCGATCTCCGCCACCAACACGTTCTCCAACCCTCTCGCATCAATCTTCCCGAGCGCGCTCGCGACGCCCGGCCGATGCACCTCCGCACCGACGAAGACGTGCGTCTCTCGCATGGCGTTCGCGCTCTCCACGAGGTTGTCCCCGAGCCCAAACCCTAGCTCAAGCACGCGCCGTCGGCTCCCTCCGCCCCCCCCGAACGCGACGTCGTACTCCAACCGTCGCCAGCGCCCATCCGAGGTGACGTCACCCTCCTCCTCCTCCCGTCCGACCGCGGCGTCGAACGCGAGACCGTACCGAGGAAAGAGGCTTCGGTAATTTCTCTTTTGGTTGGCGCTCATCCTCGGTCTCGTCTTTATGAACGTCCTGTGCCACGCCTTATCCATCGCGCGTCCTCGCGCGCGTCTGACGTCCACCACCCCCCGCGCACCGTTCGCGTCGTCGCCGTCGCCCTCGATCGACGTCGACGTCGACGCGCGCGCGGGAATCCATCGCGGCGTCATCATCATCGTCATCGCGTCTTTCGTCGACGCGTAACGGTGTGACGTCCTCCCTCGCTCGACGACGTCGTCCCGCGTCCGTCTCGGTCGACGGTGCGCGGATGACGACGACGACGACGACGACGACGACGACGTTCGCGTGCGATGAGGAGACGCGTCGCGCGAACGAACGAGCGATGCGCGCGTGGCGCGCGGAAACGTCCGAGTCGTTGGCGACGCACGCGCGTGAACGCGCGCGCGCGAGCGCCGAGGCGCACGCGCGCGCGGTGCGAGAGGCGAGGGAAGAGTTTATAGAGGCTTTACGGCGTCGACGCGATCGACGCATCGCGACGCGGGGGACGAGCGCGCGCGATGGCGACGATGATGACGACGACGGCGAAGACGACGACGCTTCGTCGACGAAGACGACGACCGGTGCCGCGCGTCGTCGACCGGCAGACGCGACGAACCGCACGTCACCGTTCACGTCCATCTTCCCTCCGTCCCCGTTGTTTCGTCCATCGACGACGAGGGTGACGGCGACGACGAGACCGTCGACGCCTCCGTCGAGCCGAACGCCGCCGCGTTCCGCCTTCGCGTCCTCGGCGCGCGACCGCCGCCGCTCGCCCCGCGCACCATTTTTCGCGCACGACGTCGACGACGACCATCTTCTCACCGCCGTCGCCGACATGTGTCGCAAAGCCGACGCCCTTCGCGTCGACGTCGCGCGTTCGCCCGCGTCCCGGTCGCGTCGACCGTCGTCGCCCGCGTCGTCGCCTCGCGCGAGCGTCGCGGGACGACGAACGCGCGGCGCGTAGATACACACGCGACTCATACGGGTGTAGTTTAATTAGAGTATTGCATAGCACACCGCATCGATGGATCGAAGCGCGCACGACCGCGTCGAGCGCGGACGACTCCGCGGACGACTCCGCCGTCTCGCGTTTAAAATGTCTTCAACGACAGACGAACGAACCTTTCGTTACGATGGATGAACGGTGCGTCGTCACACGGTGACGCGCGAACGTCGACGACGAACGATGCGCGACGACGACGATGACGACGACGGTGATTTCGGATTCGACGCCCTCGTCGACGCGGACGCGGACGCGAACGATCACGCCTTCCCGGATGACGAGGGACGAGACGGTGAAGTCGATGATGGCGTGGACGCGCGCGCGACGACGCGCGATGGACGCGCCGACGCCGACGATGGGGATGCCGACGATATCATGTTTCCAGACGACGACGACGACGACGACGAGAGCGACGGTCGTGGGAAGCGAGGACGAGACGGTGATGATGATGTCGACCGGGAAAGGAACGGTTTAAACGCGGCGTTCGAGGCGGAGGAGGACGATAAGGAGAACGACCACGGTCTCGGGGGGGTGAAACGAACGAAGAGCGCGGAAAAAAAGAAGACGACGCTGAGCGCGGAGGAGGTGATGCGCATGGCGATGGAGATGGCGACGGAGACGCGGGGGATGGCGGGGACGGGGACGGCGACGGGGACGTCTCGGCGGTATAAATCGAGAGCGAGAGACGCGCCGGCGGCGATGAACGCGGCGGATATCGATGGTGAGTGCGTGCCGATGACGCTCGGGGATGGAAGACGGGTGTATTTGAAGAGAGAACCTGTGGATGAACCGATCGTGAGGGATGAGGATGTGTACGCGCGCGCGGATGAGGACGCGTCGTGGTTGGCGAGGCCCATCGAAGATTTATTGGACGAGTACGAAAAGAGACGATACGCCGAGGCGGTGGCGGCGGCGAAGGCGTTGGAAGAGGGGGAGGAGACGACGATGGGAAAAAGCGACGACGATCAGAAGAGTAAAGAGGTTGAACCTCTGACGGAGGGCGCTCGGAGAGCGGATCGTTTGCGTAAAAAGCTTCGAAACGCGATGTGGTCTCAAAAGTACGCTCCTCGCGCGTTTACCGATTTATTGAGTCCCGAATACGTCAATCGAGAGGTTGTGCACTGGATCAAGGGGTGGGATAAGGTGGTGTTCGGTCGAGATCCACCGCCGGCGACGATGCGACAGTATTATGCCGACAGGTACGCGGAGAAAACGTCGAGTTTGGGCGGAGGGAAGAGACGCCGCGACGCCAAGACGACGACGCACACGGCGTTGGACGGCACGGGTCGACCGATGGAGAAGATTTTATTGTTGTGCGGACCTCCGGGATCGGGGAAGACGACCCTCGCGCACGTCGCGGCGAGACACTGCGGGTACGAAACGGTGGAGATCAATGCGAGCGACGATCGAAGCGCGTCGACGTTGAAGATGAAATTGAACGACGCCACGCGGACGAAGCACGCCTTTGTCGAGCAAAAGCCAAAGTGCGTCATCGTGGACGAAATTGATGGATTGCATCACAGCGGAAGCGATCGAGGCGCGGTGTGGACCGTCATCAACGCGTTGAAGCACGGCAAGAATGGCGCGTCGAGACTTTCGAGACCCATCATCGCAATATGCAATGATTTATACGCGCCCGCGTTGAAACCGCTTCGAGACGTTGCCAAGATTATTCGCATGAAACCGCCGCAGACGACGCAATTGACGGCGCGCGTGCGAGACGTGTGTCTGAGAGAAAACGTCGAGGTCGAACCGCGAGCGGTGGCGCTCATCGTCGATCGAGTCGATCACGACATTCGCGCCGCGTTAAACTCGATGCAACTCATCGCCAAGACGAGCGACGACGGCAAGGTTTCGATGCGAGACGTCGTCAAGTCGGACGGTGGCGCCAAGGATAACAAACCGCACGCGTTGACGATGTGGCGAGACATTCTGCGGGGAAGGCACACGTTTCCGAAATCCAGGCTCGACACTGAGACCGGGAAGACGCACTTGGATAAGATTCGAGAAAAGATTGAATTGTTCCAGGACGTCGACGCCATCCTCGACGGTGTCTTTGAAAACATTCCGAGCGTCAAGTTTCAAGACGGTACCATGCGTCGAACCGTGCGCGCCATCGACGCCGTCCTCGACGGTGCGCTCTTTCAAAAGAAATCATTCACCACCGGTGATCACTCGCTTCGTCGATACGCCGAATCGTGCGCGTTATCGGTACACTCCGTCGCGACGCACGCCGCCGCACTCGGCGATTCCGTTGCGTGGCCGAAAACTGGACGCGCGGCGAAGGAGCGAAACGCACGCATGGCGACGTTGCAAAGTCGCCGAGACGCGTTGGATTTGCGAATTACGCGTCGGCCGTTACGCTCGGACGTCGTGGAAACTCTGCCGTTCCTGAACACCATCTTAGCGCCCGAACTCCGATCCGTCGGGACAAGTTTTATGAATGACGAGGAAAAAGAAAAACTCGCCGGCGTCGTCGGTTTGATGCGCGCGCAGGGATTACGATATGCGCCGCCGGCGAGCAAAGGACGCAGCGGCGAACAATCGTGGCAGACGATGGCGAACGCTCTGGTACTTGATCCTCCGATCCACGAATTCGTCGCGTACGGAGGCGGTGTCGAGGCGTTGAGAGATTTCGAACGCTTTTATGCGAAGAACCACCGCCGAGACACCGGCGAGAGCGAGACGCCCTCCGCCGCGCCGCAACACGTCAATCTCGTGGGCAGACGCGCGGTGAACAACAGTCTCCGATCCATCATCGCCAACGCCCTCATCGCCGAAGCCGACTCGCGATCATCGAACGACGCGTCCACCTCTGTCGAGGCGAGACGTCGCAAATCTGAACAACGCGCGCGCGTCGCCCTCGGCGTCGCCGGCGGAAATTTACACAAGGCGCGTAAAAGCGCCAAGACCGCCCAGGGAACGCAGTTCAAGTACACCGAGGGTTTCACCACCGGCGTTCGCCGCACCGTGCTCATGCGCGATCTCTTCCCTCGCCGCGATGTCGATCCGTCTTCGTAAACGAACGTCTTGTAACGCCGCGAAAAAAGATGAGTGCACTCGACCACTGTCGCCTCAGTCTCGGACGGACGCTTCTCTCCGACGTCGTCGCGAACGCGCGCGGCTCAAGAAGAAAACCAACGAACGAACGATGCCGACGTCGACCGTTCGCGCGCCCCACGCGTCCGCGGTCGCGTCCCACCCCGCACGAAGACGACACCGACCGCATCGACGTCATCGCGTGTGCGCGAACGCCGGGACACGCGCCATCGACGTCTCTCGCGCGCGCGGCGGTGACTATAACGCCGCCGCAGCCACCTTTGTGAGCAGTTTCTTTTACGACGGTAAGGTGGACGAGCGAGACGTCGAGTATCAGGGATTGGTGCGGTCGTGCGCGAGCGACATGAAGCGCAGGTACAGCGCGCGCGTCGGGGACGCGTCGGCGCTCGTCGTCGTCATGGATGCGAATGATTCGAAAAAGTGTCTGGCGTGCGGTGGAATCGAAGTGCGGCGGTATGTCGGGGCGATGGATTACGAGACGATGGTCAAGTCGGGGAGGGGAGGTGGGAACGCGGAGGAACGGATACGGGAGAGACCAATCGTCGCGAATTTGGCAACGGCGCGCGAGGCGCGACGAAGAGGGTACGGGAAAGCCGTCATGCGCGCGCTGGAGGAGGAGTGCGCGGAGCTTGGGTTCGATGAGTGTTGTTTAGTCGTCGAGGCGCGGAATAGACGGGCGCAATCTTTATATAAAAAGTTGGGGTATAAAGTCATCGGGAGTGAACGCAAGGCGGCGGCGTTGGAGGTGGTCGACGGGAGAGCCGTCGAAACGACGACGAAGACGCTCATCATGCGGAAAAGTCTGACGAATCCGGCTGAAAACATAGACGTAGCAACCGTTGGGGCAGCATTGGCGCTTCTCGCGTTCGTCAAGGTGCAACAAGACGCCGTGCTAGACTTGCTCTTTGATTTCGGCATCAACCTCTACTAGTCGCGACCGGATTTATTATTTGATTGTTTGAAATATGACGTTAGTGTGGTATTCCTCGCTAGTTGAGTCGTACTACAGCGAAGGCTATGTGCTTCATCTATCTTCGTGTTTACATCGTCGTCGCAAGCACTATGCGCGCACCATCTGCTCCTTGGCGCGATGGAAATCGCTGAGCGTTCTGAACTTGGTGTCGAGAAGATCCTTAATATCCTCGCGGATCGTCGGTCTATTCTCACCACGGTAGTAGTAATGAAACGCCCAAAACTTTTCCAAACCGTACAGCGAACCGGACTTATAATCGAGCATCGTAAACTCTTCAAAGTCTCGGTAAACAGCTTGGCGGAATCGCTTCTCCAGCCCGTAGCTATAAAAGCGGAAAAGACACTGCAAACCATAATGATAATTATGTCGGGCATCCTCTTCAGCCAGTCGACAGAATTCTTTGTACATCTTGGTGTTGAACGTGCCTCTCAAAAAATAACTCCAAAATCTGAACAAAGTGTTCATTTCCTCGCTGTTGCCACATCCCAGCCGCTTGCGTTCGTCGACGGCGCGCTGATGGAACGTCTTATACTTTTGTTGCTTGAAGCCGTTGTCGTCCAAGAGAGAGTGAGATGGATGACCAAACGACGGAATATCGCGAGGAGATCCATCTCGAAGAGAAACTCTCGGCGGTCGTTGCGAGGGAGACGTGCCCATTGGCACGCCGCCGCGGTCAGATCCGACAGAGGATCCGGCGCCAGTCGACCAGTTGAACTCACCCTCGGTGGGGGTGGTGCCCAAGAGCCAGCCGACGTCGTTACCTCCGAACGTTCCATCGCCCTTGGGTACGGAGGCGGGGAAAAAGTGGGTGCGATCTTGCGATCCTACGGAAAATCCACCTCCCCGTTTCCACGAACCAGACTGGGCTCCTCTGTCGCGCCAGCTACCAGACGCGCCCTGAGATCCCACGTGCGTCTTCTTACCCTTCAAATCCTTCTGGTAAAATGCGAGACCATCGTTGATGACGGTGGCGACATCTTTATTCGCTCCCGACGGTGGTCGTCCTCTGTTTTGGCCACCTCTGCCCGGGCGCTGAGAAACTATCATGAGACGGTTTACGTCGCCATCCGTCATGTCTTCCTCCTCGTAGTCATCGTCATCATCTTCATCGTCGTTGTCGTCATCGTCGTCGTCCCCATCATCTTCACCGAAATCTTCATCCATCTCGAACATTTCATCCTCATCCTTCTTGAGCTTGGACTTTGAACCCTTCTTTTCGATGGACGACGGCTCCGCCGCCGGCGCAATGTCAGCCGACGCCATCTGCTGCGTCAAGCCCGACACAGCGGCCGTCGATTGCTGCGGCGCGTTCTGTTGTGGCTTTCCGTCGGCATCCAGCAGCCACGCGCTCCAGTCTCCCATTTTACGAATCTTTTCGTTGTCGGCGCTGATCTCGACCGTCTTCGACCCCACGAGGGCTTCGTAAATCATATTGGGATCCGGAGTCATCATGCGAATGCGATTGAAGCTCGCGATGACGGATAACGCGATCCAACCTTCCTTGGGATCCATCTTTGATCGTAAGAATAAATCTTTGCACAAGTTTTCGACGCTGAAATAATATTCAACTTGCTGCTTGACGGCGGAGAGAATTTGGTCGCGTTGGGGCACTTGCGTCGGCATCATGTGCTGCGGAGGGTAATACATTTGCGCCCCGTGCGGCATGTAAAATCTACCGTCATACTGCGCTTGATACGAGGGATCAAACTGTTTGTTTCCTCGCCCACCTCTTCCGCCGCCTCGACCACCGTTTTCGTAGCCGTATCGACCGCCGTACTGCGCGTTGCCTCTTCCCCAGTTGCCGTCGCCGCCGCGCCCTCCTCGTCCTCCTCTACCGCCGTTGTTACCACTCCTACCCGCGTTACCACCGCGTCCACCATTATTACCGCGTCCACCGCCTTGCTTATCGCCCGCACTGTTCTTTGAAGTCTTCCCCTTGCCGCCCTTGCCGCTATTCGTCCTCGCGTTGGACGGGGGCGACGCCTCGGGCTTCAACTCTGGATTCTTCGCGTCGCCGAGCGTCGGCCACGACACGGGTTTCACGGCAGCCAACGCCGGCGCCGCCGAACTTTCACTCGTCGCGCTCGGCTTCCTCCACGCCGGTTTCGCCGGTTCCTCGGTGCTCGCACCCTTTTCTCCGCTCGCCGCGCTCTCCTCTCCGCCCGCCTCCGCCCCCGCCGGCGCCTTGGCCTCCGCCTCTCTCACCGCGCCTCCCTCATCACCACCACCGATCACCGCATCCCCACGCGTCGCCACCACCGTCGTCCTCGTCGTCGTCGTCACCACGGACTCCGTTCTCGTCTCCTCCCCCTCCGCGCTCGTCTTCGTCGAACCGCCGCTCACGACGCTCGCCCACGCGCTCATGTCCTCCTCTGCGAACCAATCCTACGGCGCCAATCGCGAGCACACCGCGCGTCCTCGGTCAGTCTTCCCATCCATCCCTCTCCCACGCATCCATCGAACACACACACCCGGTCGACGACGGACACGATCATCACACGCACGAAAAGTCAAAAAGTTGACGCGCGATGAAAACCACCCCACCCCTCGCGTAACCCTCACCCGCGCGTCCGTCCCATGGCGTCCGCGCGTCGTCGTCGTCCATCCACCTCCGTCGAACGGTGACGACGCGCGCGTATACATACACATATATACATCCCACCGTTCCTCGTCATCGGTCGTCGTCGTCGTCACCCGTCCGCCGCATCGACGCGCGCTCGAAAAACCCTCTCCGTTCACCACCAACCGTTCGTCGCGGTCGCGGTCGAGCTGCGTGTGCGTGGATGCGTTGATGGATGAACGCGCGAGGACGCGCGCGAGGACGGGATTGGTGATCACACCGAACGAATGAATGGTACCAATAAAGATCCATCATTCATCGTCGTCGTCGCGGTCGTCGTCGCTCGTCGTCGTCGTCGATGGATGGATGGACTCGTGGATTCGATTCGCACCGACCGTCGCGTCGCGTCGCGTCGCGTTCGACTCGACGGTCGACTCGACTTTCGACTGGACGTGTGACTCGGGAAAAAAGACGCGACGGGACGACGAAGACGCGATCGGGGAACGCGCGCACCTGTCCTACGTGTGTGCCGCGTCCGCGGGTCGTCGTCGCGGCGCGGTCGACGCGCGCGCGAGTGGCGCCGCGACGGCGACCCGCGCCGACGGGGCGTCCGCCGAACCCTAGGGAAAGTAGTACTAGGTTTTATGTATGTCGTCCGTGTGTGCGGGGAAGTGTCTCTCTTGATGGTGTGAGTACGTGTTCGTGTATGGGGTGGTGATCGCGACGACGGCGCGGGGGGGAGCGCGCGGGGAGGGGAGGCGAGACGCGCGGGCGTTCGCGAACGAGCGCGAAGGGTCGTTCGTGTGCGTGCGTGCGGTGCGGTGGTGTGCGTTACAACGGCGGTGATCTGATCACGACGGCGAGGATGCGTCTGCGTCTGCGTCTGCGTCTGCGTCGGCGCGTCTGGGCGCGCGTCGGCGCGCGACCGAGGCGCGTCGGCGACGGACGGCGGCGCCTCGAGGCGGCGGCGGCGACGACGACGACGACGACGACGCGGTGGTCGACGTCGTCGTCGCGTCGGTGTCGGTGTCATCGGACGCGGCCGACGTCGACGTCGACGGTTTCGAAGACGCCGACGAGGGCGCGCGAGGCGGAGGCGTCGACGCGACGCGACGCGCGCGCGACGCTCGAGGAGCTTTGGACGGAACGGGCGTCGAT
>Ga0255781_10004646_pt1 | contig 10309 bp, 6 predicted proteins | sample 101ome_21_FD_179979 | JGI IMG/M metagenome (GOLD analysis project Ga0255781, IMG submission 179979) | Coastal salt marsh microbial communities from the Groves Creek Marsh, Skidaway Island, Georgia - 101413BT metaG (version 2) | ecosystem: Environmental > Aquatic > Marine > Intertidal zone > Salt...
GTTTCTAAAAAACGAAGTTCCCTACGATGCGCTTGCGGAGTTAAAACCGGGAATTACCGCAGCTTGTCGCCGAAAAGAAGATCAGATTATCATTAATGCTTTGGTTGCGTCTTCTCCGTCAAAAACTGTTGCTAAAAACATATCTGGTAGTAACGACAACCTAAACGTTGCCATGATTGCTCAAGCATCACTATTGCTTGACGAAGATGGGGTACCGGCTGAAGACCGTTACATTGTTGCTGGAGTGCGAGGTAAGCACCACTTGACTCAAGAAACTGACGTGAAAACGATTGATACGAGCGCAGTCAAAACTTTGGTGAATGGTAGCATATCTAGCTTTTACGGTTTTGATTTTAAGTTTATTGGGAAGAATGGAAAGCAACTTGGATTGCCTTTGGCCGGTAATGACCGAACAAACTTTGCGTATGCTAAAACTGCAGTTGGGTATGTACTGAACCGCGACCATACGATGCTCGTAGAATTTAATGCAACTACTCTGACCCACGAGATTATTATGTATTTTTCGGCGGAAGCGGGCGTTATCGATCCGTTAGGTGTCGTTGAGATTACTACTGACGAGTCATAAGGAGGACAGGAAAATGGCATTTGATATTAATTCATTTAAAGCGATCACTCAGTACGGACAAGAGACTCCCGATTTGTTTATTTACAGCTCGCCCGATGCGTTGTCTGTAATTCGAGCGGCCGGGTATTTTAATGATCGGTCCGTAAACTTGAAAGTGAACGATATAATTCTTGTTGTGTCTTCAACTGGCGGAACCCCGGTTCACAGTTTTAACGTTGTTAACAGCAACACTGGTGGCGTCGTTGACGTAACCGATGGGCTTGTTATCACAGCTACTGACACAGACTAGAGCTTATGACGCTTACAAAAGTTAGCTTGTGCACCGCTGCGCTACTTCTGATTGGAGCTGACGAGATCGCGTCGTTTTCCGATAGTACGCGCGAGGCTAAACTATGTAAAGCGTTATATGACACGACTAAGGATGGCTTGTTACAGAGCCATCCTTGGCGGTTTGCTATTAACCAAGTTGAGCTTAATAAATTAGCGGCCGCTCCGTTATACGGGTTTTCTTCGGCGTTTCAGTTGCCTGCTAACTATTTACGGCTGATTAAGAAAGATCCGCCGGCGTTAGATTACGAGATTCACGAGGATAAAATATACTGTAACGCAACGGCATTAAAAATCACGTATGCGTTTTCCCCGCCCGAAAATAAGTTCCCAGCGTATTTTGCCCGTGCGCTTGAGTTTGCTATGGCTCGACTATTAGCTATTGCATTGCAAGAAGACTCGGATAAAGCGGTGGTCTATGGCAATCTATTAAAACAGCAATTGATTGACGCTAAGTTAATAGATTCTCAAAATTCAGGGGGGACAGGAACAGCACCGGGAACGCAGAGCTACCTTGCGGTTAGGGGCTAATGGCGCGTAAAACAAAACTTATAGCCGCACAACGGTCGTTCGTGGGGGGCGAGATTAGCCCTACGTCGATTATGGATATTCGGCGGGAGCGGTATGCAGATTCGGCTAAGCAATTAAGGAACGTGTACGTAAGCCCCGAGGGGTACGCGTTTCGCCGGGAGGGGCTAGAGTATGTTGCGGCGACGACGTCGAACCAAGAAGCTCGCTTGATTAATTTTGAGTTTAATAACATTCAAACATATTTGTTGGTGTTTACTGCTGGCGAGTTCAAAGTGTATAAGGATGATGTTTTGCAAGCGACGGTTAGCAGCTCGCCGGTATCCACGTTAACGTTAGCGCAAATACAAGAGATGGATTTTACGCAATCAGCGGACACTTTAATTTTAGTGCACCCGGATGTTGCGCCGATTCAAATTCAGCGAACGTCGCATACAGCATGGACAGCGGCTTACATTACGTTTGAGCACATTCCGGTGTATGCGTTTAGTGGCGTTACGGTGACCGAACCGGCGACAAATCATTTGACGTTAAGCTCAGCAAGCGGCCGGGATGTGACGGTTACTTCAACTCACAATATCTTTAGCGCAGCAAGCGTTAATCAATACGTGATCGGTAAGAAAGGCGGGATACTGTTTATTACGCAATATGTTAGTGCGACTGAGGTTGTTGGGGACGTGCACGTTGATTTTCCCGATACGTCGATTGACGGCGGGGATTGGGAGTACGAATCGGGTTATGAACCAGCGTGGAGCGCAAGTCGTGGGTGGCCAGCGAGTTTAACATTTTATCAATCTCGGTTGTGGTTTGGCGGAAGCAAGGCGCGTCCGCAAACGCTATGGGGCTCGAAGGTTAGCTACTTTTATAATTTTGATATTAACGGCAGTAACGCCGCCGACGCCATTGATGTGACGCTGGATAGCGACGAGCTTAATGCAATTCAGCGAATATACCCCGGGCGCACGTTTCAGATTTTTACGACGGCGGGAGAGTATTATGTGCCCAACCGTGAGACTGAACCAATTACGCCCGAAAACATCTCAGTGTTGCCGGCGACTGGCCACGGAGCTAGTGCAGTTACGCCGGTGTCGGTTGACGGTGCCACGATATTTGTGCAGAACAATGGCCGTGTTATTCGAGAGTTTTTATACAACGACGTAGAAAAAAGTTACAACGCCGCCAACGTGTCGGTGTATTCGTCGCATTTAATTAAGGCGTCTCGCAGTTTAGTAGTGCGAAAAGCGACCAGTACGGTCCCGGCCGATTTTGTGTATTTATTGAATACTGACGGGACTATTGCCGTGTTTAGCGCATTGCGTTCGGTTGGACTGGCCGCATGGAGTTTGTTTACGACTGAGGGTGAATTTGAGGACATTACCGTTGTGGATGAAAAGGTTTATGTAATTGTTAAACGGACAATCAATGGAGGTACGGTACGTTATATTGAGAAGTTTAACGAGGCTGCGTATATGGACGCTTCCAAACTTTCAACTAGCGGCTCGCCTACAGATACGTGGACGGGCTACGGCCATTTGGACGGGGAGACGGTAAAAGTCCGGGGAGACGATTACATATTGCAAAATGTGACGGTGGCCAGTGGGAATTTTACAAGCTCCCAAAAAGTTAGTGCGATTGAAGCGGGCATTAATTTCTCAGCTAGTATAGAGACGTTGCCGGTGGACGTGGACCTTGGCGGTTATTCAATGGCAGGCCAATATCGGCGACTCGTTAGTGCTCAGATTCGGTTGCATAACTCTCGAAACATTCAGGTGCAATTTTTGAATAATATTTATGAGCCGGCGTTTCGGCAATTCGGAGATTTATTCGACTCACCTATCCAAACGTTTTCCGGGTACAAAAAAGTGTATTTAAACGGTGTCGATCGAGAGCCAACGATAACTATTACCCAAACCGAACCGTTAGAATTTATTGTATTAGGGACTCTAGTTGAGGTAAAATAGGAGTAATTATGGCAGTACCATTCGTAGCAATTATCGCAGCAATCTCAGCGTACTCGGTGTATAGCCAGTCGCAAGCGCAAGCAAACATGGCTCAGTTTCAAAAACGACAATCTGAATTGCAAGCAAAACAACTGGAGCTCCAAGTACAGGCGGAGAAAACCCAAGCGGCAGAAGACGAGTTACAACGGCAGCAACAATTGCGAGAAGTTATGTCGGCACAACAAGCGGCGTTCGGATCGGCGGGGGTATCTGGCAGGTCGTTCGAGGCGTTACAAACCGCGGACGTCGGTAAAGTAGCGCGAGCAGACCGATTAGGCAAACTGTTTACGTCTACTCGAGAGCTTGGGTTGAGAACGAGCATTGCTCAGGAGCGGGCTCAAGCAAGGCAATATGGATACGCCGCAGGACAAGCTCGGACTAGTGGACTACTGGGGGCCCCGTTAGCGGGCTTATCGTCATATTACGGTATGCGAGGCGGGGCTCGATGAGTTTAGCTTCTCGAACGCCTCGGTATTCAGGGCAAGGCGTATCATTGCGGTCGGCTCCGGTTCAAGCTCCGTCGGTTACACCGGCTGGAATTGCGGGTGCCGAGCAAGCTAAACAGCGTGTACTTGGCTTGGCTAGTTCAACGCTTGTGGCGTTTCAGCGGCAAAATCTTATCGCCCAACAAGCAACAGCCGATTTGTATTATACGTCTGCTGCGTCGGACGTTGAAACAAAGGTCGCAAGAATTTTTGACGAAAACCCAAACCCAGACAAGGCCCACGGTTTAGCAACGGCGTTTGTGAACACGCTAGTTAGCGAAGCTCCCGAGCAATACAGGGATAAGCTATCTGTATTGAGCAACGGGATTATTAATCAACGGTTGGTTAAATCTCGTGAGACGTTTAGTAACAATTTACAATTAGATCAACAAAAAGCAAATGAGAGCTATCATGAACAGATTGTTGAAAGTTTAAAAAATATCGACGTGTCTACGCCGGAAGGGCAACAATTAGCTGTAATCCGTTTTGGGGAGCTTGAAGACAGTCGGGAGCGTCGGCTACAAAGTGAGGTGTTGCGAAAGGGGTATCAAACGCCCGAGCAGGTTGCGTTATTAGATCGGAAGTATGCAGTGGAGCGTGCGGCAGAGATTGAGAGTATTCAAGTGTCCCAGCTTACTACGTATGCGATTGCGCAAGACAATATGATTGGCTTCATGGCGGCAGTACAAACCGGTGACACAGGCATTGAAGCGTTTGACGACCTCCCCGACGACGTAAAACTAAAAGCGGCGGAAAAAGTTAAACAAGCGTTTAACACACAATTACAGGCAGAAGCCTACGCTGAAAAGCAGCAAGAAGCCCAACGGGTTGAGCAACAGTTGGCTCTTGGCGAGCAGTTGACAAGTATGGATCCTAACGACCCCGCGTTCAACGAAGCGGCGGCGGAATTGGTATCTACTGGTAAAACTTTTCAAGAGCGAAAGCAGTTACGTGAGTTTACCCAAAATTTACAAAACAAAACGGCGGAGACAGATCCATTACTTAAACGGGAGTTGGCACTGAGGATTTACCAAGGCGAGGGCCAAGTTGTTAAAGAGGAAATTTTAAGGGGGGAGTACCCCGCTGGGTTGAGCTCGGGCGATTTGACGTATGTCATGAATACAATAAAACAGCAAGAAAATGAATTTTTCCAATCACCGGCGATGAATAGCATTAAAGAGCGGATGTACGCAATTGTCGGCGGCAAGCCGCTTGATGTGTTTGCGGCGTTTGCGGCGGCCTCAACGGGGCAAATTACAGAACGAGAAGCCAATGCCGATGAGCTAATTGCTACCCAGATGGAAGCTATGGCGGATGCTTACGAGCGTGGCGAGATAAAAACGACGCTTGAGTTAAAGCAATACGCGGAACAAAACGTATACCCCGCACTTCGAGAAGCCATGGAGGGGCCGGAGGCCGCAACGTACAAAACGAAAGAGGAGTTAAGCGAAGCGTTTGAGAATGGGGACATATCACGAGAGCAATACAAAACAATGTCAAAGGAGCTAAATAGTGGCGAGCGATAGACTAGACGAACAACAAGACCTTACTTTTCAAGATGCTATTGCCGTCAGCATGGAGAACACTGCGAGTGGGCAGGAGGCTCGAGCAGCCCGCGTGGCTACACGAGAACGGATAGACGAGCAGATTCGTCGGGAGTTAAAAGCTGAGTCTCGCCGAGAAGCGTTGGGAGGCCTCGGTGGTGGGGGTTCGTATGATCCGTTAGCGCAATCGTTTGATGACCCAGACGTCGTGGCCAAGGTTATGGACATACCGAAAGGGGCGGTGGCTGGTGTTTTAAATACGGTTGAGTCTATAAAGAATTTAGGCATTGATTTAGTTGGTGCAACCGACACGAGCGGATACATAGACCCAAAAGTGTTGGACATTATGCGCGAGAAAATAAGCGTGAAAGACATTATCCCAGAGACTAAAACAGCAGCGGGGGGCGTGGCGGAGTCTATTACGCAGTTTGCCGCAGCGTTTTTACCAATCGGTCAGGCATCCCGTGCGACGGGGGTTGCTAAAGCAGCAGCCAAAGTACCGAAGGCTATAAAAACGACAGCGCAAGAGGCGGCCGCAGCGTTTATTGGATTTGAGGAGCGAATGGCATTAACTGAAAGTTTAGTTAAAGCGGTAGACCCCGAACTGGCTAAAAAATTACCGGCGTATTTAAAAGAAGACGCAGAGGACTCGCCGTTTGAGGCACGTTTTGTTAATGCGTTAGAGGCCGCAGGTGCTAAGCTTGCTGTCGATTTCGTACTGAAAGGCGTTCGGTCCGTGCGCGACATGGCTCGAGTAAACCAAGCTCGAACGATAGTCGAAAAGACTGTCAAACCAGTGCGGGAAAAAATGGCTAAAGTTCGTACCCGCTTGGATAAATTAGCTAAGGAACAGGCACAACCCCCCGAGGCGGTACAGCGGTTAAAGAAAGCGGTTGAGGAGCCAGCTAAAGAAACTAAAACCCGAAAAGAGTTAGACGAAGCCGCAAAACTACTTGGCACAACGGTAGAGGATTTAAAGTCGCGAGACGCATATAAAGCAGCTAAGGAGTTAAAGATTGACGAGCAGATTGCTGCGGTAACTGTTATTCAAGATAACCAATACCAAGAGCTTAAAAGCGCGTTTACTGATTTGGCGCCCCTTATTAAAGCGGGTGATGAGCGAGCAGTCACCACTGCGTTGGAGCTGGCCGAAGATTACCTAAAAATTGCGCGGACTGCACAGGATGTTGCGGGCGAAGCGGCTAGGGGTATGCAACGCCGAAGCAAAGAGAGTAGCGTCAGTTTTTTTAACTCGTTGCAGAAATCGTTAGCTGAGGGGCAAATTAGCGTCGAGGATAGGCAAGATTTAGCTAAAGCGATTGTATCGTTGGCTGAATTAGACGGTGACGTTGCGGGTTTTCTTGGCGGGCCAAGTAAACAAACGCTTACAAAAGTTAAAGATGTCAACGACTTGATTGCTCGTCGGTTTAAAAGTTTTCTACTATCATCCCCAGTGTCTATGGCCCGCGATGTCACCTCAGATATGTATCGACATACGTGGGAAGTGGCAGACCGGTTTGCGGGGGCGACGGTCAGTTCGGCGCGACGCGGGGCTAAAGCGGCCAAAGCAATTAAGCAAGAAAAAGGCTGGCTGGGGTTTACGGATACTGCGTATCGGAATGGTGCGTTTAGGCAAGCTACGGCCCCTACGGATATTACATTTACTGAGGCCAAAGCGTTGGCAGAAGGGTATGCACATTATTGGAAACAAGTTGTGGTTGGCACGGCAAAGATTGCAAAATTAAATGCTAAAAAAGGTGCCGAAGCCGTGGTTGAGAAAGGGCCTATTAAAGGGTTAAAAACTGGCGTGGGTTCATTTTTAGACGACATGGTAGAAAAAGCTAAGTCTGTCCGTTTGGATTCAAGTACAAAATTAAATGTTCAAGAAACCGATGTTAAAATTGCAGAGTTAGCCGGGAAGCCAAATAGCGTTGTGTTACGGGGCTTAGATTACGCAACGTCGGCGATGGAGCCGGTGCTGGGTTTTTACCGCAACAAAGATCACGTTGGGCAAGCGATTGTGTTTCGTTCAGAGCTTAAGGCGCGAGCTATCTCTAGAGCGACAAACGAAGGGCTGACGGGAGAAGCGTTTAATGCTCGAGTAAAAGAGCTAACAACTGATGTTTGGGAACAAGAAAACTTGAAAGACTTTTTAGACGCAAAAAAGTTAAGCTCGCTAAAAGATAAAACGGTTGCGCAGCAAATGGCGGCAGGTCGGCAGGCGTGGAGCGAAGCTAAGCGAGTCAGTTTAACGGAAGACCTCACGGGCGTCGGTAAAGCCGCCGAGTCGTTAGTTCGCAACATACCGGGGGGCGACTTGCTATTCCCGTTTGTAAAAACTACATATAACTTGACCAAGTACGAATTGTCAAAATCTCCCCTAAGTTTGTTAAATGTGCGCGGAGATTCACTAACTCAAAAAGCAATACGCAGCGGATCGGGCCGTGAGAGGGATTTAGCGGTTGGCCGAATGGCTATCTCTACCGGAGTGCATACATTGGCCTTTAAGATGGCGTATGATGGCTTCGTTCGCGGGTCGGTCATAAAAGATCCGGGACAACGGGCTACTTTAGACAATGCCGGCATGTTTGAAAACTCGATGCGCATTGGCAATACGGTTATTGGCTTAAACGATTTTAGCCCATTGAGCGCGCCCTTTATCCGAGCGGCCAATGTGGTGGAATTGTTTCACTACATGGACGGCGATACTATTGAAGACGACCTTGCCGAAGATATTACGAATTATTTATCGTCAGCTATGCTCGGTACTGCCGATCAGATTATGAGTTCAAACTTCACGGGGCAATTGGGCGATCTATTTAACATTTTGACGGAACAAGACGAGTATGGGCTGAAGCGAACCGGTAAGAGTTTAGTTACAGGTTTGACGGTTCCGGGCGCAGTAGCTTGGACATCTCGGTTTTTCGAAGACAATAAAAAACAAACCGATACGTTGTGGGAAAGTGTATTGGCTCGATTAAATTTAGGCGAGGACAAACTTGATAAATTTGGACGACCGATTCCAAGGCGTTCAACAGCGGTGGGCAATATAATCCCGATTTCAATCACGCAATATGGCGCAAACGACAAACTGGCCATTGAGGAGTTAAACAACGGTACTATTATTCGTAAGCCGAGTCGTCGATTACCCACCCCAATAGGACAAGCGCGTTTAAATGCCGATGAGTACAATCGGTTACTAGAGTTGATGGGCGAGTTAAAGACGTATGACAAACTGTTAAAATTTACGGAGTCAAATCTATACCAGTCGTTGCCAGCTATACCGGCTAAAGAAATGGAAAAGATTCGCCGCCCAACGGCGACCCGTGGCGGAGCCTTGCGAAAACTGTATCAGACAGATTTGAAACTGGCACAGGAGCGGTTATTACTTGAATACCCAGAGATTACGGCTCGGGCAGTGTCGGATAAAGCAGAATATTTTGTTGAGGGAAAGACTGCCCCCGTAACTCGGTTTGCACCGAAGGCGGAATAGTAATATAATATAGGAGAAACATTATGCCAAACGTACCAGTAAACGATATAAATCCAATTCACCAATATGCGGCTACCGCAAATCAAACTGACTTTGTGTTTACTTATGTAATTTATGCAACGTCAGATATTCAAGTGTATCTAAACGATGTTTTAAAAACCGAGGCTACAGACTATACGGTTAAAAACTCAGACGGGTCCGCAATCGCAGCAGCGGACATTGCCGATGGGCTAGCTGGCGGTAAAGTTGTTTTTAACGCCGGTTTAGCGTTAAACGACAACGTCACGCTTTACCGCGACATTCCGGCGGAGCGAACCACTGGTTTTACTCCATCCGGTGCGTTTAGCTCGGCTGCTATGAATTTGGCATTAAATAAAATTATTGCGCTTATACAGCAAGTTCAGAGAGATGGCGAGCGGACAATTCGCCAGTCGCCGTCAGATATTGGAGATTCGCCCATTGAGCTCCCACCGCTTGACGAGCGAAAAGGCAAGTATATGTTCTTTAATAACACTACTGGGGCTCCCGAAGCGGGACCCGGAGCTTCTGTCGGCGATTATGCAGTATCGGAATTTGGGCAGTCTCTTATTGACGATCCCGATGCTGCTACTGCGTTGACAACATTGGGCATTAGCGCGTTCGCTCAAACGCTTTTAGACGATCCGGATGCTGCAACCGCTAGAGCTACTTTGGGTGCGCTGTCCGCCACTTTGCTCTCAGCTAAAGGTGATTTGTTATACAACAACGGAACGTCTGTTACTCGATTGCAGGTTGGTAATCAATACGATATTTTAGGCGTTGGGGCAGACTCTACGGTTCAGTGGCAACAGAACCCACAACGCCGAGTGGTTGACTTGCCAAATACCGATGGTGCAGCTTATGATGGTGGTTATCGATCTGGTGGGGTTATTTTAGATGACGGTACTTTACGATGCTGGGGGGTTGCGGGGAATGGTGCGCTTGGTAAAGGAAGTTATCTTGACGATTCTACCTTTATGGTGCAACCAGCTTTTCCGATTGGGACAACAGGAAGGCCGATCAAGTGGGAAAGGCAGGGTCAAGACAATATTGTGCTTATGGATAATGGCGAGGTATGGGTATGGGGGCATAACGCCTACGGACAGTTAGGCGTAGGCAATACAGCTGTTGTTTTAGTTCCAACAAAAGTGACGGCTTTAAATGGGGTGAATATAGTCGATGTTCAGTTAGGTAAAACCTATAGCCAAAATGCCAGACGACACACCTTATTTTTAGCCGATGACGGCAGTTTGTATGCTTGTGGTCATAATGGCAGTGGCCAGTTAGGAATAGGCAACACTACCAATCAATCAACCCCCCAGTTATTG
>Ga0255781_10004658_pt1 | contig 10289 bp, 3 predicted proteins | sample 101ome_21_FD_179979 | JGI IMG/M metagenome (GOLD analysis project Ga0255781, IMG submission 179979) | Coastal salt marsh microbial communities from the Groves Creek Marsh, Skidaway Island, Georgia - 101413BT metaG (version 2) | ecosystem: Environmental > Aquatic > Marine > Intertidal zone > Salt...
TCGAAAAAGTCGCGAAAGAGATTTGGCTTTGCGAAAATCAACAAGTGACAAAGATGACCAAATCCATTCGCGATTATAAAAAGAGTTTAGCGAAGAGAAAGCTAACAAAGTAAAGTCCGTAAATAGCAGTGAAATTATTTAGAATAAACGAATAGTCAAGTCACACATAGATGATGAATTTAGCAGCTGCGATTGTTGTAATAGCTTAGTATTATGATCACAACAATTTCTATGATGATGTTTTACTACAGCTAGTGCATGTTTGTTTTCGTGTTGTATGTTATGTTTTATGATTTTGTCTTCTCCTCTCTTCTCTTCTATCGTCTCGACGCAAACATCGCTCCTAATACCGCTACGCCGGCCACTACACCCGTAATCCCTATAATGCCATCACGAGCCAAGTATTCTTCGCACGCTTGTCGCAAATTTTGCGCTTGGACGCACGTTGGATCTACGCTCAAACACGTAAACGCGTTGTCTCTGCACGACAAGTAGTCGCACCGGTTATAATACAATACCGCCTTCAAATAATACCTGTCTCTGTGCGTCAAAACATCATCCCAATCCAACGTCTCGTCCAGCAAAATATTCTCCGCGTGCCTCAAATGTTCCTCTCTTCTGCTGTGCGACAGCGCCCACACCAATCGAAACCTCGCGTCGTCCAACTCTTTCTTATATTTCTCCGCGTCTGCCGCCGCGTGCGACTGCGCGCACAATCTTGCAAACTCGCTCTCCGCCATAATCACATCCTCCGCGGAACTCACCGGTATTCCTAAACTCGACGCGGACGGGAGAAACAAGCGCTCCGCCTCCGTTTTTGCCTTCTTCGTGAGCGTGGAAATCCTATCGCCGACCGACGCGAAATCCATCTCTCTCTCTCTCTCTCTCGATGAATGAATGAATGAATCCAACGAAAAGGCAACTTCTTCTTTTCTCTCTTTCGCGGGAGAATGAAAGAAATTTATGAAAATTAACTCTCTCTCTCTCTCTCCTCTCTCGTCGAGAACCCAAAAGCAGACGCAGAGAGAGAGAGAGATTCAAAAAAAAAGGTTAAAAGCCACCACCCGTAGCGCTCGTGTGTGCGTGTTGTGTGTTGTCCGCGCGCACCCGACCCAAATTCCTTTCTCTTCTTCTTCTTCTTCTGTTTTGTTATGATGGAGAAAAAAAAGTACGGGAATATGAAAAATGTCGAAGAAAAAAGGTCAAGTCAAGCTCACAAAAAGGGGAAAAAAAAAAGTGGAAAAACACCAAAGCACCAGAAAGAGTTACGCGCGCCGTAGCGCACAGCACAGCACAAACAAACAAAAGAAAAGAGGAAGAAAAACAGAAATGCCAGCGACGACTCGACGACAATCCGTGCACTCGGGAGGAGGAGGCCAGCCCTCGCCTCGGTCGAATCCGTCCTCGGTCGTGCGCGAGATGACCCCTTCGCCTCGCTTTAAAGGCGTGGCGAGTGGATTTAACGCGCCTTCGTTTTTTCTCGTCAGCCGCGAGTTGGAACTCGTCGTGTGTTGTTTAGGCGTGTTCGTGTCGTTTAGCTATTTCGCGGTGATGCAGGAGGACGTGTACGAGGCGCAAGGAGAGAAAGGAGAGCGGTTTTCGATGACGTTTTTCGCGCTCGTGTTTGAGCGCGCCGTGAACGCGTTGTGCGCGTTGTTGGCTATTTTCGTCTTTGGTGGGAGTGGATATAAGTTGCCCCTGAAGGAAATTTTTCACAGCGGGTCGTCGCAGATGTTGGCGATGGCGGCGTCGAACGAGGCGTTGAGGTACGTCAGTTACCCGACGCAGGTTTTAGGGAAGAGTTGTAAGATGGTTCCGGTCATGCTCGGTGGGTTGTTTTTAGGCGGGAGGAAGTTTTCGAGGTTTCAATATCTCTCGGTCGCGTTTGTTACGTTTGGCGTGTTTTTGTTCAACTACGGCAAAGCGTCGTCGAGCGGGAAAGCGAGCGTCAAGGAGAATTCCACGTACGGTTTGAGTTTAATTTTCTTGTCGCTGGTGTTCGACGCCATCACGGGCGGGTTGCAAGATAAGGTAAAAACGAGCACGAAAGTTTTGAATCCGAGTCATCGAAAAACGGCGAAACCGAGCGCGCACGAGAGCATGTTGTACACGAACCTGTCCGGCGCCATCGTCGCGTTGGTCTTTGCCGTATTCACGGGCCAAGTCACCAGCGGATTCGCGTTTTGCGCGAAATACCCGAAAGTCCTGAAAGCGATCGTGAGTTACTCCTTGGCCTCGGCAATCGGCCAAAATTTTATCTATCACACCATCACGAGCTTTGACGTTTTAGTATTGACCACGGTGACGACGACGAGGAAGATTTTTAGCACCGTCTATTCGGTATTTAGAAACCCAAACCAAACGTTAACGAGCCTTCAATGGACTGGATGTTTCATCGTGTTTGCGTTTTTAGGAATGGAAACCGCGGAGAAAGTCCACAAGAGCAGGCAGGCGGCGTCCGCGAAAGGCCGCGCGAAGCTCGTGTGAGGTGTGAAACACATAAATTTTATAGCAGAAGAGGAAGAGAGAGAAATGAAAGCATTTGTTATTTTATCATTCGTGCTGAACATCGACCGTCGACGATCTCCTCTTTTTGTCTTTTTGCCTTTTATCTATTTTCCCGAATTCGCTACAAATTTGATACCCGCCCCCCACAAAGAATATCGGGTACTACTCGACAGAGCGCGCTCTTAATAGTACAAAGTCGCGCGATTCTCTCCAAATCTACGTAACTCTTCCGGGTACGCGCGCCTGCGTTTTGAGAAGAATCGAAGAGCGAGAGCGACGCAGATCTGGGGAGGATATCTAATACGCGCATTCTACCCACCCCCACACAAAAATATTCCTTCGCGAAGAAGAACGCTTACGACACACACACGAGCGCGCGTAATATATAATGTTGTCGTCGCGCGCGGGTGCTTTTGCAGCCACGACGGCGGCGTCTGAGGTGAAGAACCAATCGTCGGACATCGCGAGAAGCAGAAATAGCAGCAGCGGTTTGAGATGGCGCGGTCTCGCGCGGAGCAGTTCGGCGTCGTTATCGTTACAGAAGAAAATCGTCATCCTCCCCCGCGCTGCCTCGTCAGCGCCATCGCGACAGAGACGACGACGAAACGACCGCGGAACGGCAGGATCGACGATAATAAAAACAGAAATAGCAGTAAAGAACGATAGTGGGAACGTGGCGAGCCGTGCTCGTCGCGTTTTGACGATGAATAAGGCGATATTCGACTCTCGAGACGAGGATAAAGAGATGGACTCTTCTTCTTCTTCTTCTTCTTCTTCTTCGGAGAAAGGAGGGACGAATTTTAGTAGCAGTATTAGCGCGACGCAACAACAACCTTCTTCTTCGCCGACGGCGTTGCTTAAATCTTTAGGCGCGAAAGATATCGTGGACGCGTCTCGAGATTCCATAGACGACGAGGAAGACGAGACGAATTCAAAGACAACGCTCGTTCTCTTTGGATGCGTTTTGTTGGGGATATTAGCGTGTTCGGTGTACTTCAGAGAGTCGATCACGGAGACTTTGTTTGGGTACGCTTCGTATTTAGACTCGCTCGGTCCAATCAACGGACCGTTGCTGTTCGCATTTGGATATTTCGTTTTGGAAATGTTCGCGGTGCCGGCGTTTCCGCTGACGATGAGTGCCGGGGCGTTGTTTGGTGCGTTTGAAGGGACGTTGGTTGTGGTGAGTTCCGCAACGGCGGCGGCGGTGGCGGCGTTTCTCATCTCTAGGTACGTGGCCAGAGACGCGGTGAAAAAATTAGCGAGCGAAAAGTTTGGAGATCAGTACAGAAAAATCGACGAGGCGATTGGGGAGAACGGCTTCGGCGTGGTGTTCATGTTACGCTTGAGCCCACTTTTACCGTTTTCTGTGTCAAACTACTTGTACGGGTTGACTTCCGTCTCCGTATTAGAGTACGCTCCGGCGTCCTTCTTAGGCATGATTCCGGGTACGGCGGCGTACGTGGCGAGCGGTGATGTCGCGCGCACCATTTCCTCCGGTGGAGGCGCCACCGTCCAACAACTCGGTCCAGCGTTGTTGGGTCTCGGATTATCCGCGTTATCCGCGTGGTACGTCGGTAGAATAGCCTCCAAAGCTCTGTGCGAAGACGGCAACGAAGAATTTTGCGAACCGAGTTTCGACGAAGACGGAATAAGATCGGAGAGGGAATGAAGAGAATGAAGAAGCGAGTGAGCGAATGAGAGCCAAGAAGTAAAAGAGAGTACCAAGGTAATAATACACATATATAAACACGGAGAGATTTGTAATAAAGGAACTTAAAACCATCAGCAAAAAAAACAAATTTAGGGTGTGGTTAGAAACGAGAAAGAGTCGTTCAGCGCTCTCTCGCTCGTCGTCATTTTTTAACAATCGCGCGCCCTCACACGAGCACATACCACGCACACAGACGCAGAATCAAAGCGCGCGCGCGAAAATACACACGCACCACCGACTTCATCGCAAACGAAGAGACACTTGAAAGTTTGAAAAGAAGAGAAGCGGTATTATTACAAACGAATAAAAGCTCTGCTACAAAACAATGAATTCCGACCAGGCAGCGGCCTACTTGCGCCGAGCGCCTGGAGCCTTGTTTGATGGGAGCGCGGAGCCTCTGAACGGAGGCTACGCACCAATACCAGTCTCGCGTTACGCCGGCGACGACGAACAAATAACGAAGAAGAAGATATCGTGGCGCGTTATCCTAACGGCCATCTTTGCCGTGCTCTTCGCGACGACGTTCGCGTTGAGCTCGTCTTCGGGAAAGAATAGCCGCGTCACGCAGAGCGAATTGGACATCGCGTTCGCTCGCTACGGGAGCGAAGAACCGTCTTTAGTGAACGATCGCAAATACAAAATTGAAGATGATTACGAAGAGTACGATTACGATCATAACAGGCGCAAAGCGGACGCGATGTTCCGCGGCGCGAGAAGCACGAGTCATAAAAAGAACAAGAGCACAAACATGCACGGATCTCCTTTGGAAAGGTTGAACGCGAAACTCGGCGGGATGGTGTGGCCGTTCGATGGACCGAAACCGAGCGGAGGTAAAGAAACCGTGAAAGGATCATTTCATCACGAGCTGAGTAAGTTAGGCGCTGACGATGGGACAGGCACTTCCTCTGCCACGGGGAGCGATCCAGGAACGGCGAACCTCTTGACTCAAGACTCCGATGCAGAAGTAAACGCAGAAGAAGCAGATGAGCAAAAGAAAATGGAAAAACAAATCGAACACGAGGAAGAGGTAAACGCAACCGGTTTAACTGCACCGGCAATAGATGATGATGTAGATATTTACGACCCGGCTTTCCATAATCCACAGAAGGAGTTTTTATCTGCGGAAGGGAGAAAGCGATTGGAGGCGTTTAGAAACCCACCAAACTTGAATGAAACGACGTTAGATACCGGTAGGTTACGTAGGTTAGGTAGGACTTTATATTTAGACGGGAAGCCATGGTTGATGCGCGCTGTGTGTTATTCTCCAGTGCCAGTAGGAGCCGACCCGGACTGGTTTGAACCGTACGGGGATTATTTCACGTCCAATTACGCGGGGATTTTTGAACGAGATATTCCTCTCCTAGCCGACGCCGGCGTGAACGCGATTCGTATTTACACGTTGAAATATTCGCACAGACACACGCAATTCTTCGATTTATGTCACCAGTATGGAATTGTTATTATCGTTGGTTACGATTTCGAAGACGGGACCAAGTCATTCTTCAACGACGAGGAATCCATGACGAAAGTACAAAGAAAACTTAGGTCGCAAGTTAGAGCTGCAAAGCACCCAGCCATTGGCGCTTGGATAGTAGGAAACGAGTTGAACGGACCGTGGAATTTGTTCGTCTGCGATAAAGAATTAGCGGAGAATTTTGGCATCAGTGGATGTCAATTCGAAGATTCCATTGAAAAGTTGATGAAATCCGTCAACTTGTTATGTTCAGTCGTACGTTCGGAAGGTGTTTTGTGTGGAACCGCTTTAGCGAACGTGAACTTACCGAAGACAAAACAACACGTTGTCGGTATGCAAATGTGGGGGGCACTAGCATGGATTCGTTATTCCGACGTGTGGATGGACCAGCTTGACTTCTGGGCAGTAAACATGTACACGCGGAGATTTTGGTCGCCACTCACTTTGTTCAAAAAGTATCACTTAGTTTCCAAAAAGCCGTTCATAGTCTCAGAATACGGCGTAGATGCGTATAAATTAGCTCCACAACACGAAGGATGGAACGGCTACGATACCATGGGAGAAGAAGACCAAATTGCCCAAGCCGATTGGACGACATCCATGATTGAAGATTTAGAAAAACATGCGACAACATGCGCAAGTGGCTGTAGCACGCGCTTCGTTACCGGTGGATCCATTATGGCGTGGGTGGATGAGTATTGGAAAGGTAAAGCGGTCACTGCTGTGCCGACCACGGACGAAAGAATTCCGATCATCGAGAAAGTCTGCCCAAGCTTGAAAGAAAAGTTACATTCACCGTGCGGCTACATGTCGCCGACGCAACCAGATTTATACACGTCAGAGGAGTATTTCGGGATGATGGCGGTAGCGAAAAGGTGCAAAGTAAACCATGTCGATTTACTGAGACCAAGAGCGGTTTACTTCATGTTAAAACTCCTCTGGAAAAAAGGAGGTACGTGTACACCATTTTACGGAGGCGAAGAGCTCCAAGCGTATGATCCGCTCAAGTTTCCAAAGTGTGGGGAAGCAATTAATGATGCACACAACGCGTCCGTGCATGCGTTTGCACACACGGAAGCAGAAGCGTGGCATCAAATTAAGTTGAAGCCGGGACAGCAAGTACCGCAGTTTGCATTTTTCGAAAACTTCTCTGCCATTCTGTCGCATCGACCGGGGCTCATTAACCCAACCGCCGTGTCATTGCAGTCGCCGTACTTGTCTTGTCACCATCAAATGTTAGTGCACCAGAAGTCGCCGACTGTATGTCCGGCACCGCCAGCATTCGCGCTCGACGTCGAAGGTTTTATTAAAAAAGAAAACTCGACGTGGACGCAGCCAGGGGATACCTCGTGCCCGGGGTCTGATGGATACGATTTGAACATGCTTGATCTTCAGTTTCAAACGTGGCTGAAAATCATATTTGTTGGCTACATCATCATCGCTCTCGGTTTGAAGCGAAAACAGTTAGGCAGAATTTGGAGAGATGCATTTCACGCATTGGTGAGAGCGAAGACGCCCGTGTTCTCGTGGTTTTCGAAATCGCACGAACCAGAAGAGATTGAACTCACCAAAAAGGCTGCACAAGCGACGAAGAGCCCTCCATCTTCACAAAGGTTCACTGCTGATTTGTCTTCTGAACCGGCAACGACGAGTGGGCAGGATTTAGAAGAATTGGAAGGCGAAGACTTATCGCGACGTGGTCCAGAGCCGACGGGCAAGTCTGAAATTGAACGTGCCGTCACGAAATGGCGAAACAAAGTCTTACCCATCGCGCAAGAACTCGCATCAGTCTTTGGCTTCCAAAGTGCCGGAGACGATAATGTTGGAGCGACCGTCGAAAATGTCGCGGATCGATTAGCTGGACAACTTTGGAACATTGGCTCGACCGAGGAATGCAAAGGCAAGGGCGAAGATTTTATCATTGAACAGAGATATGCAAAATCATTCAGAAACTACGTCAGATGGCGAAACTTTGTAGGTGATTTAGGCATCATGCACTCTGGATCGTTAGAGTCTCAGATGGGGCAGAACAAGCTGAGATCGCTCGTGCTCTTTGAATGCATTGCGGATGAAGCCGCAAACTGCCGCAGCATGCCTGAAATGATTGCATTCCTATTTCATGTGTGTTCCAACGCTATTACTGCAAACGGGAAGCCAGTGAACCCGAAGATCATGAAGTTTGAGAAGGGAGACTTCGTGGAGTCTATCATTATGCCCGTAACGGAATTCCTAGCAACGCAAATTCGCTCAGATTTGCGCGTGTACCGCAGACTCGGCTACGACGATGTCAACGAGTGCTACTTGATTCCAAGTAAGTTGAAACGCATGACAACGAACGATACCGGTGATGGTACAACGGTGTCGTACGTTAACTACAGAAACTACATGCGCAGAGCGCGCACTGCAGCTGAAATCGACCAGACGCTAGGCGCAGTCTTTGAAAAGACTCACAACGAGTTTCTTGGATGGAGCATGGTTCTTTTGAATTTCCACAGAATGTTCACATTCATGACGTGCGCATTTGCACTGATGACTATTTACTTGTTTGCAGATTTACAATGGCAATATTACTCGTACGTGGCGGGCGTCGCGGCTGTATGTGATTTCTTCGTTGAGGCACAAGTTCTCTTTGTGCACCGACGAGAACTCTTCAAGAGTAAGACTATGAGCATTGCAAAACTTGCCATCTCCGCTGCGGCGTTGATCGTAACTGCTTTGACTGCTTATGGTCTCTTGTCTTTGAACGTGTTTGCACCAATTGGATACTCGTATATGGTGGTTAGTTTGATTGATTTCAGCGGACTCGTTCCGATGGGCGGTCAAAAAGAGTATTTAGGCACGAAAGAAGACGTGAGCACAGATAGAAGTGACAGCTTCCGCTACCGTCTCTTCTGGGTCGTTGTGTTGGCGGCTAAGTTCACCTTCGACTTTGTATTCGTCCTCATGCCTCTCGAAAAACCAACCAGAGCTATTTTACAGCTCGATTTGTACTGTTGGGGGTACGACTTTGCGGGCGAAGACTGCGATCAGTACGATTACAGCGATATGTTACCAGACTTTATGATTCACATCGTCCGAGTTTTCCGACGACACACATACAAGTACCTCGTCGTCCTGCAAAGATGGCTTCCGAGTATTCTCCTTTACTATGCAGATACCTTCTTCTGGTATCTCATTGGCCTGGGGATCGCCTCAGCTTTTGATCGTTTGCGCTGGAAAGGCGTGCAAGATGGGTGGTCGAAAGTTGTTCGCGAGCTTCCGCTCAAGATTGCCGCGTTTGGAGAGAAGATTTTATCCACTCAGCAGCTCAAGCCAATACCAGCATCGTCGCCTTCGACGCATTTATGCGCGGAAGCTGCTTCAGAGCAATGGAGAGAATTTGCACGCGCATGGAACGCAGTGATTAAATCTTTGCGCCAGCGTGATTTATTGAGCGACGAAGAACGCAGCGCGCTTTCATTTGCGCCATTGAATGGAAAAACAGTGAAGAGTTTTCTTGGTGGTGACTCTGACACGTACATGCTATTCCCCACGATGTTGACCGCACCGGTGTTTTCAAAAGTTGGCGCAGAGCGCAACGCGAGTATGAAATATGCCTTGTTGGGATCGGTCATGTCCCAAATGATCGATGTCGCGGCGTTCATGTTTGTTTGTATTTTAGGCGTCGTAGATTCTAGCAAACGTGCAGAGTTTTGCACTTTGTTGAAATCGATGACGGAATTGATGGGCATTGTTGTGAGGCGAGAATCAACACGCGCACCAAAATGGCTCATTGATATTCGCACGTTGGTTCATGACGGTATCAGGTTAATTCGCAAGGCGCGCGATGATGAAGACGATACCTCCGGTGACTCACTTGTTGAAGCGTGTAAAGTGTTTAAGCAAAACATCCAAAAGTCAATCGAGTTAATTAAGAACGATATCGTCGCGGATGACAACGAAAAGTTATCGGCACCGCACAAAGAAACCAACGTCGTGTTGGGCCAAGTTTGTGATTCGTTGCTGAGGGTGCTTTCAGACTCAGCTAAATTAGAAGACACTTCGCATGTGCGATCGCGGGTGAAACCTGCTCTGTTAACCGCTCCAGGTCGACGTGTTGTGGACGTTCTTCACAGAACTTTCTCCACTGCGAATCCTACGGGGGAACCTGATTGTGCAGAGGCACGAGAAATTTTAAGATTTTTCTTGGAATCTCTTACTGACCCGCAATTGCAGAAAGCCAGAAGTGTTTTACAAACACCGGCATTATCAACGTTGACCCCTATGTACGTCGAAGAAGTCGAATTGACGACGGACGATCTGAGAGAGCAAATCGACGGGGAGAACGTTTCTACATTTCGATTTTTGACCACCATGCTTCCACGGGAATGGGCTAACGTGCTTGAACGAACAAAGTTACATTTGCCGCACCAAAACTACGAAGCGTTCCTGGATGAACTCGCGGGCAGACGCGAGACAAATGCGGAAACGGCAGAAGATGTCGCAATTCTTGCGACAATTTCGCGCTGGGCGTCAGATCGAACTCAGACGCTCTCGCGCACCGTGAGAGGCTTCTCCTCTTACGCAGATGCTACGAGAATCTTGGCAAGACTGGAA
>Ga0255781_10004664_pt1 | contig 10282 bp, 8 predicted proteins | sample 101ome_21_FD_179979 | JGI IMG/M metagenome (GOLD analysis project Ga0255781, IMG submission 179979) | Coastal salt marsh microbial communities from the Groves Creek Marsh, Skidaway Island, Georgia - 101413BT metaG (version 2) | ecosystem: Environmental > Aquatic > Marine > Intertidal zone > Salt...
CGACATCTGATTTTGATGATTAGGTGAGCTGTGGTTGCTTGTGCGTATTTTTAAAGCGGAATATTCCCAAATTTCTTTTTTGGATTTTTCAGTTGTTTTTTGCTCAGTTTCTCTAAAGCTTGAATAAGTCGAAACCGGCTGTTGCTCGGCACGATCACATCATCGATAAATCCACGTTCTGCGGCGATAAATGGGTTAGCAAAACGATCTTCGTAGTCAGCCGTTCGTGCAGCGATTTTGGCTTGGTCTCCAAGTTCTGACCGATAAAGAATTTCGACCGCGCCCTTTGCTCCCATCACTGCGATTTCTGCAGTTGGCCAGGCAAAATTGGCATCGCCTCGCAAATGTTTGGAACTCATCACATCATAAGCGCCTCCATAAGCCTTTCTTGTGATCAGTGTAATCTTGGGTACAGTTGCTTCAGCATAGGCAAACAGTAATTTGGCGCCATGTTTGATGATGCCACCATATTCCTGAGTTGTGCCCGGCATAAATCCAGGGACGTCAACTAGGGTTAAAATGGGGATGTTAAAAGCATCACAGAACCTCACAAAGCGGGCGGCCTTACGGCTTGAGTCTATATCAAGGCAGCCCGCTAGAACCATTGGTTGATTGGCAACCACACCAACCGTTGCGCCATTCATACGCACAAAGCCTGTGAGTATGTTTTTGGCAAAATCAGGCTGTATTTCAAAAAATTGGCCTTCATCGACAATGCTGACGACAAGTTCATTCATGTCATACGGTAAATTAGGGTTATCTGGGATAAGGCTGTCCAATGCCGGGACGGTACGTTTTGGATCATCAATGCAACCTGCGACTGGGGCGTTATCGGCATTGCTGGCAGGCAAATAGCCAACCAGTCGGCGAATTTCGCTGAGTGCCTGAAGATCATTATCAAAGGCACCATCAGCCACCGACGATAATTTGGTATGGGTGTCAGCGCCGCCCAATTCCTCGGCGGTGACTTCCTCGCTGGTGACCGTTTTAACAACATCAGGCCCGGTCACAAACATATAGCTGGTGCCGCGTACCATGAAAGTGAAATCGGTCATTGCTGGTGAATACACAGCCCCGCCAGCACAAGGCCCCATAATCACCGAGATTTGTGGGACGACACCAGAGGCCATGACATTCTGCAAAAACACATCAGCGTAGCCACCAAGCGAGTCAACGCCTTCTTGAATGCGTGCTCCGCCGCTATCATTGAGGCCGATCACCGGTGCCCCATTCTGCATCGCGAGCTTTAGAATTTTTACAATTTTATTAGCATGGGTGGCAGATAGAGACCCTCCGAAAACAGTGAAATCCTGTGAATAAACATAAACAAGTTGCCCATTAATTCGGCCTGACCCAGTGACCACCCCATCTCCGGCAATGGTATTGCCATCCATGCCAAAATCGCGGCTACGATGCACGACAAACATATCTGTTTCTTCAAAACTGCCCGGGTCAAGCAATACATCAAGCCGTTCGCGGGCGGTCAGCTTGCCGGCTGCATGTTGGCGGTCTATGCGAGCTTTTCCACCACCAAGACGCGCCTGTTCGCGTCGGTTATGCAGCTCTTGGATTATTTCCTGGCCAGTGCGCTTCATATGGCTGCCCCCCAAATTTAATTTGCACGGAGTAACTTATCCGTAATCTCTTATAAACCAAAAACAGTTACTCACGAAAGTGCTTCCAATATTCTGAAAGTGTCAGCTCTTGCTCAAGTGAGACTTTATTGCTTTTTACGTTTTTTGGCGGCAACATGCGGCAACCGCTGGAGTTACCATGCTACGCTTTTCCGCTAATCTGGGCTTTCTTTGGACAGACTTGGCGCTTACAGATGCCATAAAAGTTGCCGCCTCTAATGGATTTGATGCGGTTGAGTGTCACTGGCCGTTTGATGTTTCATCGAAATCTGTCGACAAAACATTGAAAGGTTTAGGTTTGCCGATGGTAAGCTTAAATACGAGGCCTGGAAATCTTAAAGCTGGTGATTTTGGAATGGCAGCGGTGCCTGGAAGAGAGGCTCAGGCTCGATCTTACATAAAAGAAGCGATCACATACGCAGAAGCAGTAGACGCTCATGCTGTGCATGTGATGGCTGGACGAACTGATCACGGAGAGGCTGCGGAGGATTGTTTTCGAGACAATCTTATTTATGCTTCGGAACTAGCTGCATTGCACGACATTACGATATTGATTGAGCCGATAAATCGACATGATGTGAAGGGCTATCACTTGGCTTTTGTAGAGGATGCTGTTGAAACTATCGAAGCTACAAAATGCGAAAATATCAAGTTGATGTTTGACTGTTATCATGTGCAAATCACTCAAGGTGACACCGTGAGACTTGTTCGGGATAATATTGAGCGCATTGGTCATATACAAATAGCTGCCGTTCCTGATCGGGGAGAGCCTGACTCAGGAGTGCTGGACTACCGCGAGGTGTTTTCGGTCTTGGAAGAATTAAATTATGATGGATTTATTGGCGCTGAATATCGCCCACGAAGAGGGACTGCTGAGGGTCTCGGATGGTTAAGAGAAGTGAAGAGTTGGCTGTCATGAGCCAAGTTTTGGTGGATATTGGTGGCACATCTATCCGGCTTGGCTGGCAGTCGAAAAAGGTCGAGGATATTAAAGATCCGGTTACGTACGCCTGTAGTGATTTTGTTACTCCTGTTGACGCTTTGAGGCAGTACTGTGATCAAAATCAATTGAGAGTTGATAGGATTGTACTAGCGGTGGCTGCTGAAATATCTGGGCCGGAAGTCAATATTACCAATAATCATTGGATTTTTAACGCAAGAGAGCTGGCGCGAGAGATAGGAGCAATTGAATATCTACTTATCAATGACTTTACAGCGCAGGCATTTTCCAATTCGGCCTTGCTGAGTTCAGAGCCAAGCATAAACCCGCAACATCATATTTTGCTTCGAAAGGGTGTACAGACTGCTGGTTCACCATTGTTGGTAACCGGCCCTGGCACTGGATTGGGGGTCGCTGCACTCCTGCCATCAAGTTCAGGCCCAATGGTAATTGAAGGAGAAGGAGGGCATGTAAGCTTTGCCCCACGTGATGAGGGTGAGAGAAATATCTTGGCAGCATTGGAGGCTAAATTTGGCCACGTGTCTGCGGAGAGGGTGGTGAGTGGTCCGGGACTTGAGACAATATACAAGATAAAAAATGGTGCCAGATTGACTGCGCCGGAGATTGGAGATGGAGCTTTAGCTGGTGATAACAAATGTCTCAAAGCGGTGAACTTGATGTTTAAAAGCTTTGCAACTGTGGTTGCAAATGCAGCATTAAGTTTTGGTGCAGGATCTGGAATAGTTATCGCTGGGGGAGTTGTGCCAAAGTTGCGTGACTTACTCAATCAAAGTGAATTTTATGAGAGGCTGGGCGACCATGGCCGTCGGAGTGTGTTTTTAACAAAGTTGCCCATTTATCTATCTATTGATAAATTTGCAGGCCTTAGAGGCGCTGCAATGGCGTCTCATTCACCTCAACTTCAAGGCCGTACGATAAGACGCTAACGCTCTTTTGAGCGGCTCTGAGGTTTATTTGATCCTATACTTCGACTGTATTAGATTTCTTGCCCGCTGATATTTCCATCAAAACCGTTTGGGAACGTAAAGTCCTTCAGGCAGTGTCCGGCGCTCATAGTCCTTGTTGAAACGTCTTTCAGGCAACGTAATTTCATCATGGCCTACTTCGTTGAATGGGATTTTTGAGAGGATATGCGAAATACAATTCAGTCGCTCTCTCCTTTTGTCATTTCCCTCAACAATATACCACGGAGCTTCCGGGATGGAGGTTCTGTCAAACATCTCTTCTTTGGCTTTTGTATATTGCTCCCACCTCACCCGACTTTGAAGATCCATCTCCGACAATTTCCATTGTTTTAATGGGTCGTCGATCCTCATTTGAAAGCGGAATTGTTGCTCTTCATCTGTTATTGAAAACCAGTATTTCAAAAGGATGATACCTGATCGAACCAAACTTTTTTCAAAACCGACGACGTCCTGAAAGAACTGTTGTACCTGTTGCTCAGATGCAAAACCCATGACACGCTCAACGCCAGCTCTATTGTACCAAGATCGATCAAATATTACGATTTCACCGCCTGCAGGTAGATGCGGCACATAGCGCTGAAAATACCACTGAGTCGTCTCTCTCTCGGTAGGTTTGGGCAAAGCTACAACCCTTGCCACTCTGGGATCAAGGCGTTGCGTTATTCGTTTGATGACGCCGCCTTTGCCGGCGCCATCGCGGCCCTCACAAATAATTAAGACCTTTGCGCCGGTGTGCTCGACCCAATTGTGGAGTTTTATGAGTTCTTTTTGTAAATCAAGAAGATTGGCGTAGTAATCACGTGCATCCAAATCATTGCTGTGTCTCTTGTCATAAGTAGCTTTGATTGACTCAGGAATTGGGACGTCCTCAAACTCCAACTCCACCATGTCATCAACGATTTCGTCAAAATCCTTGCTGAGTTTTGGTTCTTTACCCGTATGTCTTGTCATTCTATTCACTTAAAATGATGTGATTTGGCTGCAAAATTTGGAATTTGCGGCTGTACAATGCGACTATAGTAATATCAGGACTGAGACACTTCAAATCAAGGGGCTAAGTTTAGTATGTTGTGGAGGCTAGGAATCATGCTTTATGTCCAAGAAGAAAGACATATCTACATCAAATAAAAATAAAATGGATAAGTTTATTGGAAGATGTTTAAGTCTTCAGGTCTAACGCAGCTTAATTAGGATTGTCTCTGTGTGCGCTAAGTCAACTCCAAACACATATGAATTGCAGCCAAATGTTGGATCCAGAGTGGCTGTAATCGATATTGGGTCGAACTCCGCCCGTTTGGTTGTCTACGAAAAAAACGGAAGATACCCGACGCCTCTTTTTGATGAGCGCTCCAATTGCCAGCTCGGCGCGCAGCTTGATGAAACTGGTTATTTGAAGCAGGAGAGGATCGACGCAACTTTGATAACTGTCAAACGGTTTGCTTCAATTATTCGCGCCATGGATGTGTCGGCGTGCTACCCAATTGCGACGGCGGCCGTTAGGCGCGCCAAGAATGGTGAAGCATTTTCATTGCCAGCAGAGGAAATGCTAGGGATGGCAATCCAGATATTATCACAAGAAGAAGAGGCAAATTATGTTTCGCGAGGCCTGACATTAAACATCCCAGACGCAGATGGTCTGGTGGCTGACCTTGGCGGCGGAAGTATCGAAATTGTTTCCCTAAAAAAAGGTGCAATGGTGCATGGAGCCAGCTTTAATTTTGGGCATTTGTCGGATGTTAACGAAAATGAAATAATTCAGTCGTTTGAAAAAAGTGATTGGATCGCTGGGCGGCAAGCGAAACGATTGTATGGAGTTGGTGGCAGTTTTCGTGCCTTTGGTGCAGCATTTTTTGAGAGGACAGCTTACCCTCTACCTGTCTTACATGGCACCAAAATAAAGGCTGATTTTGTCCGTGGGTTGTGTGACGATTTCACAAGGGCAAGGCCAAATTTTGAGGGTGTTCCTCCATCACGGCGGGATAGCATGCCAGTCGCAGCGAAAATTGCTCGTGCACTTATTGAGGTGTCAGGCGTGCGCCAGCTTGTTGTCAGTGGCACTAGCATACGAGATGGTGTCATTGCTGTGAATGAATTGAATGATGCTCAGCGCGCAGATTTTCTTATGGTAATTAGCCAAGAGATTGCAGAGGCCAGTGGCCGTTTTGTTGGTGTTTCAGGTGTGCTTAAATTGCTGTTACAGCCATTGGTAAAGATCAACCCGACACCGGCTTTTTCAAGGTTGGTCGAGGTGGCGTGCAATCTTGCTGATATGTGTTGGCATGAACATAGTGACATGCGCGGCGATCTGGCGGCGCGGCGGGTTTTGGGCTTGCCGGTAAATTGTATGACACATAAAGAACGGGTCTGGTTAGGCGTTGTGCTTTACCATCGGTATGTTGGCACCAAACAAAATAAGCCGCGGCCCGAAGAATTGGAAAGCTTGCTTGGTGCGCGGCATCGGGCTGAAGCCGTGACCATTGGTCTGGCGTTGCGATTTGCGTTGATTTTCGCGGCTGGCACAAAAGACTCGCTCGGCAATATTCGTTTTGAACTTGATGATAAAGTGCTGACATTGCATGTGAATAAATCTGCCCGGCCGTTGTTTGACCGGGCGTGTGCAAACCGGTTCACTATGCTGGCCCATAGTGCCGGACGCCAGCCACAACTGGTCTTTGCCTGATCGTATGGCACATAAAGCCCCCATATCAACATCGCCTGATAGCACTGCCATTGGTCAGATGGCTGATATGCTTGATGAAGGGTTGTTGTTGACAAATAGTGACGGTGTCGTGCTGTCGGCAAACCGGGCAGCAGTCCGGCTTTTTGATGGTAATATTATTTCAGCATCTATTTTTGATGTGATTGACGATCAAGCGTTTGGACAAGCATTTCACCAGACCGCGCTGAAACGGGTGGAATTGGAAATTCCCTATCGCCCCAAAGATGAAACCATCCACCGCGAATTTATATTACGGCTCAAGCGGCTTGGTGATGGGCCGGTCGCGCTATTATTTCTAGACGTGACGCGGCAGAAAAATTTGGAAAACGTGCGGCGTGATTTTGTCGCCAATGTCAGTCATGAATTGCGCTCACCCTTAACAAGCCTTGCGGGGTTTATTGAAACCATGCTTGACAGTGAGGTGCCCGATGAGGCCATGCGGACGCGTTTTCTGCGCATCATGGATGAAGAAGCCAAACGCATGTCGCGCCTGATCGACGATTTGTTATCGCTATCGCGCGTCGAAGTTGATGAACATATCGTGCCGGACAATCAGGTGAAACTGATCGATGTGATAGTGACGGTTCGTGACAGTTTGATCGGTCGTGCGTCACAGCGCGGCATGACGATCACATTTTCTGACCAACGCACCGATCAAACACGTATCCCGGTGATGCTCGGCAGTTTTGATGAAATGACCGAGGTGTTTGTCAATATTGTCGAAAACGCCATCAAATATGGATATGAAAATACCCAGATAGAGATCAACATTGTTGAGGTCAGTTCAAACCGCTTGCAAATTGACGTGACCAACCATGGAGAGGGAATCGAACAACGCCATCTGCCCCGATTGACCGAGCGATTTTACCGGGTTGATAAAGCACGGTCGCGGCAGATCGGGGGTACCGGCCTTGGGCTTGCCATTGTCAAACATATCGTGAATCGGCATCGCGGCACCTTAACGGTCACCAGCAAGTTAAACGACACCACAAAATTTTCCGTTAGTGTGCCGCTGATCCATTCATGAATGTGTTATTTATTACTGATTTTATTGAAAAAATAAATCATTCGATAGTGTCACATAACTGTAATATTTCTGTAAATCTTTTGACATGTTTATAGCCTAAACAAGCAAAGAACGGCGCATATGGGCCGGATGAACTTGATGTTGTTAGGAGATATTCATGCGTTTTTCTATCCTATCCGCTGGCGTAGTCGCTGGTATGTTGGTCGCAGGCGGCGCGCAAGCCCGTGACCAAATTTCAATCGTTGGCTCGTCAACAGTCTACCCATTTGCAACCATCGTTGCTGAAAAATTTGGTCAATCAAGTGGGTTTAAAACCCCAGTGATTGAGTCAACTGGCACAGGCGGCGGCATGAAGCTGTTTTGTAAAGGCATCGGCGTTGAGCATCCAGATATCACAAACGCTTCACGCGCAATGAAAAGCTCAGAAGCAAAACTATGCCAAGATGCGGGTGTTGAATTCCAAGAATTCATCGTTGGCAATGACGGTGTGGCGGTGGCCAACAGCTTGGCTGGACAGAAATTTAACATATCGATTGCACATATCGCGGCGGCACTTGCTGCTGAATTACCAAATCAAGGGTCTGCTGGTGAAGGCGCCAAAGCAAACGGCCTTGCCACATGGGCCGATGTTGACGCTTATGTCGCCAAAGCCACCGGCTCAGCCGCTATTGGCCTGCCGGCCCAGCCTGTTCAAATCATGGTGCCGCCGCCAACCTCTGGTACACGCGACGCGATGGGCTCATTGTTCATGAAGGCGGGCTGGAAAAAACTGGGGCTTGATGGTGATGGCTATAAGAAACTTCGGGAAGATGGCGTGGCTATCGAGGTTGGTGAAAATGACGCGCTGATCATTGAAAAGCTGGTCGCAGACAAAGACATGTTCGGTATTTTTGGTTATTCATTCTTTGATCAAAACCGTGACAAAGTTCAAGCGTCCGTGCTTGATGGTGTTGAATTGAATTTCGAAAATATCGCCTCTTATAAATATCCAGGCGCGCGTCCGCTGTTCTTCTATGTTAAAAAACTCCATGTGGGCGTGATCCCAGGCATGAAGGAATTCATCAATGAATTTGTGTCTGAAAAAGCCATGGGTATGGATGGATATCTGTTCCCGGCTGGTCTTGTGCCATTGTCTGAAGATGATTTTGCCAAACAGATTGCGGCGAAAAACAGCCTTTAACGGATCACTTGGTCGTTACGCAGGTGCCAGCTAAAAACTGGCACCTGCTTTTACATTTGCTTGCCGGGTCATCTGGTTTGTTATTCGGGCGGATGTTTTGGCTTGGTTGCGAGTTGATGTTTGATATGTTGACATGCTGGAAACGAGACTGTAACCGCTGGTTGCGGGCATAAGAAAATAAGGTTTGAGAGGCTGGCCATGACATTTGTCACAAGTAATGTCGCATTGCTGATCATCACACTCATTTTTGGTGTTGCGGCTTATGGGCTGGCCATTGGCCGGATCAAGTCACGCGTTGCCGCAGACGGCGTAAAATCGCATTCGCTTGTCAAATATTATGGTGTTTATGCCGCGTTATGGACATTGGTGCCGGCGCTACTGCTGGCGTTGATTTGGGCTTTTGCGGCTGATCCATTGTTGCTCAATGCGGCCGAGGCGCGTCTGGCCAGTGCTTATCCAAATCTGCCGGCCAGCTTTTTGGATCTGAAACTGGCACAACTGCAAAATATTGCCGCCGGCTATATCGATGCACCTGATGACATCATGGCGGCCGAGGCGGCAGCGTTAAGCGAGTCAATGGACCGTGTCGCGCTGGCGCGGGTTCTCACGCTGATATTCGTTATGATGATCGGCTTTTTATTTGCGTTTATCCGGGTGGCGCCCCACTTCAAAGCGCGGGTTGCCTTTGAGGGTTTTCTGCGGCGCAGTTTTTTTGCTGCCGCAGTTTTGGCGATTCTGACAACCATTGGGATCGTGGCGTCATTATTGTTTGAGGCATCTCGGTTTTTTAGTGAAATCTCGATGATTGATTTCTTTTTCGGCACACATTGGTCACCGATGGTGTCGCTTCGTGACGGCGCGGCGGTGGCGGATGAGGCGGTGGCTGGCTCGTCTGGGTCATTTGGTATGGTGCCGGTTATGCTGGGCACATTGCTGGTGGCGGTGATTGCCATGCTTGTTGCGGTGCCGGTCGGGTTGTTTTCAGCCATCTATACTGCCGATTTTGCGCCGCGCCGTGTGCGCAATATCATCAAACCTGTGCTAGAGGTGCTGGCGGGGATTCCAACCGTTGTCTATGGCTTTTTTGCGGCATTGACCGCGGCACCATTTTTCCGTGAAGCCGGGTTGCTCGTCGGGCTGGATGTGTCATCGCAAAGCGCGTTGGCCGCCGGCGGGGTGATGGGCATTATGATCATTCCGTTTATTTCCTCATTGTCTGATGACGTCATCACCGCGGTGCCACAATCATTGCGTGATGGTGCGTTGGGGCTCGGCAGTACCCGTGCTGAAACAATTATGCGGGTGGTGTTGCCAGCGGCGTTTCCGGGTCTTGTCGGGGCGTTTTTGCTGGCGATCAGCCGGGCGGTTGGCGAAACAATGATTGTTGTCATGGCGGCTGGAGTGGCGGCTAATTTGACGATCAATCCGCTGGAAGCTGTCACCACGGTAACCGTACAGATTGTGATGTTGCTGACGGGTGACAATGAATTTGACTCGGTCAAGACCTTGTCGGCATTTGCCCTTGGCATCACCCTGTTTGTGGTGACCTTGCTATTGAATATCGCGGCATTGCACGTATCACGCAAATTGGGGCAACGATATGAGTGACCATAGCAACAGCATGTCATCATCGTCAGGCGTAGCTGGGCTCTATAATGCGCCAACAGATGTGCGGATGGCACATATTGCGGCGGGCCTGAAGAAACGCCGCGCCGCATCAAGGCGCCTGCGTCTGTATGGGATTATGGCAATCGTCACTGCTATTGGGTTTTTGTGCATCCTGCTCACCACAATTA
>Ga0255781_10004670_pt1 | contig 10273 bp, 11 predicted proteins | sample 101ome_21_FD_179979 | JGI IMG/M metagenome (GOLD analysis project Ga0255781, IMG submission 179979) | Coastal salt marsh microbial communities from the Groves Creek Marsh, Skidaway Island, Georgia - 101413BT metaG (version 2) | ecosystem: Environmental > Aquatic > Marine > Intertidal zone >...
TGGCTAGAACGACGGTGCAGCAATACAACGCGGACATCAACCGAGCAGTGCGTGAAGCGAACCGGGAAGCGTTAGACGCTGCTGGTGTGGTTTATGAGTGGGTGGCGGCGTTGGATTCGAGGACGTGTCAAATTTGCGCACCGTTGGATGGTCAGCGCAGGCTGAAGGAATCTGGGTTCAAGCTGCAGCCTGAGGTGCATATCGGCTGCAGGTGCGGGATTATCGCTGTGAATCCTGATGAGGCTGCAAGCGTCAGAAGCGGTTTGGCACTTAGCCCAGAACCGTTGACCTGGAAGGGCAAAACATGGGATCAAATGAACCAGGCTGAAAAGCGAGAGGCTTCAGCAGCTGGTATTTATGCGACAAAGGTCAAAGTCAAAGGCGAGAAGCTGTATAGGAAAGCGATTGACGTAAGCCCTGGCAAAGACGGAAAGCCTGCGACCTACCCGGATTTCTTGGCTCAGTCAAACCGAAAGACTCAGCAGATGTTTTTTGGCGGTGGTAACGCAGGATCAGTTCGAGCGGAAAAGTTCCGGCGCTTGGTTGACCAGACTGGTGATCCGCAGAAGGCGTTAGGGCAGCTGATCAACGGCAGCGGGGCTAACCAAAGATTTATTGCGGTAAGGGATTTGTAAGGAAGGTTATTATCTGTGAAGCTCCTAGTGGGGCGCCAACGCTAAACCTTACGCATGTCTGACATTCCAGAGCAAACCAGCCAAGTGGCCGAAGCTCAAGCCCCAGTGGGCGGAAACGACGAGGCAACCAACCTTCAATCTCAGATTCAGCTGTTGGCGGCTAATAACCAAAAGCTGCTGGCCGAGAAGAAGAACCAAGCCGAGTCAATGGCAGCATTGCAGCGCCAAGTTGCTGAACTGCAGTCAAACCAATCTCAAGCGAAGCAAGCCAAGCTTGCGGAGGCTGGGGAATGGAAAACGCTTTATGAGGACTTGAAAAAGACCTATGAGGCGGAAGTGTCCAAGACCGGCGAGCTGCAAAAGCAGTTAGCTGATAAGGATGCTGCGTATCAGCAGAAAACGATCCAGGCTCTTGCTACCTCTGCTTTTCAGCAGGCTGGTGTGCAGCAGTCTGACCACATGTATGCCTTGCTGAAGGACAAGCTTCGGATGAACGAGGGCGGCGACGTAGTGGCTGTGGATGGGGGCGTCCAGAAACCACTTGGCGAATACCTCGGCAGTTTGAAGGGTCCTGAAAGCCAGTTTGCGTACATGTTCTCGGGATCAGGCGCACGAGGCATGTCAGCAGTTGGTTCAACACCATCAGCTTCTGGCGGCATGTCAAATCCTTATTTGACAGGCAACTTCACCGAAATGGTGAGGCTGGAATCTGAGAATCCTGAGCTGGCGCAGCGTATGCAACAGCAAGCAGGCAAATAGCCCTGGTGGGCAAAACAACCCCACTTTTTAAGAGGTAATCATGGCTGGCTATCCCGGCAACTATGGCGGAACGTTTCTGTCGAATATCGACAGCGTTACTCGCCTAGCTACTAGCGCACCTTTTGCACGTTATCTGCAAGAGGCCATTTTCGAGCAAAGTGCCTTCATCAAGTCTGGCGCTGTTGCTACTAGCGGTGTTCTGAACAACACCACTGGCACCCGGATCGAGGTGCCTTTCTTCAACCCCATTTCGCCTACCGCCACTGTGGTGGAGTCGAACAACACCTGGGGTACTAGCGGCGCTCTGGTGCCGCAGGCCGTTGCTGCTTCTACTCAGTACGCAACGATCTGCCACCGTGCTTTCGCTTATGCCGTTGACGATCTGTCGAAGTACGGCACCAACGAAGACGCTCTGGCACATGTCCGCAACCAGATGGCTGATGCCATCAACGTTCAGGACACCACCCGTCTGATCTCCACCCTGACCGGCATCGTTGGTCCTAGCGGCCCTCTGGCTGCTACCAACGCCTACGACGCTTCGGTCACCACTGGTGCTGGCGACGCTAACTATCTGAGCGCCCAGACCGTTACCCAGGCCAAGTACCTGCTGTCTGAGCGTGCTGGCGATCTGACCACTCTGATCGTCCACCCGAAGGTTGCTGCTCAGCTTGAGCTGACCGGCGCTCTGACCTTCTCTGCTAACGCAGCTGGCGCTGGCAACACCCTGTCGCTTGGCGGCGGCGGTGTGGGCCTGACCCGTAGCCAGGTTGGCACCTTCATGGGTCTCAACGTGGTTGTTGACTCGCAGTGCCCCATCCGTGGCACCTCTGGTCAGCAAGAACAGTTCGTCAGCTACCTGTGCGGCAGCGGCGTGATCATGACCGGCAGCCAGTATCCCCTGGCCGTGCAGTCTGACTACAACGTGCTGAGCTTCCAGACCCTGATGTCTGTGAAATACTCCACCGTTTATCACGTCAACGGCGTTAGCTGGGGCGCTTCTAGCGACAACCCTGCTGACTCTGCTCTGGCAACTCCTGGCAACTGGAGCCTGGCATTCTCCGATTCTCGGATGATCCCCCTGGTCGAGCTGACCACCAACAGCGTGTTCGGCGGCACTGTTGCCTGATTAGTTACGCTGCTTTTGCAGTGCTTCACTCGGGGCTCCTTCGGGAGCCCTTTTTTTACGTTCCTAGGCTGAAGAGGCATCCCCGAAGCCTCGGCAAGATGATTGGCCTGGTCCGCATTCACGCCTACAAGGCGGGTATTTTTCAGCTGTTTGATGTCCCTGTTAGGGAGGCCCGTAAGATGAGGTCATACCTGATTGCCAACGGGTTCGTCATCTCGCATACGGAAACGGTCTGATGAGTGTGCCAACTCCAACGCTCGATGCAACCGTTGGCGGAGCGAATAGCAACAGCTATGTGACCTTGGCTGAGGCCGACGCATACTTTGATGCTGGCGCGGACAATCAGCAGTGGAATAACCACCAGGACGGTTACAAGGAAGCTGCGCTGATTCAGGCCACGCGGTGGCTGAATTATTTATCGTTTGCTGGCGACATCTGCGGCGATACTCAGGCGCTGCAGTGGCCCCGTGAAGAGGTCACCTGCATGGGCAAGGAAGCTACCTGCACGATGATTCCGCTGCAGGTCAAGCAGGCCACCTACGAGCTGGCTTTTAAGTTTGTCCATGATCCTGATGTGATCAATGGCGGCACGACCTCGCCTAGCCCACAGGTTGGTGCTGTCAAGAAGCAGAAGCTGGGTGACCTTGAGCAAGAGCTGTATGAATACAAGCAAGGGCGTAGCAAGATTGCGGCTTCTGGCCCGGCAGTGCTTCAGAAGTTTCCTTGGCTTGTGGACATCCTTGGCTGCTGGCTGGCCACTAGCTACGGCGAGGGGCGTGTCATTCTCCGCGTGAGGTCCTGATGCCTTTCAAGTCCGAAAAGCAACGCCGCTACCTGTACGCCAACGAGCCTGCAGTGGCGAAGAAGTTCGCGGCTGAAGAGAAGAAGAAAAAGCGCAAGACTGGGAGTAAGCCCAAGCGAGGCAAGAAGTAATGGACATTCAGGCCACGTTTCTGCCGGTAGCCATTGAGCTGATCGACAACGTTTTCCCTACGGCGATCGTTTACAAGCGGAATGCTGGCAGCAGCTACGACCCGGCAACTGGAACGGTCACGCCGTCGGTTACCGATTACTCGATCAATGCAGGACTTCTTGGCCGCAGTCGAATCGAGGAAGGAGGAGTTGGCGAAACCCATGAGGTGCGTTTGTGGATCCATCACAACGGGGATGGTCTGCCGCACTTGCCAACGACTGCAGACACGATCGTCTATGACAGCACGACCTGGAAGGTGATCGAGGTTGACCCGACCTATAGCAGTGATGGGTTGATCGCTAGCAAGATCAAGGCCAGGACAGCAGGATGACGATCAAGATCACTGGTGACGCCTTGGGCGACATTGTGCCGAACATTGAAAAGGCAGTCGATGAGGCGTTTTCGACCTTTCTTGTGACGACTCAAGGGCAGCTTGGTAAGGCGAATCCTAAGGACACAGGCCGCATGGCTTCTAGCTGGTTTATTGGTCAGAACAGGCCAAGCCAAGACGTGAGACCAGAAAGATGGGCGCCCAAGGGCTCAAAGAAATATGTTCAGGCCAAGTTCGGCCAGAAGATCACCTTCGGCGGTGGTTGGTATCTGACCAACAACGTGCCTTATGCCAACCGTGTGGCGCTTGACACGATCTGGGCAAAAGGCGGAGCTGGTGGTGCTGATTGGTACAAGAACATCGTGGCGCAGCTCCCGGCAAGCTTTAGAGAAGAAGTGATCAAGGCCCTTAGGAGACTCTGATGACGCTTGCTGCTGTACGGGCTTTGTTTGAAAGTGAGCTGAACACAGCGTTTCAGGCAATGAGTCCTGCTGTACCTGTTGTCTTTGACAACGTGCAGGAAACCCCGCCAGGTGATGAGTACGCGATCGTCTCGCTGACCTATGCGACGACGACCCAGCCGATTTTGTGCCCGACTGAAAGCAATATCGAGGCTTTAACTGGCACCATTTCGGTGAGCTGCTACACGCCGCGACAGCAAGGCATGAAGCGTTTAGAGCAGATGTCTAGCGTCGCAATGACGACGCTTAATGGCATCAGGGCAGCAGCAGACGCTGATGCAGACGTGATTAGCGCAAGCGTTGGCAGCATCGAAGGCCCAGCAAACATCGTTGATGGTGATGCGGCCTACGCCCTGACTACCGTTTTTGCACCATTCAAAGCAAGGGTTTAGCCTTAAGAAAGCCTGAGCCCCCGCAGGTCGCCCCCAAAACAACGCCCCCAATGTTGTTTATCTGAGGTATCCAAGTGCCTGTCGCTTGTTCTACAAGCTCGCTGACTGGTCAGGAGGGTTCGATTTTCTTCCAACCTGCTGGCACCGAGTTTTGCTTGCTGGATTACACCGATTTTCCGGCTGGCACCAGCATCACTGTCCCCAGCTCCAATGATTATCGCGTTGGCGATGCAGTCAAGTTCACCGAGGAAGGCACTGCCAACCTTGATTCTGCTTTGACTGCTGGTACGACCTACTACGTCGTCACCCGCTCCGCCACTGCCATTAGCGTGTCTGCTACCTCCGGTGGTTCTGCCATCACCCTTAACGGTGACGGCGGCACTGGTTCGGCTGATACTGCTGGCTCTGCCAACCACATCAAAGTGGATATGGCCGATTACCAAGTGGTCTGTCAGGTGCGGGAGTTCTCAATCGACATCACCAGGGAGGAACTAGATACAACCACCCTGGGATGCTCTACTGCTGCTATCGGCAGCAAATTCGCACCGTTCCGCACCACTCAAGCGGGCTATGCCTCTGGTACTGGCACGATGACTGTGTATTTCACAGCCGATCAACTCAGCCTGGCTAACCGCCTGATGGGGAACGTGTTGCTGAAGAGCCAGGAAGGCGCAGCGGTCAAGCTGTACGTCAACACTGTTTCCGACGGTGCTGGCGGTGTTGATGACTTGGCTTCTTTGTATGTCGAGTCTGAGATCCGGCTGACCAACATGAGCCTTAGCGTCAACCCTGACGACGCGACCACTGGTGAGCTGACTTTCAGCATCATCAACCCAACCAACATCTTGGGTCAGGTCGTCGGCTGATTAGGCTGCTGAGGTCTGTGCAGAGGCAGACCGGGCGAGGGGGCTGTGCGTGGCCCCCTTTCCTGTGTCTATAGTTATTGCACGCACACGCACAACTTATGAGAGCTTTAGACAGGCTGAAAGCCGCTGTGAGCATGAAAGCGCAGCGAAAATCTGTTGAGTTGCCTGATGGCTCAGAGTTTGAGTATTGGATGACTCCGTTGACCTTGGCGGAGCGTGGCCGGGCGCAGAAGCAAGCGAAATCTGACGACGCGACTGATTTTGCATTGCAGCTTCTTGTCAATAAGGCCACGGACGAAAACGGCTCGAAGCTGTTTGCGCCTGGCGATGTGCCGGAGCTGCGGAACGAGCTGCCATCAAGCTTGGTAGAAGCGTTGATGCTGCAGCTTCTATCTGACGAGGATGAGGACGAGGAGGAAGAGGAGTTGGACCCAAAACTCTCGTCAAGGAACTCAAGAAAGACCAGCAGCTAGTCCTAGAGCTGGTTGTCGCTGAGAAGCTTGGCTACACGTTGAGCGAGTTGCGTGAGCGGATGGTGCCTGAGGAGCTTTCCTTGTGGGCAGTGTTTTACGACTTGCGCAACCAGGAGGAACAGGCGGCGATCAATAAAGCCAAAACGCGGCGTCGTTAGGATTGGCTAAAGGCGCCGAACAGGTCTGTGGCTGATACCACGATCAATATCTCCCTACAGACCAAGGGGCAGCAGAAGCTTGAAAAGCTGAACGAGCGGATCAAGAAGCTTGAGCTTCAGGTCCAAAGTCTGAATGGCAAGTTACCTCAGACTGCTAACGGCATTCAGAAAACTGGCCGCGCAGCTGCGACTGCAACAGCAAACGTCCAGCGGTTTGGCATTGCATTCCGCTCTGTCCTGGGTCCTGTTGTTGGTGTTTTTGGCGCGATCAACTTCTTAAATCGCTCGCTAAAGATTGCTGGGGATAGGGCGGCAGACGTTGCCGTGCTTAGGAATGGCCTAGACAAGCTTGGCGCAGAAACCGGCAAGGTTGAGGAACTGGTCAAGGTCGCGGATCGACTTGGCAAGGTCACCTTGTTTAACGAGGAAGATTTCACGCAGGGTTTTGCGCTGCTGACATCATTCCGCCAGATTTCGGTTAGCTCTTATGAGCGAGTGGCAACTGCTGCTGCAGACGTTGCGCAGGTTACGAAGCAGGATGTGAACAGCTCGCTGCTGCAGCTGGCTAAGGCATTAGAGGATCCTGTGAAAGGGATGACTGCTCTTAGCCGGAGCGGAACTACTTTTACAGAGAAGCAAAAGGATGTTGTAAAGGCGTTGGTTGAGACCAACAGGCTGGCAGAGGCTCAGGAGTTCATCCTGGGCGAAGTTGAGAAGCAATATAAAGGCGCATCTGCTGCAGCCGGTCAGCAGGGCTTTGCTGGACAAGTTGACGGCTTAGGCGAGGCTTTTAATGACTTGTCGGAAGTAATCGGCAATACGTTCGCACCTGCTCTGGGTGAGATCCTGACAGACATCACCAATATGGTGAACTCTTTTGTGTCTGGGCTGAATGCGATGAAATCAGCCTATGACCAATTCATGGCAGGGCTGAGAGGACAAACTGCGCCAGAGCTGGAGAAGACGATCAACCGGATGGATGAGATTATCGCTTTCAATCAAAGCCAGTTGATGAAAGTAGATGAATCCAGGGGAGGTGTTGCGCTTGCGGCGGATTTGCGCAACCGCATTGCAGAAGCGAGAAAAATACGCGACGAAACTCAAAAAGATTTGAACAAGCTGTTGGGCTTGGACATGCCTGCGGCGCCGGTCATGACCACGCCTGGCTTCCAGCCTTCGGTTTCTCTCGATACTGATAAGCCCAAAGCCAGTAAAGGCGGCAAGGCGGCTAAGGATAATTTGCAAGATCGGATCAGGGAATCTGAGCAGCTGCTTGAGGTGTTAGCTCTACAGACGAAGATTGAAAAAGAGCAAAACCCGATCAAGAGAATCAGCCTAGAACTTGATCTAGAGAAGCTTCGGGCCAATCACGAATACGAAGACATCCTTTCAAGAGAGACAAGCGAACTTGTTAAGCAGAACCACGAAAAGGCCAAGGGAGAAAGGATTGATCGCGCATCAGCGCAAGCCAGAAACAAAGCTGCGGATTTAGGCGAAAAGCTTGGCAGTGATATGGCGAAAATGATCATGAGCCAAGAAAAGCAAAAGAAAGAGCTGACTGATACCGAAAAGCTTTGGGGGAATATCTACCAAACAGTCGCCAGTGACCTTTCCCAAGGCATTCAGGGCCTTATCCAAGGCACTACCACCCTGAATGACATTGCCTCTCAGCTTCTTAGCAAACTTGGCGGCATGTTCCTAGATGCAGCTTTTGCTGGGCTTGGTGAATCCCTGAAGATTCCTGGCTTTGCTGATGGTGGTGTTCCGCCTGTTGGGCAGCCCAGCATCGTTGGCGAGCAAGGACCAGAAGTCTTTGTCCCAAGCCAGCAAGGCTTAGTCGTTCCTAATGACATCTTTGCGGCTACTCGTGCGGCACTGGCCGGTGGTGGTAGCAGCCAAGCAGCCTTTGATGAAAACGCTGACGCCATTGCGGTCTCAAATAGCTACACCCGCGAGCGGATGTTTGAGCGCGAGCGCCAGACCATGTTGACTGGAGCGGGCGGTTCGACCACTGTTCAAACACAGGTGATCAACAGCGTGGAGTACGCGACGATTGACCAAGTGCAAGAGGTTGCGAATTTGAGCGCCAAGAAGGCAAGGGCTCAGGTCTTTTCAGACATGCGCAACCGCCCGTCTACTAGGGCTTCCTTGGGGATGGCCTAATGACCGTTGCGATTGGCACCTACATCAAGCTGCTCAACCCCGATAGCAGCAGCACGGGCTACCTGTTCCAGAACTTCTTCCAAGGCGAGACCCGCACGTTTAACAGTGAGAGCTACGTCTTTGGCGCATTTGGGTTTAGTGGTGCAACGCTTGACCTGCAGGCGGCGAACATCAGCGCCAATCTCGTTTTTGCCCTGAACGAGCTTGCCCTAACGCTTTTCAATCAGGCGGTGACGGATCGGTGGTTGATTGAGCTGCGGACGGTTTGGCTTGACCCCGATACGTTGACCGAAACCAGCCTCTACAGCGAAGAGACTTACGCGGTCATCGGGTTAGAGCACGACACGCAACGGTTATCAGTGCGGCTTGGCAGTCCTTTGGATGCAGTCCGTCAGAATGCTCCTAGGCGATCACTGACGCAAGCGTTGGTCGGATCCCTGCCCACCACTGGCGATATTTCCCTGCAATGACGCTTTCACCAAAGGATTTTGATCGCGTCGTCCTGCTGCCCCAGGACCGGGAGATCATGGCCATCACTGGCCTCAACGAAAGCGAATATCGGGAGTTTGTCCGCGAGCTGAAGCGTTATAGCCGCATTGAGCCTGGAACAATCGTCAATGTTGTTCTGTCCGGTTTTGAAGTCTTTCTGATCCAGCTGGTTGTTGGAGCCGCCTTAAGTTACGCGGCGACTTTGCTGGTTCCAAGAGCAAAACCGCAGGTCCAGCCGACAGCAAATCAGGTTCAAGGTCAAACCATTGTCAACGGCGCAAGGTTCACGCCTAAAGCTGGGTTTGACTCTGTTCAAAACGTTGTCGAGCTAGGCAGCGTCATCCCTCTGGTTTACGCCAACCGTCAGGTCATTGACGGGGTTAGCTACGGCGGCGTTCGTGTCAACACCAACCTGCTGTGGAGCCAGATCTACAGCGTCGGCGGCGGTCAACTGCTGCGTGGTCTGTTCTTGGTCAGTGAGGGGGCAGTCAGCGGCATTGATCCAACGCAGTTTGCGCTTGGCAACAACCTGATTAACAACTACGACCTTGCCATTACGGACCACGGTCGAATCTCTGTTTATTACAGGGCAGATGGCGGGCGCATTGTCAGCGCCGACCATATCGCTGGTCAGATTGCCGCAAACGATTTAGGCAACGCTGAAAACGACGGAGGCGGCGATGTTTTTCAGGTTCGCAGTGTTGACAACGTTTACGCTCCAGATTTTTGCTTTGCTGTTACGCCTTCCAACCAAACGACCTTTGGCGTATATGGCTTTATCGGTAATCACTTTGCATATCGCCCTAATCCTGTCTATCGCCCATCTGATCAGTTCCAAGGCGACAGTGGCGGCAACGTTGCTTGCTACCCGGATCTAGGCGCAACGCTCCAACGCCTAAAGCAGAACACGACCTTTGCGGGCCGTGCAGGTATTGAGGGCACATCCGACACGATCCAAGTTTTGACGCCTGGTGATCAGGTCACCTACAAGATCTATACCAGCACGGATGCCAACCGCACCTTTAGTTCAGGCGGCAGCACTGAGGGTTGCAACGACATTGGCCAAGCAGTTGCGGGCCGTCAAAAGGGCTACGACGAGACCATCGCAGTAGGCGAGCTTTACAAAATCGGCACAGCGGTAGGCATCTGCATCAGCCGCACCGAGCAACCCTTTGTCTCAGAGGCCGACAGCCAAAACTTTGGAACGGCTCAAGAAGTAAGCGCCGTCTTTGAAATTGTCCGTCCAGGACAAGTCCACACCTGGACCTCTTCTACATTGCAGGCCGACGGCGGCATCAACGCAACAAAGGGCACGCATATCTTCCGATTTGCCGAAGCATCCTTCTCAACCGACCGTGAAGCCCGTGTTGTCGAGATTGGTCTGCGTAGCGCCGTACAAGCCAACATCGCTGGGCTTTGCAACTTCCGCGATGTCCGCAGCTACACC
>Ga0255781_10004693_pt1 | contig 10239 bp, 8 predicted proteins | sample 101ome_21_FD_179979 | JGI IMG/M metagenome (GOLD analysis project Ga0255781, IMG submission 179979) | Coastal salt marsh microbial communities from the Groves Creek Marsh, Skidaway Island, Georgia - 101413BT metaG (version 2) | ecosystem: Environmental > Aquatic > Marine > Intertidal zone > Salt...
CACCTTATCCACGTCGTTCGACGAAAAGTCCACATTTGAGAGCCTTCCGAATGCGTTTCCTGATCTTACACCTTGGTTTACGTTTGCCATAATTTTTGCCTCCATCTTTGTCTTATTGAGGTTAGGGCGTCTGCCCTATGAACGACGAGGTAAGCCCTCCATATAACGCCTTTGATTATCGGAAGGGAGTTTTACCCTTCATCCAGCCTACAAGCATGAACCGCTGACCTTTGGTTACAGGGGTAACTTTGTGAAGGATATACGATGGGAATAAGATGGCGTGTCCTTGCTTAAGTGGGACCGACTTTTCTTTCTCTCCTATCTTGACTAATAACTCTCCACCCTCATATGCCCCTATAGGGGAAAGGGGGATTACGATTGATAATTTCCTAAGCATGTTTTTGCCTGGGCCTAAGTCGAGATGATAGTTGTATTTATCCCCAATCTCGTAGCATAAAAATTGCAGATGGTCCATATCTTCTAGTTTAAACTGCCAGTTTTCATTGTTTACTCGCTGGCAGTATTGAGCGATGCCCGCATATAACTCTGGAGAATACTCTAGTGGGATCGATAGACTCTTTGCACTTCTAGTTTCCTTATTTAGAGTTGGATTATCACCATCTAAAACTGTTGCTTGTGCTACTTTGCCTTGAAATTGTGCTATCAATGTATTACAAACATCCACAGGCAATATTGCTTCGACTGAAGTGAGGCAAGTCTTTAACTTGATCTCCATGATTTCCCCACATTCTTTCCGTAAATAAAGAAAGCCCCCCAGGGCCTCCAACGAGGCCCCGAGGGGCAACCCGCCCCAAAGATGGGCGGGTAATTGATTATCCGAGCAACCGTGGTTACTTTGGTAATCTTGTCTTATGCGTTTGCACTTTAGCCGACTCAAATCTTGCGACAGATCGACGTAACGCTAAGGATAACTGCGTTACCACCGATACCGGAAGTAACGGTGGTTCCAAGAAGCGTATCCAAAGTCGTTGCCGAAGTCGTTGCGTTGAACTCGGTTGTAGCGGTTGCAGTAGTAACACCAGTCGTGGACGCTCCAGCACCAACATCAGTGTTTGCAAGAACACTTGCTAGGTTTAGCGTGTAAGCGTTTCCACCGCCAGTGTTGAACCCTGAAGCGGATGCACCAGCGTAGTTACCAACGAAGTCTTCGTAAGTGGTTTCCATAATCTGCGACTGCAAGTCAGAAGCACCAGAAATCTCCGCTCGATCGGTAAGACCGTCGGCAGGTGAGTCTGCTTCAGTGAAAAGCACGTCTTGCGTTGCTGCCGAGGCGCTGGTCAAGGTAGTAGCACCGACGCTCAAGATTGACTCGAAAGCCATTGAGCCTTCAAGATCTTCTTGACCGAGAGCGGTTGCTGCACTACCGAAAGCCAGTGCGGTTGTTGCCGTGTCATAGACAGCAGAACCACTGGTAAAAGTGGCGCCAGGGCGGGCAGATCCCGACATAGCAGGGACTTGCAGGATAGATCGCAGAAGACCGTGGTCTTCCAAAGATACCGATTCTGCGGTTCCGTCGTTATCAGGGTCTTGCTCGAAAGCGGCGGTATATGCTGCGGCAGTCAGACCAGAGTCGCCGGTTGCTGCACCACCTGCTTCGAAGAAACAGGTAAAGTCAGGGGCGATGCTCTTAGGGAGACTTTGGGCGAGCGTGTTATGCACGGCCCTTGCTGCACCGACGCTAACACCGACGTTAGGGTCTGCTGGAGAGCCACCGTTTGCCTTCACTGCAACACACAGGACGTTCGTTCGCACGATTTGAGTTTGTGAACCGTAGGGTAGGTCCATTCCACCAATACTTGCCATACTTGATTCCTCCTAGTGTGAATACCCGAAGGTAATCAGGACAACTCTCCGATGGTCTGGTATTGCTGGATGAGTTCGTGGTGCTGACCGACGACGGCACCGATGACACGCCACTTCTCAGCACCAGCGATGGTGCTGTTACCGAAGGAGGCAGCGCCACCGACAACGCGGTGGTTACAGACGATGTTCTTCTCTGGCTCCACAACGATTGGCGATTCATACCAAACGAAGGGTTCCTCAAGGACTTCGAAAATCTGCTGATCAATAACAGGAGTTTCGATACCGGAGATATGCCACTGATGTTCTGTGATCAACAAGGGCGTAACGGGATACTGGATACCCATAACGAGATAAAAGAATTCTTCCAGGCTCTTGAAATTAAGAGTCTTGGAAGACCACCCGAAGGTGTCTACACTAACGCTGTTAGGGTTGCCAGTGCTACCCGACGAGGGGATCAACCACTGACCGTAGGTTCCCAGAATCGAGAACTGGTCAGCACGGAGGATACCCTTACCGTAGTCGCCCTTGGGCCATGTTCCTTGGTTACCCTTCCCCCAATGAGGGAAGTTGCTGCTTACTTTTTGTTCGATCAACGACAGGTAGTTTTTGATTTGACCCGTCGGACGATCGTAATATGGTCGTAGTTCCATCTTATTTCACTTCCTTTTTGTTTTTGTTGCTTAGGCCTTTAGATTAGGTTTTGTCTTTCTTGCCCGTTCTTGGGGCCGTTAGCAAATGTGGGGAGCGACGTCCTACATATAAGCAGTTTGGTTGTTGACAAGCAAAAGTATACCATTTGGTATTCAAGCGGTATTCTTTTGTATACCGCCGACGTGGGATAAGTATGTCCGAGGAAAGTCAACGGCAGGTATCTATTCGGTTCTCTAGTGAAGATTGGGGCCGTATCGTTATCGAAGCAGGCAAGTATGGGCTTAAGCCTGCACAATATATTCGCACATGCGTTATCCAAAGACTCAACGGTAAACTTGTCGATGCTGGAACCATCGATGAGATCTTGTTACAGGATAGACTAGAAAATAGAGGAAGACGCTACTAGGACTATTAGTGAAACTCTTGGTGTTTCTTATCGGGTCGCTTACCGGTTTTTTATACAAAATCGATTAACGTCGATAAAGTCGCGCCGAAAAATAAAATAAAAAAAACCCCCAGGATTCCCGAAGGAATCCCAGGGGGATTTATCCCGCATAAGCGCGGGAATGTTGGAATGGGTTCTAGTAAAGAAAGTGCTTTACTTGATCATTCCGAGCCAATCAGCATTTTTGCCTTTAGTTAACTTCAGAAGACGTTAACTTGAGGTGCAGCGCTGTAGCCGAACAATTCGCCTGCTGGCTCATCGTCGTCGCCCATGGCTTGGCCGAGGTATCCAAGGTAGCCACCGTTGTAGCCACCAATGTAGGAACCGCCGTAGCCGAAGAAGGCGGAGCCTTCGGTTGCGCTGTTGCTAGGAACTGCGTCCTGCAACATCGTAGGCAAGTGACCAGCGTTTCGCATAGCGTTCAGTCCGAGAAGGACGAGGGCGATGCTGTTAGCCATGATTGCCTCGTTGCGACCGAGGAAGCCAGCGCCAACTGCGAGGTATGAAAGACCAGCAGTAATAGCGCCACCGAGGGCTGCACGTCCGTAGGCGTTACCCATGATCGTTCCAAGCACTGGCACACGGGACACCATGCTACCAATGTTGAGTTTGGTAGCGGTGTAAACACCGAGGGCGGGTAGCATAAGACCGAAGGCGGTAACGGCGAGGGCGCGACCAGCAAGGTGATCCTTAACGAAGGACTTGAAGCCCTTCAAGGACATTTTGCTAGCGCGGCGTCGGCTCATGAGGGCACGGGCACCCGAGCGGCGGCGAGCGGCGGACTTGCGGCGAGCGCCAGACTTGCGGCGAGCGGTGGTTCGGCGTCGGCGCGTTCCAGCCTTGCGGCGGGTCGTGCGGCGGCGTCGGCCACCGGCCTTGCGGCGGGTCGTGCGGCGTCGGCGGGTCGTAGGCTTGCGTCGAGCCGTGCGTCGACGACGGGTGGTCGTCTTGCGACGGGTCGAGGGCTTACGACGGGTCGTGCGTCGACGACGGGTGGTCGTCTTGCGACGGGTCGTAGGCTTACGACGGGTTGCACGGCGGCGGCGAGAGGTCGTCTTGCGACGGGTCGTCTTGCGTCGTGCAGGTGCCTTGCGGCGGGTGGTCTTACGACGACGGGTCGTCGTTTTACGTCGTGCTGGTGAGCGACGACGGCGAGCGGTAGTCTTACGACGACCACTCGTCTTGCGGGCTGCGGTTGTTCTGCGTCTGGTTGCCATATTTTTCACTCCAGGTTTACGACGAGCCGTGCTACGCTTGGCCTTAGCCGAGCCAGAACGGCTCTTTGCAGCACCCTTTCTCTTAGACGACGATCGTCGTGGATTCAAGATGACTACTTCTTGTAGCGGCATGTCGATCGACCTATGGCAAGGACCTCCTACATATAAAGAGGATGATAAGTATGACAAAATTATAACCGGCAGTTTTCACGTTTACTTTAGGCTAAAGTGTAAAATAACCAGGACATAGTGGACCTACATATGACCGAGCGTAGGCAGCAAGCCCAACGCCGTGTCAAAAGTGTCCCTGTTACCGTTACGATTGATAGGGAGATAATGGAATTCTTAGATTTAGTTTTAGAACGCCGGGTGTTTAGATCTCGCTCACACGCTGTTAATGCGGCTTTAGATTATCTAAAGTGGACTTTAGAAAATGAGCCTACTCGATTTTTCGGACCACGGGCCGTTCAACCAAGTAAAGTGCCAGGTCCTCGCATACCGCAGAATAGAGGTCAACAGCCCCCTCGTTGACATATAGAATGATACTAGGCGTATCAAACAAAGCCTCGGATACGAGTGACAAGCGGTGGGTCGAATATTCGGCCTCGACCATTTCCGCTTCACATGTTTCTGAAAACATATTGACTAGTGCTTCGACCATTTTCATATCAGTCAGTCCACTAAGGTAAGCGACTGCAACATCGAATTGCTTCAACACTTCATCTTCAGCATCGTAACTACGCAAGTCAACATGGATAGCGTGGGACTTTAGTTGCTGGTAAAAGTTGCGAACATATTCCGTATTCTTACCCTGAACTGTCTCGACGTTAACGATTTCTTTATGGTCTTGACCATATAGAAAACTAAACCCTTTTTCTTCACCGCTTACAGTTAATTCCGAGAAAAGGGTGTCAGAAAGAGTTTTAGCAAACTCGACTGCACCTATTTCTTCGTTAGGTGGTTTAGAATTGGGGATCGTAATAACTACCATCGCTTCAAGTCCAGCCGCTTCGGTCTTTTAGGTGTATTGATGCTTACGGGCTTATGCTTCTTCCATGTGCCGCCACCAATTGTGTAGTAAAACCAATACTTGTTCATGTCGTCAGTAAAGAAGTCGATTTGGTTAACATAATGCTCTAGGTTACGCGATTTTAGATAATCCACTCGGTCTTCGATACGGAAAATGAATTTGTTATCTGACTGACTCCACACGGTTTCGTTTAGCAATTGAATACGCTGGGTCATAGCCATGCCTACGATACCAAGTCCTGCGCCGACTGTCCATATCTTTTCAACGGCTTTTGACGAACCTTTCTTTACGAATAGTTGTAATTCGTCAATCGCGATAACGCGACGTATGCGTTTGAAGCCATCTTTTCTTGCTAGGAGGAATACTAGGTCAACTACTCTATCTAATTCTTCGACTCTATCGTCACTAGGTCGGAATACGATTCTTTTATCTTTTGCAAGTAGTCGTTCGTATACTTCCATTGGGTCGTAGCAAACGGTTCCTAGTTTAGTAAATGCATCATCGTGCTTTGGGTCAACGAAGATAGTATGAGTGCTACGCCCCCACAGTTTCTTCAAAACCTGTGCTGCGAATGTTGTCTTACCGCTTCTGGTGATACCGATGATTGCGGTATGGCGGTCGCGCACCGAATCTAGGATTTTAGGTGCAACCACGCTATCACTTCATGAATTCTGCGGCGGCTCGACGGAGGAACGAAGATCGCGATTCGACCCCGCGAGCCTTGTCGATTTGGCTCAAAAACTCTTTTGGTAGCGAAATCGTGATGATTTTCGTTTCGGCATCTCGTGACATTATTCCAGTCATAAACATACGAAAGGGATTCGGATTATTAAGATTGCTAATATTCATCCCAATCGAAGTCGTCAAAAGCGCTTTTCGTTTCGTTTCCGTGTCGCCAACCATTGTATTTTTCAACTCCAATGTGCGGATTGGGTAGCGATGCTGACTCTAGTTTCATAAATACAACATCGGGTCGCCCGTATATATTATACGGCCAGTTTTTAGGGGCATATTGATCATCCCACTTGGCTCGACCGTATTCTTTGAATCCGAATTGCTCGTAATATTTGGGCAGGAAGGGGTCGAACGCATCAACGGTTTTAGCCCCTCTAGCGATAGCATCCATAACTGCTGTCTTTCCTTGTCCCCTAGGACCAATGTTAAACACGTTTTGTAAGTCGCCTGCTCCACTTAACACATATCCTGTCGCATAATCATTGGATAGGAAAGCCTTTGAGCCACTCAACCTTAATTCATTAGCATCATAGTCGGTAAGAAACGGCAATCGCTTTACTTTATCCCGAATTGAGATAAACACCTCTGGTTCGACTTGGCGATAAGTAATGCCTGGATTCTCCTTAACCAAGCCTGCTTCGACTGCAAGCGAATGATCGGCCATCTTCTTGCCGTCTTTGATCACAGCATTACCAAGCGTAACAAACGAATATACGCGCCCTGCCGCCCACTGGTGTTGTTGCACACCAGGGCGATGACCTACTCGCCATGCTGCAAGTCCTTTATCATACACCTTTTGCAGAATAGATTTCTTAACTCCTGTTGCTTTCGCCATCTTGGTGATAAAGTCACCTTTTTCGGGTAGTGGCCCATACATTTTTACAAACTTCTTTTGATACTTGCTAGGAACGGTTTCGTATCCGCGTGCCGTTGCTTTAATGTCCGACTTCCAATATTCGTATGCTTTTGGGTCGTCAATGTCGTATTCGTAGCCCTTATCAATTTCCTTAATCGCGATTTCCTTTTCTAACGGCGTTAATCCTTTCAGGTATTTTGTTGGAAACTTCTTTCCCTTTGGTGTGCGCGGATTTTGTCGTGCAGGAATTACTTCCAAATGAGGGGCGTCCCTTCCTAACTTGGCTAAGGCTATCCTTCTATTATTTCCCTCATTACCTATACTTGGATAATCTAATCCATATTTTTCGATGTGCTTCTCTAGTCTTGGCTTTCCTTTTAGGTGTCCAAATTGTTCCACTAACTCTTCATTGGGGATAATTACTGCTCTGTAGGTTGCCTCTTGTGCAGTTCCAGGAAAACCATATCCACCTTCTTCTTTGCTTCTAAAGTGATGAAGCGCATCTTCTCTTAGGGAAGTTCCAAGTGGCCCATATTCTTGCTCAAACGCTGTGACTACTCGTCCTGTTTCGTATCCTGGTAATTCATCGAAAGTATATTCTTTACCTGGAATAAAGTTAAATTTAGAAGTATATGATGGATGCATTCCTGTGTTGGTCGGGTTTACCAAAGCAGGGCGTCGACGTCGTAGGTCTTCAATTAGTTTGTTTAGATGCAGTCGTCGACTTTCTGGCAACGGGTCATCTTCGCTAAATGGGTTGCCTCCTTGCACTACGGGATCTTTACCTACAATTGCTTTGAAGACATATATGTTTAGGATAACTAGAACTGTTACTCCGCCTATTAGAAGAATTGGCGGTTCTTTGCCTCGAATCCATCCTGGTAGCCAAGGCATGGCCTCGTAAAAGTCCACAACTAACTCCGCGCACTTGTTCCAATCGCCAACAGGGACCGTAAGCCCTGCTAATGGGTGGAAGTTATTGTCATCTTTTTCTTCAACAGGGTGGGATGACAGGTTCAAGAAGTTGGGTGAGGGATCGATAGGCCTATCGAACCATAATCTTAATTCTCTATTTGCGGCATCGACCGAGTCGCTAGCGTGGATGCCATTATCTACTCCGCTGGTCCAATCTTCTAGAAGCGAATAACTTGAGTCACCATATTTGTCCAATATGACCTTTCGAATATCACCTTCATTTAGTTGGTCAGGCTTGCTGCTACCGATGATGGCCCTTACCGCGTCGAACTTTGCGCCAACAATTAAAGCAAGCACCCATTGTCCGTCATAGTAGTCAACTAGCCGGTTGAAGTGGGGTTTACCTTCATGTTCAGCGTAGTGACTAGAAATCAACTCTCGGTCAACTCTCACCCATCGCTTTTTTAGCACAGGGCCAGGAAGCATCCGCTTGATTTCTAGCCATGAGTTTAGACCTCTAGGCTTGACGAATACGAGAGTTTGTGCTTCTCCGTCAAGGTATTTCTGCTTGGTCGGGTTCTCGAAAACAAACTCCGTCGTTCCCCACTTACGCTTCTCGGTCATACCAATCCAAGGAACATTAGGGCAAGCAGGCATATTCACACGGTTTTCGATCTTGCGAGCGTATCGCCAAGGGTCATGCCCCCATACCCAAAGTGCGAGAAGTTTTCGTGTTGGTCGTCCTTTCTTGTCCGTATATGGGCCGCGCTGTCCGCGTGCGCGTGAGTTAAACGAGATTTGCCGAGAACACCAATACCAGTCAGTTTCGTTCCACTTTTCTAGCGCCATATCGTAATATCGCTTGATGATCATCGGGCCATTCTTGATGTAGTCCTTGGGACCAGATAAGCCGAGTTTCTTTCGCATACGAAGGATAGCAAGACCCGATGTGCGACCGCGATTGATTCCGCCAAACTCCTTTTGTCGCTCTTTGTTGATTCCCGCTTTCTTGCCCAACGACGAATCAAGGAAGCGTTTCAACTCCTTATTCTTCATGTTCACAAGTTGCACCCATCGTGTAAATTGCTCAAGCGTAACGGGTTCACGTCGGCGCTCGGGTGGATTAACGAAAATCGGCGGGGTTCTATTCTTTGCTGCCATTGTTTCCTTTATACGAATCTTGAGTTTCTTAATTGCATCTTGGTTATCTCTAGCAGAAATCAAATGGAAGAATAATACTCTCCTTGTAGGCCAATAAGTTCCACCTATCATTGAGTCTCCATAAATCTCATCTACAAACTCTCGCTGCTTTTCCGGATCTCTTCGCCCTAGTTCTTCATACATTTCGATATATTCTTTCTCGCCGTTCTTGCTTATGAAGTAGTATTCTTCAAACTTCTTTTTTGTCTGCTTTAAAGCCATCGTCGATACACCCAAATAAACTTCAGGTTCAATATAGTAAGCATTGGTTGTCGTGTATTGGAATGCACTTTCTGCCATCTGCGGTGAAGATTCCATGAGTCTAGTTATGTTCTCATAGCCTTCTTTGCCATAGTATTCTTGATCGAACCCACTAAGTAGTGTAGGAGCAGAATCAGGGGCTTTACCTTTATCCCCAAACTCGTCTATTATTAGATTTTCAAAATCATATTTTGGTGGAACCAAAACTTCCTTGCCTTTTTCTTCATCATATTCATAGTCGCCAAAGTCAGTTCCCATCAAGTAAGATGCGGCGTCTGCTTTATGGGTGAACTCATGATCAGTAACCTGCTGGACATGGCTTAACTCTATTGAATCGTATAAATCTAATAGCATTTGTGTTGCTGGAGGATACTCTACATCAATAGTAAGGGGTGGTAATTCGTTGCCTTCATCATCGTAACCAGCAATATTTTCTCGCATCTTACGATATTCTCCTACAGAAGAGGCGAATATCTTTCGCCTTATATCCACTTCCTTCATATTGTATAACCGTTCTACCAAGTCTAAAAATGACTTTATTCTTTCTTCTGCAAGTTGGATTGTAGCATCGCTAAACTCCCCAATGTAAGAGTCTTTGAAAAACAACGCCTGGGCATTGTCTCTTCTTCGGATATGCCGTTGAACCATTTCCAGTATTATCCTGTCAGTTAACTTCACTTGAGAATAGAGTGCGTCCATGTAGTCCGTTTTAGTGACTTCCACTCCTGTTCTCATAAGTTGCCTTCTAGGTGTGGTTGTTTTTGTTTCGGTATATCCGCCAAAGAGTCGTGGCTTTTCTTCCAACTTTTCTCTTGCATCAACTGGGCCATAGTCAAACTTCGCCACTCTTCTAAGTGGGGAAAAAGCCCCTCCTTCATTTTCTCCGCCTAGGAACTTTTTGTCTTGGATTTCATAGTCTATTTGTTCTAACTCTTCTGCCGATAACTGGTCTCCTTCTTCAAACATTTCAGGCTCGACAACTCTAACAATAGGCTTTTGTCCAACAATCCTAAGAGTGTCTATCGTCTTAGGATACAATAGTTTCGCCCTTTCGTTGGGAGGTAAAGCATCTACTTGATCCATCAAATCTAGCCTTTGCCTTAGA
>Ga0255781_10004702_pt1 | contig 10230 bp, 23 predicted proteins | sample 101ome_21_FD_179979 | JGI IMG/M metagenome (GOLD analysis project Ga0255781, IMG submission 179979) | Coastal salt marsh microbial communities from the Groves Creek Marsh, Skidaway Island, Georgia - 101413BT metaG (version 2) | ecosystem: Environmental > Aquatic > Marine > Intertidal zone >...
TATTGTTGCGTGTGCCACTTGCTCGGAGGGTTGTCGAATACTGCGTGTTTAGAACTGCGCGGCGCAAGCTGGTAACTGGCGCAGGGTATGGCGCATAGACAAGCACCGCCACGCCTGTCTCGGCATCGCGATAGATCCCTGCTTGATGAATGTTCGGCTCTAGATCTTGGACTGTTTCACCGACCACTTCATCCGCTTCTTTGGATGTGAGTTTTCTTTCAATAAAAAACTCGGGTAATTTATTCACTCAGTTTCTCCCTAACTAGTGTCGCTACTATTTCGGCATTGTCATCTTGGATTTCGTAGCGCTTGCCAATCGCTTTTAGATCCTCAACCATTTTGGCATAATCTTCATTCGGGTAATACAGAATTATCGCCCGAACTGCCCGATTCGCGTAACGCTCTAAAAAGTCCGCATACGAGCTGTCTTTCTTCACTTGTAGGTTGGTGTCAATGTTGCGCTCAACTCCGCTGTCAGGCTGAACTGTGGCTTCTATGGTGCCAACCTGCTCATCTAGCAGGGCAACAAAATCCTCATAGTCGGCTTCGCTAAATCCGGTAGCACTTAGATCTAGTGGGTCAATCTCGCCTAGCGCGGTAACTAGGTTCTCGACATTCCACTCGCCTAGCTGTCCGATACGATTATCGGCAACTGAATAAGCAGCGGCGGTAGCGTCATCGTCATCCACCCACACGACCGCAATTTTTTCCCAACCTAGTTCTATTGCGGCGGTTAGCTGGTGATTGCCTGCGATAACTTCTTTGGTCTTTCTATGCGCGACTATGGGTTTGCGCTGACCAAAGCGCTCGTAGCTTGCGCGGATAGCTGCGACATCGCCAGTCCTCGGGTTCTTAGCGGCTAGCTTTAGTTGCTTTACGGCTACGGCTAGCGGCTCTAGGTCTTTAGCTATCTTTGACATTTTCAAACTCCTGTGTGGTCATTACAACAAAGATACCAGTTTTACAAAAAACTCGATAATTTCGCGGCGGTGTGTGTTTCCTCAGGGGCTTGGGGGGTTTGGATTCCTTGCGCGCAGATAAAATGACCCGCTCCCTACTGCATCCCGGAGGGCTTAGAGGAGTGGTCTATTACCTCTGCGGCTATTGCAAGATCGGTGGGCAGGGAGAAGCGGACTGCTCGGATCACCTGCTAGTAAGTGGTCAGCCGTCCAAGGGTCATTATGCCTAGCGCCATCACCGCACAAATGGCAATAAACAGCATTGTCTCTGACTTTCTTTGCTCGCTTTGCGTAATCACCACCATAGTGCTCCCGCTTAGGCTTCGCTTTGTATCGGCGCTTAGGTCGTAATGCTTCGATCACGCGGTTCCGTTCAGCCTGATGCTCTGCGCAGCGACTACCGCCCGTAGTTAGCCGCCCGCACTCAAGACAGGGCTTAGGGAAGTCACCCATCTAGGCTTGCCCAACCTTTGCCAACAAAGTTGATAGAAGCCACTTGTGGTAGCTTGCGCATCTCCTGACCGCACTTCGGGCATAAGATCTTTGGCTGGTCGTGGATAGAATGACCGATTTCTTGCTCGGCGTTACAAATGCACTTGTATGTGTATGTAGGCATACCTAGAGTTTATAGACTGTGCCGCTGAATGGCTGGTCTTTATACAGCAGATAGACAACCAACCCTGCATCGCTGTCATCTCCTGCGCGTTGGCGATACCAATCTGAGCCATTATCTAATGTCGGCATCTGTATCCACCAGCGCGATCGCCCATTCTTTCTGCCTGTCTCTGTTAGGCGTAAGTGGTGAAAGTGCCCTGTGTTGAGAATGGTCGCATCCGATACCGCTTGATCGCCGTGTGCCTGACCGCGCCACCAGTTGATTACTTGTTCTGGTCTGTTAGCTTGGTGTCCGTGCGCTAATCCAATAATTTCGTTATAGATCGGGATCGCTAGTGATTCGTCATAAGGTTGCGGCTCGTAGAACTTTATGGGCTGGTTAGTCTCTTGGCTAAGTCTGGCTAACTGCCTTTGTATGTGGATACCCCAATCATCTAATGGGTTGCCCAACTTATCCTTGCCTTTACGCCATTGACAATGGTTAGATCCGACAGCGGCGGCGGTGACATTACCAGTTAGCTTGGCTAATAGCTTTAGGGTTTCCCATTGAAAGGTTGCCTCTAGATCTACTTGCTCCATTACCGAAAGGTCATTAGTGAACATCTGTGCGCCTGTGTTCTCAAAGCCTTCGATGCTGTCACCAACATTTAGGAACACCGAAGCCTCGGGCTTGTGCTTTCGGATAAAGGCTTCTAGTGCCGATTGCTTTTCTTTGATGCGTTCGATTAGATCCTGAGTGTTGCCACGATGCCCAGTCTTGCCTGTTTGTGTATCTGACCAACCGACCACGATTGTGCAGGGCTGTGTGTCTAGTTTGACTGGCTTAGGTGTTTTTGCGCGTGACCAAAGTAGCGTTAGCTCCTCCCCCGCCTTTTTCAATCGGAAGTGGAATCGGTAGCTAGTTAGCCAGTCCCCATCGTATTTCTGCCAGCGGCTAGTGCGCGGCGTGCCTATAACTTCGTATAAATCAGGATCGAAACCGGCTTCGGCTAAGAACTCATTGAAGTTGGCTTCGCTGGTCAGCCCCGGAGTTACCGCGACTCCCTCAGTCCCATCAAACTCAACTGCTGGGTTACCGAAGGGTCGTGGCTCAGGCTTAGGCGCTGGCTCAAGGTTTTCTAGCATATAGAAAGCCTAGTAACAGCGGCATTCTTTCTTGCGATGCTTGGCTATGGTCGTGTCGCTTAGATCTACGCCCACGCTTTTTAGCGCCTTAGATAGTGGCTTATGTCCCCAAGTCTGCAAGTCCGCTAAATACTTTTCTAATAGATCGGCATCTTTAGGATCTAGCTCAGTCTTTAGGATCTGTATTTTGCAGGTAAGCACTCCGTTTGCTGGCGGTTTTAAGTTTTCTAACATTAGTCATCCCTTTCGTGTAGCCAGATAAATAGCGACCTAATCACCAGCCAGCCCACGACCGTATACCCGACCAGCAATAACAGCACCGCGCTTATGGCGATTAGCGCTTGGCTCATTCTTCGACCAGTCCGAACTCATAAGTAGCGATCTCATCATCAGGTTTGAAATTGAGTCTCGTAATGTGCACGCCGCAAAAGTTAGTCAAGATCTCTAGCCCTAACATCCAAGTACGCGTGCCATTGAACAGCGCGACTTCGGGCAGATGATAAACCACGACCGCGTAGTTACCCTCAAACTTGACATCTCGAGCCTGCGCACTTATCGCGTTGAGCTCGTGATAAGTGAGCCTGATCTCGGGATTATCTAGCTTGTTTCGCTCTAGGGCGATCCCTGCTTCATAGCCACAGCAAAAGTGTTCTATGCAGTTGCAATCTGTCATTGCTCCACCTCGTATCTGCTAACCTGCCATTTTTTATACCACCAAATCCACTCGGTGATGACTACATAGATAAGTGTCAATGCCATCAAGCCACCGATCACCATCCCGATAGCCAACAAAATCGCTAGCGCATAATCCAGAATCTGGTTCATTTGTTGTCCTCGTCTTTTATGTAATCGATGATGTCCTCGATGTAGGCGTATTCGCCAGCTGGCAAAGCGGCATCTTCCATTGCTAGGGCCTCTAGGATCCTGAACACGCGCTGTTGCTCTGCCCGTCTCCCAGCCTCTAAGCCGCTGTTGAAAGCGTGAACAGCGCTGCGGCTAATAATGTCCTGAAGGTCGCTCATACCAACCTCCAAACGATTGCTTGCCGACCGCTTCTCATTTTCTCGCGATCGCCGCTGTCCTCTAGCTTGCCCATCGCGACTAGTTCGGATCTACGCGATCTAATGCCGCTTTCGCTTGCGTAAGGCGCATCTCCTTGTCGTGAGATGCGGCGGTAATGGGTTTGTAGCTGCTCGTCCGTCATTGCTTTGAACTTATGAAACAATCCCATAATTGCGCCTTGGGTAGATGTCAGATTAGTTACCGACATTGCGGCTAGCAAACTAGTCGCTGGATCTGTTGTTCTTGCGTGGGGCATATGCCTGTCCTTTCACTAATGGTTCTAGGTGTGTTTGTTGGATGTAGATTTTGTTGCGGATCCTTACCGCTGGGATTTGACCGGATCTGACTTTGTTATAGATCGTGAGCTTTACATAACCAGTAAAGTCCGCCGCCTCCTCTAGTGTCAATAGATTGTCGTTGTTTACTGCCAATCGTCTAGCCTCTCTTTTAGTTCGTTACGCACTAGTTGCCACTCTGACAGCTTGCGGTGCGCTTCCTGCATAGTTTCTACTGTTAGGTTCGATCTAGCCTCTAGGAGTGCATCTTGCGCTTCCTGACCTAGTTTGTTGCTGGCTTGAAACATAACCAACAGCTCTTGAGCTTGCTCTAGCTTCGTCATTTGTTGTCCTTTCTGTATTCCGCCGCTAGTTCGCGACCGTATTCAACTGCCCAGCGGATTTTGTCAGTTTCGCTGCATCCGTCAGGTGCGTAGCTGGTATTGACAGCTACTTCTTCCGCCTCGCCATTGTCAGCGATCGCGTAAGTCGTAAAGGTGCTGGCGTGGTTCCAAAAGATCGCGTGACCATCGAAAGATCCCACCATCCACTTTCGTTCCATCAGCTCCGATAGTTTTTTCATAATCCCAAAATCCAATCTGTTAGTAGGTAGGGGATAGCGTGAGCAAAGATAAGAACCGCGTATCCGATCGCGGCAAATAGCACATACCCGATCGGTCTGCGGATTAGATACCAGATCTTCATCTTTCTACCCTTTCTAGGTGAGCGCCTAAGCGCCCACCTTCTGCTCGGATTGCTCGCTCATTACCCAAACTGTGTTTAGGATGATCGGATACCGAGTGCGCTTAGCGGTCATACCTGCCGCGATCGCTTTGCGATACCAAAGGGTTTCTTGCTCGTGAAGTTCGTTGATACGAGCGAGGGCTAGGAGGATACCTTCTTGCTTATCGGTAGCGATTGTGTATACCTCGCGGTAGATACCTAGCGAATCTTTATAGGTGGTTTTGTATAGGTTGTTCATTTTTTATCCTTTCTTTTTAGTTAGTTATCTAACTTGTAATAACTATAACCTATAAAAGATAAAAAGGCAACTATTTAGGAAAAGTTTTTTATAGTTTTTTTACCCGAATAATTACGCTTGGTTCGCCGTATTGCTTAGTCGCGTGCCATTCCACTATCTGAGCATCGTCCTTTATGTAGCCAGCATCTATTGAGAGCGCATCCCCGATTGCCCGTTGCAGTTTGTCTAGATCGGGAGGAACAGTCGGGTAATCACGCTTGGCGCTAGCTGGCTTTTGCAACTGAAACAAAACAGTTACGGCGATTGGCTCGGTGTGAGCAGGGCTTCCGACTTGGTCATTGACCACTTGCGCGATCCGTTCGCGCCATTTCTTTAGCTTGGGATTCTTGCTGACAATCCTGCCGCCTCCGACGTGGCGCATAGATCCTTGCGGTATCGGTTGCCCTGCCACAACGAACTCATCCATTAGAACGGAACATCCGCCTGACTTTGGTATGGCTCAATGCTATCGGCGCGCACCTCTAGCTTCACGCCGGTTCCGCCATCCTTTTTTTCGTAGCGCTTAGTTTTCATACGACCTTTGACAGTTACGCGAGTATTGGCTTCTAATCCCGCATCCCCGATCACCGAAAAGTAATCGTAGCCAGCAGTTTCCCACTCGCCGCTGTCGTTTTGGATCCGTTGCGAATGCGAGATGTCATAAACAGTCCCCCATTCGAACTTCTTTACTTCGTTGATGTAGCCGCTGAACTCAATCTGTATTGCCATCTTGTGTCCTTTCCTCTATGTGTTCTGGGTTGATACAGTCACGATGTCCGCAGATGCGAACTCCGGGCATAAATAATTTGCCATTGTGGATCGGGTTGTCGTTTGCATCGAAGTCACCGCGCCAAGCCAAACACACTTCGCCTTTACCGTAGCGAATAACGTGCTCAACTTTGACCCTGCAACCTTTGCATAGATCTTTCCGACCACTTCTCTTTGTGGGTAGATCGCGGTTGATGCCACAGCGCACGCACCTACGACCATCCATACAATTAGGTTATCCATCTTTTTTATCTTTCGCGAGTTTATTTAGGCACTTAGCACATAACGCCGGATTGCTATCGTGTTCGCACTTAGGCACTCGCCCAGCCTGTTCCGCGATCGCTCGTTGTTCAGCTAGATACTCGGCGCTCGCTTTACGCTCCCGCTCCGATCTTGCCCTAGCTTCGTCGGCTAGATCTTCTTTGGACTTCTCACGCGGCGCGTAAGGATCATCTAACCAGCCCTCCCGATTTAGCCAAGTCGTTGGATAAGGGATAAATTGCGCTTGCGGTAGGTTGGGATCGTGAGCTAACCTGCGCGCACCTGCTACGGCTAGCGCTCCGACTTCTCCTAACTTGATAAAAGCTTTCTTAGCAGCAGCCTTACCGATCTTGCGTGGATACGCCTCCCAAAATTCATCGAACCAATCGCCATATTTCTTTAGCTTGTTATTCTTCTCATTGTTATTCTTAGGGGTAGGATTTCCCGATGACGGAAAACCCGATGACGGGAAACCCGAAGGATCAGTAGTCCGCCAGATCGCCTCGCCGAACTTATTGTTTATGCGCTTCTGCGATCGCTCTAGGTAGCCGCAAGCTTCTAGCTCCTTGACCGCGTTACGGACTAGATCTAAGCCGCAATCATTGTGCCGCGCTAGCTGGGCGATTGAGATCTGCCAGCCCTCGGAGTGACTAAGTAGCTGCGATAGTAGCCCGATCGCTTTCAGGCTCAACCGGCTATCGCGCAACCACGCGTTAGGTATCTGGGTGAACTGATCTTCGAACTTATGCTTACCCCTAATTATCGGCATACTCAACCTTTTCGAAAATTAGCATCGCTGCCTGTGCTGTCTGATCACGCGCTCCCTCGGCGTATCTGCCAGCGTGATAGTAAATCTTGACTAGGCGTTCGTGATGCTCGGCTAGATCCTGATTGCTTAGGATCGCCAGCCCTTGCTGTTGGAGTGCGGTTTCGCGCATCCACTTAGCGATAGTTTCCGCTTTCATTTTGTCCTTTCGTTTTTAGTTTAGATAGACTGCCGTCCGAAATCGTCATCTAGCCGAAACCAAAATCCACTAACCGCATCATAGACAGGGCGTATCAGCGAATTTTCATAACGGCTAATTTTCCACCCATACTCGCGCGCTAGCTGTGCGGTTGTCGCGTTTGATTCCATCTGATCATTTATCACCGCGCACATAACGATAATGTTGCTGGGCTGATCCTTGCTCTTAGCTCCGCCCATACCGCGATTAGATCTGTGGTGTGGGATTAGATCGTAAGCTTCGCCGCAATGGTAACAATGTTGATCGCGCTGGCGAAACTGGTGGAATCTAGCTGGTTTCATTTTTCTCGATTTCTAGCAGGTAGCGCTCTAACAAATGCACCCTAAACAGATAATAAGTCCAACCAACCGACTTAGATTTGTAGAGTGCATTTGCTAGCTCGCGTTGTTCTTCGATGTGGGCTACGAGGATTTGCTTTGTTTGTCTGTCCACGCTTCCGCCAAATCTGAAATCGTGGCAAGCGTAGCATTTTCGGCGCTGGCTTGCCTAGCTTCAGCATACAACTTGCGTAGCGCTTCGATTGAATCAGCGGCTTTGGCTTCGGCTATCCAATCCCTGCTAGGGGTGATCCCTTTTGCGACCTTAGCCATCTCCTCTGCGCTGGCGCGGTTCTTAGATCCTGAGTAACCTGCGTTAGCGAGGGCGCGACCGATCGCGCTAGTCTCGCAGTTCTCAAGGGCGCTGGTCTTATTAGCCATACCATTTTTGCCGTCAATCTCAAACGCCAAACCTGTGGATTTACAAACCCAGTTGTCCTCAGGGATTGAGTTAGTTTGCCAGTCCTCCATAACTTGCCACATCGGTACCCAAATCGTAGCTCGCACCACCCAAGTTAGTGCGGCGCGATCTGCTGGTGTTGTTAGGTTGTCGGTTAGTATCCTCGCGTTGGGATAATCGCGGTAGAACCGCGCTAGGCGATCTTTGACTTCTTCGTAATCTTTAGGGTTATAGCTCATCTTCGTTGTCCTCTCTGTTTATGAACTCATCTACTGTTGATTTCAGCACCACATCAGCGCCTAGCTTTTTGAACTCCTTATCGGTCAAGATAGATACGATTGTCCAGTCCTCATCTTCGCCTACGGTCATCCATTTTTTTAGTCCGCCGAATCTAAGCGATAGTTCGTGATACAAAATCACTTCGTAATCGCCATTAGGTTCGTAGCCTCGGTGTCCGTGATCACGCTTCATTCCGATCACTTCTCCTACGATGTGTGTGTTTTCAAAGTTGTTTCGAACCATCACGATGTCCCCAACCTTGGGATCGCCATCGTAAAAGGTATCCAAAACATCTATTAGTTCCTCGGGTGGTTTACTTGGCTCGGTCATTACTGTCCTTTCTTTTTGGTGATGTATGGTTTTCCGTTACCTCGGGCAACTCTAATAAAAGTGGGTTGATCATAAACCAAGGCAGTTCTCGCCTTGCCCATCGCATCTAACACCGCACTCTCAAACTGTCGCGCTTCTAGCTTTGCTTCTTCGGCTCGCGTTAGCGCGTTGTAATAAAGCACTCCTAGATCGCCTAGCTCAATTTCTAATTCGTGATCTATGTCTGGGTGCTGAGTTCTGACTGCTTGTAGCGTGCTTTCAGATCCATCCCACATAGGTCGCGTGCCAGATTTTACGCAATAGATAAAGTCTTTTACGCGCTCTAGGTCGTAGTATTGCCAAGTCTCATCCGCCGTAATCTCAAACTCGCGATAATCCGAACCCGAAATTAGCACCGCTACGAAAGCCTGTTTCAAATCGAAACACCGCAAATACCATTGCACCTGCGTTTGGTAATAACGCGGCACTCCTTGCGCCCAATCGTCCGCAAATCGCGCCGTCTTGATTTCTAAAATGCCCAGCTCGCCAGTTGCCGTTTGATAAATCCCATCTGGGTTAGCCAGCATAAAGTCGAACTCTTTATTGACCCAAGTTCCTAAGCCGCTGTGAACTAATAGCTCAGGGTGTTCTTCTTGGAATCGCCTAATAATGTTTGGCTCTAAGGATCTGCCCCAATACATTGGCTCATTATCGGTGCGATCTTCCGCGACTAGCCCAGACTTTTTAGCCCAAAGGCTGTACGCGCTTTCGTATTTGCTTTCGCCAGCGATCGCGCCGACTTCCGACCCTCCGATGCGGTCGCATCTAAACTCTAGCCATTCGGGATCTTCGGGTTCGGCGTGACCTAAATAAGTTGCTACTTCACTAAGCTTCACATAAAGCTCGGTGAGTGCTACACTTTTTTCTGCCATCTATTTTTGTCCTTTCGGTGGCGCGGCGGTGGTCAATGGTGATCGCCGCCGCTTTACTTTTTTATTTAGTTATAGGCGCAACCTTAGCGCGAGGTTCAGACATTATTCGCTAGATTAGGAATGTGAAACGCGAACCGCAGGAAAAATACTTGCAGCTAAACGAGCGCATTATCGCTGAGAATGAGCGCTCTGGTTTTGTGCCGCCTTGCCGTGCGCGACCCAAGTTGTTTTTCCCCGAGGATTGGTTTGATTACTACGAGCGCCGCGCTGTCGAGATCGTGGCTAAAGATTTATGCGGCAAGTGTATTTTCGAAAACGAATGTTTGAGTTATGCGTTGAGCGCTCGCGAAACCGCTGGCATCTGGGGAGGTCTAACAGCGAAAGAGCGTGCGCACTTACTCCGTCGTTGATTCTTCGGCTAGTTCAGGATCGTGGTCATCTGGCAAATCGTCCCAATCGAAATCGCCATCTTTGTTTACTGCTAGTGCATCTTGCACCGCTTCGCTATCTGATTTAGCAACTGCGGCGCGGTAAGCGTTTTGTATATCGGTGATTTCTAGCTGACCTTTCCAAGCTAGCGAAACACCAATGGTCGTAAGAACTACTGCGAAAGCCGAACCGACACCGATAATCGAACCCATTAGCCAATCGCCGGCTACCGCACCGATCGCAGTTCCGCCGAAGAAAGTCGCTAGCGTTAGACCGATAGATCTAGTAGCGATCTGCTTGATTTGTTCTATCATCCCTAATTCCTAATTTCCTGCCCGCAACACTCGCATCTTTTTATGAATGGCTCAGTTGCCTCGGGAGCGGTTATTTTTTGGTTCGCGGCTATTAGTTTATACAAGTCCACCTTCTGGCTTGTCGTGCCAAATACGCCCT
>Ga0255781_10004703_pt1 | contig 10229 bp, 8 predicted proteins | sample 101ome_21_FD_179979 | JGI IMG/M metagenome (GOLD analysis project Ga0255781, IMG submission 179979) | Coastal salt marsh microbial communities from the Groves Creek Marsh, Skidaway Island, Georgia - 101413BT metaG (version 2) | ecosystem: Environmental > Aquatic > Marine > Intertidal zone > Salt...
TAGTCAAGAACGAGCGCAAAACAACAAGACAAGCACGCCCCTAACAGGTTTGCAGAAAGTCCTTCATATTTCTTTTGAGCTCCAAGGGGAGACGTTACAAGCTACCCTCACCGCTGAAATTTTAAGCTTTGACGCGAGCCTTCGACGAGATCGCGCGCTTGTCCAACTCGCAGCCCCTGAGCGGTATGATGATCTCCCTGCTATGGTGAAGTTGCGCTTGTACGCCCTAGCGACACTTTCCCAAGCCCTCAAAGATCCTCCAGAATGGGTAAATGATTGGATCGGTCGCTATGATCCGCTTCTCTTTGCGATCTATGAGGAGGTGAGCGCACATGAGCGCGCATTTTTTCGAGGACACATGGAGACGGGCGCAGATGGCGAGGGAGAGCAACCCCTTGTTAAAATCAGGGCTCTTGACGCCCCCCCCGCTTGAGCGAAGCTCCCTTGATCCGCTGAGATATCGCGCACACCCCGCGACCGTTTATGAACATGTGCTACTCTCGCTAGATGAGGAGCAATTCAGGGCACAAAAGCCCGCAGAGCTCACCCCTGATCAACCCGCTCAAACGGGCGTTGCTTGGATAGATGAGCTTGAGCGCGCATTGTATGGAGAAGAAAAATGAGCGAGACAAGCATCAAGGTGAGAATCGATGATAACGAGGCGCTTCAGGCCCTGCGCGAAATGGCAGGGTTGGTTGATCAAATCGCGGGAGGCTTAGGGGGGCTTACTGTACCCCCCGGCGCAATCCCACCGCAGGCTTCGCAAACCCCAAGCGGTACGCCTGACACGACAGGGGATCCTTCAGACCGTGGCCATCGAGAGCGGACCACGAGACTACGAGAAATCCTCAAAGCCGAGACACGCGCGACCGTTGACACGCTGACCAATCCCGCTAGCATGGGCCATATCTCGCAACGTTTCGGATCTATGCTCACCAACATCTCTAAAACGATGCCTTTTGGAACGGGCGTATTAGCATCCGTTGCGGGTGCTGCATTTAAAGCAACATCCCAATCGTTACAAGCACGACAAGCACGCCTCGCAGATGTGATGGGGCTTGAACTCCAAGAGGCGGAAATTGCGGGGATAATCGACTCTTCAGACGTTCAGAAATTCAGTGAAGATCGAGCAAAGAACCTTACCCCCCTAGGTTTTGACTCCTCATCAACACGAAGCTTGATTGCGGGCGTTGCGGGCGCGGTAGGCTTTAAAAGTGGAGAATCAGATTTCTCAACGGGTAACCTTCTAAGCTTAGCCGCGGCGGAACGTTCAGGAATGAGCGCGGGCGCTATCGCATCTTTGGCCGGGGCGATTGTCCAAAATACGGGCGTAGGTGTAGGTCAAGCGCTTGAGCGCTCGAACGCGCTTAAAAATATCGCTCAGAATGACCTAGACCTCAGAGGGCCGGGCGTTGATCGCTTTTTAGGAGGCGTCAACAGTATCCTTGAGGGACTCACAGCACAAGGGATTATGGAGGGAGACGTTGCTAAAAGCATAGCCAGCGTGGCAGCGAGGACAGGACAACGCGGACAGCGGCCCGCGCAGATTGTTCAAGGCCTCCAAGGGATCGGAAGAGGCGCTTTTAATGCGATCTCCTCACCCTTTCAAGGGCTCGCACAGTCGGCACTAATGGCGCAAATATACGCCGAATCAGGCTCTGTTTTTGAAGCAATGCAGAAGACCGAACAGATGATAGCAACTCCTGAAACGATCCCAAGCAGTATCGCTCAAGGGTTAGGTGGTCAAGGCGCAACGCTAGCACTCGCCTCTATCCCCGGGCTCGGGACTAGGGACGCTCAAAGACTTGTCTCTAATCGTGCCTTGGTTAGCGCGGGACAGACGCGCGGCGGCCGAAACTTTATGGTTAGCGGTGCTTCACTAAATCTCAACGCGGCGCAGGCGCGCCAAACCACCCAAACTCTTCAAAGTTTGAGAGATCCTAAATCGGTAGAGACTTTCAAAAAGATGATAGAGTTTACAGGCCGTAGTGAACGCAACCTCTTAAAGATGAGTGAGAATATCGACGCAATTATTAAAGTCACGGATATCGCACTATCCATCCAAAACGAGCTCGCGGGCGCTGTCAATTCGTTCAACTCTATCTTAAATAAGTTGAGCCGTATGATTCCATGAGCCAATTAAAAAACATCACGCTCTACACCGATTACGAAACGTATGACGTCACACCTTATGTGTTATCTTATCAGATTCAGACCACACTCACCACGCCCTATGAGAGCGCACTGATAAGCCTCAAAATACCTACGCATTTACAAGGCGCGATACTCCCTTTTTACCGCGACACAGGCGCAATTGATTTAGACGCTTGGGTTACAGTGCGCGACAGCAGAGACACTTTAGATCTAAACCCTCGCGTGATTTTTTGTGGGCGTATGAGCGCCGTATCGTACGGTGAAACGGTTAGTGATGAAGGCTTGGTCGAAGCGTCTAATATAGAGCTCAACTTCTCCTCTTGGTTGGCCCCTTTGATGGAGAGTCAGATCTACTTATCAGGGAAGTCGCTTCTCAACGGCCACATCTACGACATTCAAGACTATGGACGTCTGCTCAAACGCACTCTATCGAGCGTCTTTAATAGGGATATCGGAGGCGTATTAAGAACGCTGTACAATGAATTAAGCCCCTCTTATCGCTTCCCCTTGACTCTCGCGGGCGGTGCTTCTCTGAGTCAAATTCCTATCATTCACTCGAAGTCACGCGCTGCGACTTATGCGCCCGACCGCGCCCCCTTATATCGAGGTGTTTACGGACTGGCCATCAATGCCGCGCAAATAAGACCCACAGGCGCGCCTTGGTCGATCCTCTCCAGTTTTTTTGATGTGGATCCTTCACTTATTGAGTTGTTCCCTACACTTGAGCCCGCGCACGCTAGAGGCCCAATCTCTGATTTCATGGGATCTACGCCGGTGATTATGTACCGGCTTAAACCCTTCATTTTTGGGGCTTTGCGATCTCAGAGCATCGACCCTAACGCGCCCGCGAACCAAGAGCACGCGCGCAATATTGAGACTCTTCTCACCGCTGATGAAATTCTTGAAATCGGCGTGAGTCTCAACGCCCAAGATCGAATTAATAGTGTTTACGTTGATTCCCCTTTAAATGAATCGCGCGGGATTGAGGCTTTCGGCCTTGTTGGTACCCCTACTTTAGAGCGCGATGATATCGCGCGAAACGGTCTGAGGATGTACCGCGGACAATGGCCTTTCTTCCCGCAGGGCTCTCAAACAAAGAGCAGCTCTCTAAGCAGCGAAATCAATTATACGATTGAGATCATCGACCGACTTACAAGAGGTGCTCATCGTTACATGTCAGGCACACTGAGAACCGTCTTTCGACCTGATCTCAGGCCCGGTTTATGGTTGAGGGTGCAGTACCCGCAAGCACACAGGGGGGATTTAATCGTCTATTTAGAGACGATTACTCACAGCGTAAGTGTTGACCTCAACGGTGTTGAGATCAGGCGCAGTACGTTAAATTTCACCCGCGCTTTCTTTAACTCCGAGGAACCACACCATGATTAAGCAGTTCATGAAACGATCTTCACGGCTTGAGATTATGACTGTGATTGACCGCTACAGCTCAGGAGGTGCGCCCGAATGTGATCTTTTAGATTTCAGTGGCGTACTTCATACAGGTGTAAGCATCATGAGCGCGGGCGCGAACACATCACTCTTAATGGCTGTGCCTGAAATCGGCGCTGAGGTAGTCGTTTTACTCAGCGCCGGCGGTGCGCCTTATTTGCTTGGTGCGTTGCCTGATGACCTGCAATTCAAAGACGAGATCGAAATCACAAGCGCGGGCGAATATCCACCTATAGACATAGGTTTAGACCATGCACAAATCAAGAGCGCGGGCGCGCGCTTAGTCGCGGGTGATGAAGCTCTGTATCTATCCCCGCGAACCCGCATTCAAGGACATTTAGCGATTAGCGCGGGCGGCTCGCCAACGCAACATCTCGCGATTGCTGAGCCTGTCATTTCAGATCTTGAGCATCACCGCGCGTTAATCGCAGAGCTTCAAGCAGCTGTACGTAGTCTCCAAGCGGGAATCGCCAGCTTAAAAGATGCGGCCGTTCTCGATCTCCCTACAGGTATCCCTACCAATCTAGAATTGATTACTACGCCTTCAGACTCTCTAACGACTCCCTCTACGATATCTGTTACAATAGCCTCTGAAATTGCTGAAATTGAGAGGTAATTAATATGGCTAACAGTGGGTTAACATTACCCGGAGCGCTTGCCGATTTAGCCCGCGTTAACGTGCGCTACTTGCTCGAGTGGCACCGCGACGGAATCCTTTATAAAGCGCTCTCTCTCCCCCTCGCGCCCAATGCTCTTTCTTTCGCTTCGGCTGCGCCTCAAAGCGTCACTTATACTTTAGGTGAAGAACCGATCAGGGAGCTGAGCGGATTCAAACGGCGTACTTTAGAATTATCGGGAAGTGCAGGATATGACGCCCGCCCCGCATACCGCGCGGACGGCTCCATTTCAACACTTTTAGGCCCGATCATCCTCATTCAATTCAGAGAGTTTATCGAGCGTTATCAAAGCGTCGCAAGCACCGAAGGTCCACAAAGAGAAGACCATTCTGTGATCTACCCTCAACATGAGTTGATCTTTCGAGCGCTGGATGAAGACTTTCACCTTAAGGTTGAAGTCAGAGAGTTTAGCATCCAGCGAAGCGCAGATGAGGCGAACTTAGCGCCCCAATGGTCACTACAACTCGACGCTTATCAAGATGCACTTCCGCCTAATGTTGACCTCTTCGACCTCGCAGGCGCTTTAAGTGTCGTCACTAGCGCGATCACAACAGCGGCCGATGCAGTCGGAGCCGTCGCGCTACTCACAGAAGGCACGAATGCTTATTTACGAAACGGTATCAGCGGTCCTTTAAACGCGCTCAACGCGCTCACTAATGCATTACGAGATACAGTTAACAATATAACAGAAATCGCGGATATACCGATAGATATCTTACGTCAGGTAAGCACCACGGCAGGACAGACGCGCTCTATTATCAGTCAAATAATAGATGAGGTGACCAGCTATGATGATGAGATTAGCGCAGAGCTGAACCTTCTCTCAAATATTTTAGGATACACCCAAGACATCGAAAACGCGGCAGCATCTACGGCGGTGATTTTCCCGCAATCCGCCGACCCAACAGAGGCGCCCCCCGTGACACTGGCGACCACACAGCCGCTCATTGAACAGCCCCCTCAAGTAATCAGCACAGCCTACCGTTTGCGTCAAGGTGAGGATCTATTAATCATAGCGCGTCGCGTTTTTGGCGACGCTGACAGATGGCCCGAACTTATGAGCCTGAATGGATGGCTGAGCTACGACGCCAACGCGCGCGGTGAGCCCCCCCGCGCAGGGGATCTGATCCTTGTACCTGATCCTCAAGGCGGTGTTCAAATATCGAATGATCTCTACGGTCAAGACCTACGGATTATAGAAGGTGACCTCGAAATGAAAAGTAACGACTTTTCAACAATTTCAGGCGCGGCAAATCTTGAGCAGGCAGCACACCACAGGCTACAGAGCACGCAAGGCGCAAGCGTACTTCAACGTTACGGGCTACCCGCTCGAATAGGCTCACGCTTAACCACACAGAGCGCGGGTTATCTTGGGGCGCACATCCGCGAGCAACTCACACTTGACCCCCGAATTGAAGAGCTCACTTTGGTTGAAGTGGATGATCGTGGTGACCATCTACAAGTAGCATTAGAGTTTAGAGCCCGCGCGACCGCTACAGCCCTATCCACGTCTCTGAGGATTAATTAAAATGTACATACCCCGCGAACGCGACGAACTCGCCAGAATCTTTTTAGGCGCCCTTATCTCTCGTAGTGAGTTGACGGATACAGCACCCGGGAGCGTGATTGATGTGCTCGCTCAAAGTATGGCTGCTCTTGCCTCTTCGACTGAATACCGTATCGCGCGCATGAGAGACGCCTTTAATTTTGAGACAGCTACAGGGGCTGAACTCGATGCGCGATTGTCTGAGTTTCCACCATCTTCTATCGAGCGCCATGAAGCGACGTATGCACAAGGTGAGGTGCGAGTTACACTCCCCCCATTAGGTGTAGATCTCACCATCGATCAAGGCGCCAGCTTCGGCGCGAGCGCTAACCCTGATATTCTTTTCTCTGCGATCGACCAAACCGTCATTCCCGCAGGTGCTACCAGCGCGACATTTTCCGTTGTCGCAAATGTGCTAGGGGTAGCGGGGAATATCGGCGGTGATCGTATTAACGTAATAATCAATGCACCCTCTCAACTGCTTAGCGTCACCAACCCAAACGCTTTTTCAAACGGTAGGGAAGAGGAGAGTGATCAAAGCCTCAAGCGGCGCGCGTCGCTTTACCTGCAGAGTCTCGCGCGAGCTCAACCGCGAGCGCTTGAGTTTGCAGCATTGAGCGCTGATCTCACCCCGCGGTTATCTCTAGCGAGCCTCTACGAGCCCCCCGATCAACGCGGCTACTCATGGTTATATATTGATGACGGATCGGGCACTCTAGGTGACACGACGAGCCCGGGTACCCGTTACACGGGTGTAGGTAGCGCTCAAGGTCCTTCTGTGATTTATCATGATAGCCCTGCTGTCAACTCGTTAACTCTTTCATACATTGACCCCGTAACGGGACTATCACGCCCTGTAAGTACTGCTGATTATATCAGCATCCCTGAGCGCGGCGTCATTTACCTAGACGCTAACGCGATCCCTGACACTGCTCAATGGACGCTGGATGCTTATGAGGTCTTCACAGGCCCGATTGCAACAATTCAAGCGCTCATTGAAGGAGACCCCGCAGACCCTAACGCGCAAGGCTGGCGAGCAGCAGGAACGCGCGTTCGGGTGTACCCGCCCAACGTCCAAAGGTTAAGTTTCGATCTCCACTTAGTCCCTGAATCGGGTTATTCTTTTGAGACAACGAAACAAGCTGTTGAGGCTGCTGTCATCGATTATTTGAGTATATTACGAATAGGCGACCCTGTCTACGTGGCGCGCCTAATAGAGATTATCATGAGTGTTCAAGGTGTGCTGAATATTGACATTTACCAGAGCGGGACGGGCTCGAGTGATAGCCCCACCCCTTTAGCTGATCTCTACCCTAGCGCTAATGCCGTCGTCAGACTCAGCACCATTTCAATTTCACCAAGCGAGGCTTAAAAAATGGATAAGGTACGATTCACACCCCTTGAACGCGCTGAACAAGAAGACCTCGAAGCCCTTTCAGATCTTCCCTATGAGTATGTTGAGCGGGCCATAGGTAGCCTTCTAGGTGTAGGCGACCTCTCATCATCAAAAGGCGGCTTACTTGTCGGTCCTTCACTTTCTTATAACAGCGCCGTCGGTCTTCTCACCGTCTCCTCTTGCACGTTCATATATATCGCGGAAGGAGAAGCCGCGGTCGATGCAAACAATCACCCGCTGATTCCACAAACGCGCGTGATACGCTACAATAGCAGCGCCACAGATCACCTTAATGCACCCGTGGACATTAGCGCCGCTCGAACCCCGGGCACTACTTACACTTTATATGCTCGGCCTATTGAGATCCAGAGCGACAGCGCGACGCGCAGACGTTGGGATCTAGTGAGTCAACAAGAGCTCAGCTACTCCCCTTTAACACGGCTCCGAGAGAGAGTTGAGTTTAGCGCGAGCGCTACCCCCCCAGCAGGTGCAGGATGGACAGCGCTATTAAATTATGAGGTGGACGCAGGCGGCGTCTTAACACATACCCCGATTAGCGCCCTCGACCATGCCGACGCTAAAATCCTAAATATTCTGAACCCTTCCTTGTCACCGAACACGCTTAAAACCGAGCTTTTTTTGAATGAAGCGACAGTGGGTACTCAAAGTAGAGCGTTAGGTTTTTTAGGGCTCGCGAGCCTTGTTAAACACGCGCTTTATCGTGCATATCATGACGGCGCTAATGATCTCTTGTACACGCCTAATTCAAACGCGCGGTGGTACACGTCCCCTGCAATAAGCTTAGGGGAAGCGCGAGAACGCATTATAGCCATTGAAACCGCCACAGCGGGCCTATGGTCTGTTTTTCCGTTCAACATCGAAATTCAAATGCAAATGATAAACGGTGTGGCTAGTGAAAATGTAGAAATCACACAGACGAACCAAGCACCGTTCACCGACGAAATTTCAGTTTATTTTGATAATCGTTATAGGTCTAGCGGCGCGCTCCCTAGCCCTTGGAGCACCACTTCTTTTCATACACTGGGTGGCGCGCTTAACCGCATAGGGCACCTTGTTTTAGCCTTCGATAGCTCATTTGACGGCGGCGAAGTGATGCTCGCGACGGCCGCCTATACCGTGCATACAATCCGTGATTCAAATAACACTTCAACTCAATGGTCATCGATCGCAGGGAGTAGTTCGGGCTGGTCAACATCACCACTAACACTCGCATTCCTTGAAGAGACAGATTTACCGAACCCTACAACGCCCGCGCCCAACGCGCGGTCTTTAGGCTCTCGTTCTTATGTTGATGATGACAGCGCAGTACAGACAGTCTCACGCGCAGTGAAGTTGGCTGCGTATATCGACGCCAGCGCGCTATCAAGTGATTTGACTGATAATGACGGCACAACAATTACCATTAATTATCAACTACTTGTGAGGCGTTAATATGACAATCATTGCTTATGCGGGCTGGTCCGCCAATCCTAACGCAAACCCAAACCCCACTATTACGCACAGTCTCCCCCTAGCATCGCAGAGTTACAGCGTGTATGGGGAAGCGGTGGACAGTGCAAACCCTAGCGCTAGTTTTGATTTCTCATGGTCTGTTTTACTCCCAAGATCAGGTCAAACAGCGAGCTTATTGAGCGCCACCGCTCAAAACCCCACGCTTCAAAATGTGGCGGATATATGGGGGGATATACGGTTATTTGTAGTAGCCACCAATCCCGCGACCGGTCAAACAAGCGACAGCGACCCGCGAACCGCGCCATCTAGCGCGTTTTGTACGCTCCAAATTGAGAGCGCCGCGCGCTCTCTAAGGCTCCCCGCTATCGGTTCAAGAGATTGGTACACCGCGCTGGATAGCGTCACATCGACACTTGACACACTCACGATTTCGACAGGCTTAGACACCGCCACTGTCAACGGCTCAGGCGAGCTCATTTTGACGCTTGATGATGGTTCGACCGTCAACGCGGGCTCTGTTGTCGGGCCCGCGGGCGCAGACGGTGCAGACGGTGCAGACGGTGCAGACGGTGCAGACGGTGCAGACGGTGCAGACGGTGCAGACGGTGCCGCAGGCCCCTCTCAACGACAGCTCGTGTTCTCGGGGCACGTAACCCAATGGTATGATCTCGCGGGCCCTCTCCTGATGTCGAGTTTTGACCCCGCTAAAGCGGAACCTATCTTGGGGCCGTGGCGCGCCCCCGTCGATATAAACATCATACATGTGAGCATGAGCGTAAGGAACGCGGGAGCGACGAGCGGTAACACAGCCACTTTTAACATTTTCACTTGTTCGTCAACCAATTGGGAAGCGAACTCACTAACGAGTAACACGCAAACATGGTCAGTGCAGGCCGTAGCATCGAACGCGCCCGCATCTAAAGAGCGTACCTTCTCGCCTGCGATTCAGGTTACCGCAGGGGATCTCTTCGGTATCGAAATGAGCGCTCCTTCTGCGGGTGCAATGCACTCGATCACTGGCGCAATCACGACGCAAGAGGCGTAAGAGATGAGCGGTTATGGTGATATCAATATTGACGGGTTAGGCTACGGCGACCCCGAGCAATTAGTAGGGCCGTCCGATGCAGGTTACGGTGATCCTTTCCAAGACGCCTTGATTTTTGTACTCCTCGAAAATCGCACTGTGCATCATAGGGGAGGTGCACAAGTCCGCCTGATCGGCACGCTTTCCGATTCTTTAGGCCCTTATCGACTCTCGATAGAAGTTGACGGGCAGACCACATATTTTTATTCAGGGCTCGCGGGACAAGGGGTGGACCTCTCTCAAAAGAGAGGTGTACTCGAGGCTTATTCACCGCCTGCGCCCGCGGGCACGTATCCGCTTACGCTGCATTGTGGCCCTTCGTTTCAACTCTCCTACACTGTCAACAGCCCACTCCACATCCTGCCCGATAACAGAGCGCAAGAGCGCTATCAGATCAGGCGCGCGCCTCCTGAGTTGTTCCACACAGGGCCGCGATACAACCACCTTGAA
>Ga0255781_10004715_pt1 | contig 10210 bp, 15 predicted proteins | sample 101ome_21_FD_179979 | JGI IMG/M metagenome (GOLD analysis project Ga0255781, IMG submission 179979) | Coastal salt marsh microbial communities from the Groves Creek Marsh, Skidaway Island, Georgia - 101413BT metaG (version 2) | ecosystem: Environmental > Aquatic > Marine > Intertidal zone >...
TAAACAAAAAGAAGTTACGTACCGTTGGGGTTGGGATGAAGACACAAACGAACCCATCATGGTAACACTCGAAGAGTATGTTAGAAGATTAGCACCATTGATTTTAAGGCCCGTTGTAGCTATGCAGGATCTTGATGGTGACATGCTGATGTCTGACTATCAAAAGTTGGTTGAAGCATCGTGGAAGATTAAGTCCATATTAAATTCCTTAGATGAAAACAAATAGGAGTAATAAATCATATGTCTGACTTACCTCGCTACGTTCACCGTGTCACGTACAAGAATAGGAGGATCGGCTATCGCTTTGTACCACCTCAAAAGTATATTGATGCTGGTATTGCTGAACGTAAAACATTTGGCGCACAGATACAACGCATACACGTATGGTTGACTCCTGTGTATAAAGCTATGGATAAGTTTGACGAGGACAACAGGATAGCCAAACTTAAATCTAATAGCCGTGTGTCGCATTTGATTGAACACTATAAATTTTATAGCAACTTCAAGGACTTGGCAGACACTACTGTACGTGACTATGAATATATGTTTGGCTTTATGATTAAGCATTCTAAGGATTGTCCTGTGGATAAAATTGATGTGTCCAAGGCACGAATGATATATGAGGAGGTACGCGATTTGCATGGTCTTCATGTTAGCTCCAAGCTTGTTCGTGTGTCACGGATAGTTTTTAATCACGCTCTGGATTTAGATTTAATACCAAGTAATCCTTTTACAAGGGTTAAAGCTAAAACACCTAGACCAAGACGTGTACTCTGGTCCGATGAACAAGTCAAGCTGTTTTTAAGCACTGCGTATAATAATTGGGATTGGCGTAGCATTGGTTTGATTTGTCAAATGGGTTACGCATGGGTACAGAGAGTAAATGATTTACGTTTACTTACGTGGGATTGTGTAGATCTTTCTAACAAAACAGTTACTATTAATCAAACTAAACGTGGCGCTACAGTTTATCTTCCTATTGCCGATGATCTACATGAAATGCTACTGGAACAGGAGCAAGACTTTGGCTTTCAGAAGTACGTAGCACCGCGTGTATACCCTCAAGGTGGTGAGTTTTACCCGTATTCACGGGAGGACGTATCACGCATCGCTAAAGACATTCTAAAGGCTGCTGGACTGCCGACTAACCTATGGTTAAGTGACCTGCGACGAACTGGTACTACACAAATGGTAGAAAATGGTGTACCTGTTACATCAATCATGCAAGTTACAGGACATTCAGACCCTTCAGCACTCAGTCCCTATATAAAAAATACACTGAAGGGTGCTACGGAGGCATTAAATTCTCGTAAGGTATGTTGACGGTTTTACGAATCCATGATAAAAGCTTAACCAGAAGCCGAAACGAAAGGGGAGATATATAAATTATGGTTAATATAAATATGTTAAACATAGTTAAAGATTTAGAATTAGGTATAGGTAGAACTATTAGAATGGATTGTCCTATTTGTAAGGGTTCTAATACTTTTACTGCTACAAATATGGCTGGTGAACTTCTGTGGAATTGTTACAAGGCAGGTTGTAACATCAAAGGTAGAAGTAAGGTTAAGATGTCAGTTAATGACATTAAATCTAAGATGGTATCTACTAGATGGGATGAGTTACCTTCTTATTCTGTAAAGAATAATGAGTTTGTAAGACCTACGTATATAATCAATGACAAATCCCCAAAATTAATTCAGTGGTGTGATATGTGGGGTGTTGACAGCAACGATGTTTTGTACGATATTCGTGATGATCGTGTTGTGTTTCCGATTTACCAAGACGGCAAGCTAGTGGATGCAGCAGGGCGCGCGATGGGCCACAGGTTGCCGAAATGGAAACGGTATAACGCTTCGGGGTTGCCATACCACAAGGGTAGTGGTAGGGTAGCAGTGCTGGTCGAAGACTGCATCAGCGCGTATGTGATCGGGGGCGACGAACAAGTAGGAGTAGCATTACTTGGAACATCTTTATCGGAGTTGCACACTGTGTTTCTCTCCCGCTTCGATAGAGTTATAGTCGCCCTCGATCCTGACGCATTGCCGAAGACACTTCAAATAGCGGGGAAGTTACGATCTGTCATACCAGATGTGCGTGTTTTGCGTTTGTCTGATGATTTGAAATATGGTAAAACTGTGGACTTAGAGGAGTTGGAGAGACTCAAATGGAATTAGCAATATTAAGATCATTAATGGACAAAGACTTTTACGATGACCATCGTGGAGCTAAATGTCCTGACCGCATATTTTCTTCTGACGGTAAGAAGATAAAGCAAGCCATAGACGCAGCAATGGAAAACTATGGTAGGGCTGTACAGCCTGACGAGATTGAAGCTATCTTTATGGCTAACAATCCTTCAATGACTACCGCACAGAAGGCTGCATTTTCAGCTATGTTTGATTATATACGTAGGCAGGAACCTATGGGGTCTGACGTAGCTGAAGATGTATTCATTAAAATGTTTCAGCAGGTAGTCGGTGAAGACATAGCAAATCTAGGTTTTGATTATGTCAATGGTACGGAGACAAGTCTTGAACCTTTGCGTGAGCTATTGGAAAATCACCAAGACAACTTTCTTCCACAACTACGTGTCGAATGGGAAGACATATCGTTAGAAGCATTACTAGCTAAGAATGCATTAGAAACTAGATGGGCGTTTAATATATCTACATTGGCGCGTAAGGTTCCGGGTATAAATGCTGGGCATCTAGTAGAGATTGGAGCTAGACCTAACACGGGTAAGACTTCCTTTCATGCTAGTCTAGTATGTGGACCCGGTGGCTTTGCTGAACAGGGTGCTAAATGCGTAGTACTCTGTAACGAAGAGGCGGCACACCGTGTCGGTGCTAGATACCTAACAGCAGCATTAGGTGCTGACGTACACAATATCAGTCAGAATAAAGAAGCTGCTTTGCGTAAGTGGCAGATGATGAAAGAGAGTGTCTTCATCAAGGACTCTACAGGCAAAGACATGGCATGGGTGGAATCATTGTGTAAGTCCTTCAAGCCTGACGTTATGGTACTTGATATGGGTGATAAGTTTGCTAAGACTGGTGGCTTTGCACGTATGGACGAAGCACTAAAGGCTAACGCAATCTATGCACGTCAGATCGCTAAGACGTACGACTGTGCTGTTCTATATATGTCACAGCTATCTGCGGATGCAGAAAATAAAGTTGTACTCAATCAATCTATGATGGAAGGTAGTCGTACAGGTAAAGCTGCAGAAGCTGACCTGATGGTATTGATTGCTAAGAACCCTCCAGTCGAGGGACAAGACGAAGAAGATAGACAGCGCCACCTAAACGTGGTAAAGAATAAACTAACAGGATGGCATGGTATAGTTCATTGTGAGCTAGACTATAAAGTCGGACGCTATACAGCATAGGAGATATTCATGGCAGAGCGCACACCAGTTAAGCTTCCGAAGTTGAAGTCAGTATTTGAAGAACCCGTCAAGGTTTTCATTGCTACTACTGATTCAGACGGTGCTAAGAATGCAGTACCTCAACTTATTTGTGATACTATTGTTGGTATAGTTTATGCAGATAAGGGCGTACAGTTACATAGAGAAGATGGACACGTAATTTATATACGCTATGAAACAATCAAATACTTTGCTACGGAGCCTTCAAATGGGTGACTTTAAACTTAGTGGTAAGTCCATAATGAGATTGAACGGTGTTAAGGATGAACTACGTGATGTAGTCATGCGCGCTATTGAATTAACTAAAGTAGACTTTGGTGTGATCGAAGGATTACGTACGGAAAAGCGTCAGAAAGAATTGCTTGCTTCTGGTGCGTCACAAACCATGAAGTCTAAGCACCTTACGGGTGATGCGGTAGACTTGATGGCGTACATAGGTTCGCGGGGTTCATGGGAACTTAACTTGTATGACGACATTGCAGACGCAATGAAGAAAGCCGCAATAGAAAAGAACATAGGCATCCGGTGGGGTGCAGCATGGAACGTGAGTGACATTCGTAATTGGGGTGACACTATGGAAGAAGCAATGAACTATTACATTGACACTCGACGCAACGAAGGACGTAGGCCGTTCATTGATGCTCCACATTTTGAATTAATATAGGTGCTGTGATGGAAGACGAATGGGAATACTGGATTGAACCAATCAACGGATGGAAGTATGGATTTCCTAAACGTATTCCGTCACACATAACACTCGATAAAGTATATGAATGGTTGCCAGACAATGGACTAGCTCTGGGTGAGATAAAAGGCAACAAACTGTTTGACTATAAGATCTGGAGAAAAAAGGTAGAGGGCCGTAATGAATGAACAAATTAAGTTCGACTTTTGGGACTCTACTGCATACAGAAAATGTACTAAATGTAAGAAAGTTAAACACCATACAAAATACAGTGGTGATAAGTATGCGAATGACAATATAAAGCCACATTGTATAGCCTGTGAGGTTAAACACAAGTCACTAAAGTTTAAAAGAAGAAGAAAACTTATAGGAGATTACAAGCTAAAAAAAGGATGTATAGATTGTGGTTATAATGAACATGCTGTTGCTTTACATTTTGACCATAGGAATTTATCCGAAAAGGAGGGGGGAATTGCGGTACTAGTAGGTAAGAGTACTATTAAAAAACTATTTAATGAAATACGTAAATGTGATATACGCTGTGCAAATTGCCACGCCGTTAAAACATATACTAATGGCGATCATATGAACTGGTTTGATGGGAAAGAAGAAGATGTCTGAGGTAAAACTTGCAGGTTTCACACGGGCAGTAGAAGGTGGATCGGTAACTAACAATCTTGTAGATCTCGTCGCCTACTACGCCCGTGTGTCTAATCCAACGTCGCAGATAAGTGCTTTAAATAATGAAAAGCTAATTAAGTATTTAATTAAGCATAAGCACTGGTCTCCGTTTGAGATGGTAAACATATGTCTGGACATCGTGACTACACGGGACATATCACACCAGATTATTAGACACAGAACATTTTCATTTCAAGAGTTTAGTCAACGGTATTCAGCAACTGAAGTCGTAAACGAAATCCGTGAAACTAGATTACAGGACACTACCAATAGACAGAACTCTCTTCCAAATGGTAATGAAGTTCTAGACAAGTGGTGGATCGGTCAACAGTCTGACGTTATGGATACAGCTTACAAGCTATATGACTCTGCATTGAAGAAAGGCATAGCCAAAGAACAAGCGCGTGTGATATTACCAGAAGGTTTAACACGCACTAGACTTTATATGAATGGATCACTACGTAGTTGGATACATTACATTGAGCTACGGACAGATCCAGCTACACAGAAAGAACATCGTATTGTGGCACATCAGTGTGCGGAAGCAATAGAAGTAATATTTCCAATGATTGTAAACTTTAAATGGGAGAAAGAAGATGCCGAAACTTGAACAACCAATGCGATTAGAAACTTTCATAGAAATGAATGATGACGGAGATTTAGACATTGTTGTATTTATGGGACAGGATGACCCTATATTAGAAAGGGTCATATCCTTCAGCGCATTACTGGAGGAATTTACAGATCATGCTGTCTTTGAATGGGGCGTAAAACATTCAGGTGAAGATCTCTATGATGATGAAAACTGGAAAGCTTTTCATGCAGATAGAGGACATATCCTAGATAAATTACGTGACATCATAGACAAGTATGACAAACGAAAGGAGAAGTAACCAATGAAGCTAAACATTAAAGATAAACTGATCTCAGCAGTGGAGGTACTGGGAGCAGTAACAGCAGTAGGATGCGGCTGGGCTTTAATATGGGCAGTAGCCATATTAGCTAGTCCGGTTTATTACTAATACTCATGTCCCCAGAAGTTGAAATGCTGGCTAAATTAGCGAAGCTAATCATGTCACAGCAGATGTACGATGAAGACTTTTCTGCCGAAGAGATGATGGCAATATGGGAAGCGCATCAAAACCTACTTGACTTCTGGGAAAGAGTAGTTCATTACAGAGTGGATGACGAAGTGCATTAGGAGGGATTAATGAAGGTAGTTCTTGACGTAGAGAATACAGTTACAGAGCGCGGAGGAAAATTACACCTAGACCCTTATGAACCCACTAATGCACTAGTCATGGTGGGTGTTTTATTTGATAGTGGAGAACATCGTGTATTCACATTTAACCACTCTGAGAAACAAGCTGACAGTGTTGAGGATTTACGCAGGATACTTTCTGAATGCACTGTCCTTATCGGGCATAATCTTGCACATGACCTCGCATGGTTGTGGGAAACAGGCTTCGAGTACGACGGGGCAATCTGGGACACAATGGTTGCCGAATATGTTTTACAAGAAGGTCAGAAGAATCCTCTGTCGCTAGACGCTTGTTCGGAGCGATATGACCTATCTGTAAAAAAGCAAGACACATTACACAACTACCTGAAAAAAGGTTACAGTGTTGCAGATGTGCCACACTCTGAACTTACTGAGTACTTGATTGCTGACTTGAAGGCTACACAAGAGCTTTCGATGATACAGCGCAGAAGATTATTATCTAATGAATATAGTAGCTTGATGCCAACTGTTGAACTAACTAATCAAGTTACTAAAACTCTAGCACGTATGAACCAGAAAGGTATCAAGGTTGACCGTGACGCCTTAAACGAAGTACGAGAAGAATTTGTACGCGAACGTAATGATCTAGTCACAGAGTTAGACCACATTGCGCGTGACTTGATGGGTGACTATCCTCTAAATCTAAATAGCCCTGAACAACTTTCATGGTTAATTTATTCCCGTAAACCTAAAGACAAAAAAACATGGGCGGATAGTTTTACTGACCGCATGGACGAAGCTGACTTTAGGTCTACAGTATCTGCTATGTCACAAATTATGTACAAGCAAAAAGCCAAACAATGCAAAACCTGCTACGGCACAGGCAAGGTACGTAAGACTAAAAAGAATGGCGAACCATTTGCTAGACCTACTAAGTGTGGTGTATGTGAAGGTGAAGGATGCCTATATGAAGCTACTAATGAGATAGCAGGTCTTAAATTTAATGCACCCAATCCTAAGTGGGTTAGTGCTAGTGGATTTAGCACCAATAAAAATGACCTTACATTACTGGCTGCTAATGCTGTTCGATCAAAGAATGAAGTAGCACAGAACTTTCTTAGTAAGGTTACACGGCTTAGTGCAGTAGAAACGTATTTGTCTTCATTCGTAGACGGTATTGATACTTTCACTAAGGCTGACGGTATGCTGCACGTACAGCTTACACAGACAGTCACATCTACAGGAAGATTTTCTGGACGTAATCCCAACATGCAGAACATGCCGCGCGGAGGTACATTTCCAGTTAAGAAATGTTTCGTGTCTCGATGGAAGGGTGGCAGCATACTTGAAGCTGACTTTGCACAGCTAGAGTTTCGTGTCGCCGCATACTTATCACAAGATAAACTAGCCATAGAGGAAGTAAGTAATGGTTTTGATGTACACTCCTATACTGCAAAGGTTATCAGTGATGCAGGACAGCCTACGTCGCGCCAACAGGCGAAGGCACACACATTTGCCCCACTCTACGGAGCAACAGGGTTCGGACGTTCACCTTCAGAGGCAAGATATTATGAACACTTCGGCGAAAAGTATAGAGGAATATCCAGATGGCACACAGAACTCGCAAGAGAAGCACTCAACGAAGGAAGAATAAGAACACCGTCTGGTAGATCATTCGCTTTTCCTGAAGTAGAAAGACGTGCCAACGGTACTCCTACGTACTTTACGCAGATTAAGAATTATCCTGTACAGTCATTTGCTACTGCTGACATTGTACCACTTGCCTTGCTGTACATAGAAAAGCAGCTAGAGCGTAAGGATACCTGCATCGTGAATACTGTACATGACTCAATCGTTTTAGATGTACATCCTATGGAGGTAAACTTTGCATTGAATGTAATACAAGACACAAATAAAAATCTTAAAAACCTTATTGACATACAGTGGGGAATAGATTTTAATGTGCCTCTGCTTTTGGAGGCAAAAATTGGCCCCAACTGGCTTGACACTAAAGATGTTAACTGATATAACTTCGGACTCTTGAAAGGAGTTTCAAATGAACGAAATGACAACATTAGATACTAATAACTTTGCTGAACTTGCACGTTTGTCTGGTATGGCAACGGGTGCAAATGAAAGTAGAACACCTACACTTATACGCCTTGGTATACAGCATAAAGCACTCACTGCAAAGCAAGAGGTTAAAGGCAAGCAAGTAAACGTAGAGGTTGTTGAAGCTGGAAGCTTTAGGTTAAAAGAGCCTGTAGCAGACGGTAAAACACTGTATGCCACAGATGTAACCTTACGTCCCTTCATGCAGCGTGTCTATTATAGACGTTGGGTTAATGGTACAGGAGATTCATCTGGTAATATGATGAAAACTCTTATGGCAAATGATCTAAAGTCAGAGCTTAAAGATACGGAAGGCGGTTTTAATTGCGGTAAACCTTCTACATTCTTTGATGATTGGGATAAAGTTCCTTCTGGAGTAAAAGAAATTATCCGGGCCACTAAACGAACTCGTGCTATATTCGGTACAGTAACGGTTAATGGTGCAATGGACGCTGAAGGAAACGCTGTTGAAACACCAGATCCAATTCCAGTCATTTGGGAAGTAGATAATAAGGAAGCATTTACGGCTGTTAATGTTCCCTTTAATAAACTGTTTAGAATGCAAGCTTTACCTATGCATTACAACATCAAGCTATCTTCTGAAGCAAGAGAGCTAAACAATGGTGAAAGTTACTTTGTACCTAAGTTAAGTTTGGATCTTAAAACAAAGCTTGATATGCTAGATAGCGACCAAGAAACATTCACTAACTTCCTTGATTTTATTAAGATGCATAACACATACGTCTTAGGAAAATGGGAAGAAAACAATGTCGAAGACGTTGATGATTCCACAAAAGAATTAGTGAATGAGTTCATTAACGTAGACACTGAAGAGGCTGCGTGATGAACCATCCTGCTGAACTGATGCTGCATACATTGCTTTCCAATATGCGCGATGGCACTGCCTCAATGTCTGATTCCTCCATTGAGCAAATTGTGTCTGACGTGCGGGACGCATTGCAGCGTCAGTTTAGTGGGAAGGGGCAACAAGAGTTTAGACTTCGTATGTCTAATATCGGACGCCCCTACTGCCAGCTTTGGTATCAGAAGAATAAACCTAAAGCAGCCCGTCCTTTACCAACTACATTCATTATGAATATGATGTTAGGGGATATAGTAGAAGCAGTGTTTAAGGGTCTTCTTACCGAAGCTGGTGTAGCCTATGACAATAGTGAACACGTCACACTAGAGCTTGAAGACGGTAAAGAAATAAACGGTACAACAGACCTTAGTATTGACGGTGCAGTAGATGACATCAAGTCTGCTTCACCTTGGTCATACACTAATAAATTCAATGATTATAACAGCTTACAGAAAGGGGATGCATTCGGATACGTAGGTCAATTAGCAGGTTATGCAAAGGCTGCAAACAAACGTGCAGGTGGTTGGTGGGTTGTCAACAAAGCCAATGGACAATTTAAATATGTTCCTGCACAGGGTCTTGAAATAGACGAAGAAGTTACTAAATTAAATAGTACAGCACAGCGTATAGACGCCAACGAGTTTGAGCGTTGCTTTGAGCCTGAACCTGAATTTTTCAGGGGTAAACCTACAGGTAATAAGATACTCGGCAGTGTCTGTAAATTCTGTGACTTTAAGGAGGATTGCTGGGAGACGTTAGTGACGCGCCCATCAATACCTTCATCTGCTAAAGTTCCACCAGAGGTGGACTATGTATATATTGAGGATAAATACAATGACTAACTTATATGATGAACTATCGCTAGAAGAACTAGCAGAGCGCATTAAGAACATGCAGGAGGAACTTACTGCTGCACGTAAAGAATATAACGAAAAGCGCACAGCAAACCTACGTAGTCTTATGGAAACACGCAGAGAAACTGAACGTGCCATTCGTGAAGAGATGATGAATCTCGGATACAAAACTTTTAAAGCAGGGAATATCTGGTCTTTCTAATGGATGCAAAGCGTTTTCGCGCTGCACGTAAAAAGGGGTATAGGTCAGGGCTAGAACTAAAGATAGCTCAATCCTTAGATAAAACGGGCGTAAAGTACACGTACGAAAAGATAAAGATTGAGTGGGAAGATCTAGCCTACAGAACCTATACCCCTGACTTCG
>Ga0255781_10004753_pt1 | contig 10166 bp, 18 predicted proteins | sample 101ome_21_FD_179979 | JGI IMG/M metagenome (GOLD analysis project Ga0255781, IMG submission 179979) | Coastal salt marsh microbial communities from the Groves Creek Marsh, Skidaway Island, Georgia - 101413BT metaG (version 2) | ecosystem: Environmental > Aquatic > Marine > Intertidal zone >...
ATTGAATCATGGGGTCTTAATCCAAAAGACCCCGCTTTCATCATGCTAATGCCCGAAAAGCGTTATCATAAGAAGATGAAAGAAGAATACTACTTCAAAGACGGGGCTTCAATGCTCGCATGGATAGACAAATTGCCGAAATCGTACAATCATGTCTTCTATGCTCATAACGGGAACAAATTCGATATTTACGCCCTTTTTGATACAGAAGACATTATTGATATGCCTAAGCTCGCAAACCCTTCAACAGTGTACCATTTCAAATATGGAAAAAATGTATTCTTTAAGGATTCATACCATTTGTTGAACGCCCCATTATCGGTTTATGGTGCTAAAGGGATAACGCCGAAGAAATTCATAGATCCGAATCATCCCGACTATGGGAACGTTGAGTCCATTAGTGAACAAGACGTTGAGTATTGTCGCCAAGATGTTTTAATTCTTAGGGATGCGGTCAAGACTTTGAGATCGCTTTATCAAGAATGGACGGGTGTAAAAGGTGCGGGGTTGCCTTTGACCGCCGCTTCCATAGCATATAGGACATGGTGTGCTCGTTATTGGCCTAAAGAATGGGTATTTACTACAAAAAATGGAAAAGAGAAGCACATGGTCGCCTTTCAAGAAAGTGCGGCTAATTGTGCTAAAGAAGCGTTCTTTGGTGGTCGGGTGATGGTTTTTCCTAATCTTGAAGGCGTCGAAGTCCATGAAGTTATGAGTTATGATCGAAATTCAATGTACCCCGCCGAGATGCTTAAGCCCGTCCCGAATCCGAATGTGTGTTTCAAAGCTAACCCGACGATTGGACGGGTTCAAAGACTAAGAAAACAAGGCGTTCCATATTGGGGACGGTTTGTCCTTAAGTCCAAAGAAGACGCCGAATTGTTCCTTCCCTCCATAGAGAACAAAAAGGCGTTCTATTTAGGAAAAACGTTTGACGGGGCTTTAATGTACCCCGAATTAAATTATGCACTTGAACACGGTTGGGAATTGGTTGAAGTCCATGAATTATGGAGATCGGAATACATAGACTTGTTCACCGAGTATGTTCACTTCTTCTATAACCTAAGGCTTGAAATGAAGAAAAACAATGATCCAAGAGAACAATTTTGCAAGTTATTGTTAAATTCATGCTTCGGAAAATTTGGGTCAAAAGACCGACACGAACGGGTTGAAAGTTATGAAGAAAAAGAAAAAATCAAGTCCAAGGAATACCCCGAAGGCGAATCATGGCACGATTATTATGAAGTAAAATTTTGGACGAATGACCCAATGGACGGTTCTTATTTTGTATCGAAAGAGCCGACGATTAAACCCCGTTGTCAATTCTTCCCGATTGCCGCAAGCATAACCTCAAACGCAAGGGTTGAGCTTCAGCGCAACATAGCCCAATGTCAAGAACAAGGGTTCAAGGTTGTTTATTGTGATACGGATTCGGTTCACCTTTACGATCTCGGACACAAGAAACCGCCGTTTGAAATCGGTTCGGCTTTGGGTCAATGGGATCTTGAACGCCCCAAAGGATCAACCGCCGACACCGTACCAAGTGCCATTTACTATGAACGCAAGGCGTACACATGGAAAGACGACAAAGGCCGAAGAATTAAAATCAAGCATAAGGGCGTAAGTGAATCGGACGGCGACTTAACAAAAGCCCAATTCAACAAATCTGTACGCAAGTATAAGACGGCCAAACGCCGAGGACTTGAAGCGGGTGTTGAGGTTGTTACAGAAAAGCGTTCAAAGAAGTGGTTTAATGACAAAGTACCAACGAAGAAGAAAGAAGGCGTTGAAGGCGGTTCTTGAAGCTCTTGAGGGTCGTGATATGACCTCTCATGAATTGGCTCTTGTTCTTGAATCGAAGCAAATTAGAGGATCGTCTTATTTTGTCGGCTCGCTTCTTTCACCATTGGTTGAACGTGGCGAAGTCTTGCGTTTGAAGAACAAAGAAGATCGGGTTTATTATTCCCTCAAATTATAGTTATATTCATATACTTGTGATGTATGGGTTAAATCAGACCCGACAAGAAAAGGGGTCAATGAGGGAATAAAATGGATAAAATAAACGACGCATATCTTTATGACAGACAATTAAAAGTGATTAAGAGCAAAATGCAAAAAGAAAATGAGAAGATCTTCATTCTTCAACAGAAAGAAGTTATCTCTTATGATTTTGTAGTTATGGGGGCTAAAACCCGACAAGAAGCGATTGACCTTTTCAATGAAAGTCATGGGGAAGCATATGATGAAGAAAAAGAAAACGGTGAAATCTTCAATGTTTGGAAGCTTGAAGACTCATGGTGCTTTCATGGAGATAAGAAACCGACTGTAAAGCACACACTAAAAATCAAAAAGTGTTCTTTGAACCTTAATTATGATTGTCAAGGCATCGTCGATCATGATGAGAATGTGTGCAAGTCATGTTTGAGAAAAGCCCGAATTGATGCGGGCGTTCCTTGCGACAAGTACGGCGAACCACTTGAAGGTGATGAATAATGAACTATCTCAAAGTTAAGACTTTGAAAGCGATCCTTGAGCAATTCGATGATGAAGCTTCGGTTTGTGTTTGGTTCAAGTGGAATGGTGACAATGTTGTTGATGAAGCCGTATCGGTTTCAGATAACAACGGATCGGTTCAAATTAACTGTTATGAAGCCGTTGGTGAAGAATGATGCCTCGTACCCGTAAAATCGTTCAAGAATATGTGGGCTGTTTGTTGAGCATGGCGAAAGCCACGCTTTATGATCACCCATGTTATGATGAAGCTGAAGATGAAGAAGCTCTTGAAGAGGCTCTTGATATTGTTCATAAAATGATGATGCGAGAAGAGTCTAAAAATGCGGATCGACGGAAGGGGGCTTTTCTTCACATATCGGACATTCGATAATAGGAACATTCATTTAAGTCCGAATAGTCCGAATGCTCATGTGGGAATCCGATGAAGCGGTTGAAGCCTTGAAGGATCTTCTCAACGATTCGCATGAGTCCTTGAGCAAATTGCTTGAGCTACTCTATGAAACATATCGAAAAAATCCGACTCCAAACATGCACATGATGTTTTTAGCGGGCAAATTCTCGCACTTGTTTCAACATCGGCTCAAGATGGTTCGTGGCGAAGAAACAAGAGAAACGCTTCATATTGTCTTGAATGAAATCCTCAAAGATGATCGAGTCAAGATATTGATGAGGCAAATGGTCGGTGATGTATCGGACAAAATGGCGGGGGTTAAACAATGAGTGAAAAAGAATATGCTTGCGACTCTTGCGGTCATCCTTTGTCCAAAAGCGGCTATTATACCGCCAAGAAGCGGGGTTATTGCCGTCAATGTAAAAATTCTCAAGGCGGGGAGGTTGAGGTTTCTTCTATCCCTCCCCTCTCTTCATCATCGGGCTTCGATGATCCCTCCCCGCCGCCTATGAGAGAAGACCCAACAATTGAAGAGTATGATGACAATGAACCCGAATGGTTGAATTTTGAGTCCGAAGAGTCCGAAGAAGTTACCGAATCAATTCCAACGGCCTTGAAGATGGCGACGGCGTTAAGTGGCGATCCTTCAGCTCGTACAAAGAAAGAGATCGAGTTAGCGCATCAAACAAATCTTGAGATCTTGAAGATGGGCTTGGGCGGGGTGGATGTTCTCATTACAAAATACGGGCAAGCCGTAACTCTCGATAAAGAATATCTATGCAAGCATAGCGAAGCCGATAAAGAATTAGTCGCCCATGCTCAATATCGGTTTTTGCTTGAAAAGGGAATTGATCCTTCTTCTATTGTTTCAACGGGTACAATTGCCACCGCTTTAACGGGGTATTATATTTTACCTCCCGTTATGAAAGTGCGAAAGAAGGCGAAGGTGAAGTTATTCAAGAATGCGGGGCGTGTCGTCGGGGTGTTCCGTCGAATCCCGTTAATTGGGCGTTTGTTTGGAGGGAAGAAAAAGAATGAAACAAATGATTCGTAACTTGTTCCTTCCCGACGGATCGAGCCATTCACTTTCAACGGCCATGTCGGCAAGATCGGGTATGGGTAAAACCACGCTTCTAACCCGATTGATCACCGAAGCAAGAAAAGACGAAGCGTTCAAAGAAACCCGCTTTGTTTATGTTTCAGTCAAAGCGGAACACTTGTTCAAGGACAAGAAAATAAAACCCGTTGCTTCGATTGACAAGGCTCTTAAGAATATGCGAAAGAATCCGATCACGGTCTTTTACCCCATGCAACCCGAATTTTATGAGGATGACGTTGATCAATTGATTGATTCAATTTTTCATTTAGCCGATGCAAACCCCGACGCATCTTTTACGATCATAATTGATGATGCAAATATCTTGAAGGGTTTCGATAATCGGGGCGTACCATCTCAACAAATCAAAAAATTGGCCGTTGCGGGGCGTTCTAAGCGCATAAGAGGGATGTTCATAACCCATAGGTTAGGAAACCTTCCAAGGATTATGAACGGACAGCTCTCAAGCCTTGTCGTTATGTCCGTGAACACTATGGATCTTGATTATGCGAAGAAAATCTTCGGGATGGACTTTGAACCTTTGAGTATGGAATTGTTTGATTATAAGTGGGCGGTTGTCGATCTTATTGAAGAAAAGACATACCGATTTAATCCCGTCGAACCCGTATGAATATATTAGTTATATTCATATACTTGTGATGTATGGGTTAAAACAGACCCGACAAGAAACGGGGTCAATGAGGGAAAAATAATGCAAATAAACAATTTAAAAATAGAAGCGGGGGCTCAAAATTGGGTCGTTGATAAGATGACTTCGGGTGAAGTAACTATTAGATTACCAAATGGAACATGCATAGATATTCAAGCATCGGTTCAAGGCGATTGGAATAACTGCAACATTTCAGTCCATTGGTTAAATGATACTAAAATAACAATTCATGAAAAAGGATCATCAATAGCAAAAAAGCAAAAGTCGAACAACGGCCACACATGGACGGTAATTAAGTCAAAGGGTGATGAATGATGAAGCCTATTCGCTTTGTTTGCGATTTCTTTAGCGGCTTGCATTGTTGGACAAAACCGCTTGAAGCATGGGGCGGTTCATTATGAGTGGATATATGCCGCCGTCGAAGACTGATAATTGGGCTTCACCGCCGCACGTTATTGAATCGGTGATTGAAGAATTTGGCAAGATTGATCTTGACCCCGCTTCATCAAAAGATAATGCCGTTGCGGGGCGTTTCTATACCAAAGAAACAAACGGTCTTGAACAAATGTGGATAGGCGACCTTGTGTATGTGAACCCCCCATATGGGCGAGGTTTAATTGATTGGGTCGGTAAAGCTCTTGAAGAGTATGAAGCAAAACGGGCTAAGAAGATCGTTATGTTGTTACCTTCCCGCACTTGTACCCGTTGGTTTCATTTGTTATATGGGCGAAATGATGTTGAAATTCGATTTTACAAAGGGCGTTTGAAGTATGGCGACGGATCTTCACCCGCACCGTTCCCCTCGATTCTTGTTATTATCGGATAGTCGGGTTTAATATACCCTATCGGATTCAGTCGGGTTCATGCTGAACAACGTTCTTGGTGGCGCATCGGTGGCTTTTGGGGTTCTTGGAGTCCTTGCCGTTGCTAACGTCATCACAAGCTACATCTTGCCCGACGGACAAACACTTCAAACATGGATCGGTTCTAAGACTGGTCTTGACACTGCGGGGGCGGTCTGAAATGCTTCCCTTGCCGACTTTGACCTTTGACGGACTTCTTTCTTACGTTGCTCTTGCGGGTGGCCTTGCTCTTGGCTTTGCTATCTTCAAGCCTCCAATGGATTCAATTGAGAACGCTTTCAAGAAGCGAGCTTGAGGGGTGATTTGAATGAACGGTTCAAATGGAATTTATTACACTAAGATTCGTGATGATACGACTTCGATTCCTTCCAATGAGGTCAAGACTGTTACCTTTGGTGAGAATATCCCAATGGGTGCGCTTGAGTCTATCATTATCCGTGTCACAACAGTGAACACAACAAACGCTATTCTTGCCGACTTCGGGAATGTTATCTCAAACCTTCGCCTCACTTTGAACGGTGATGTTTTCTTCGATTTCCGTCAAGCCGTGAACGGTGGCGACAACAACAACCCTTCTTCAATTGGTTATTTCCTTAACTCAATTGGTGGTCGTGCTGTTGAAAAGCCGTCCGATCTCACAAAGGAGGCTTATTTTGTCATCCCTTGCGGTCTTCAAGTCGATCAAGGCGTTGGACGTATTGAATGCGTCCTTGGCTATGCGGCGGCGGCGGCGGCGGTTGCTTCGGGTACTTTCCAAATGTGGGCAAGATACAACACTGCAACCCAAACCTCAACGGTTATCGCACCTTCGACCTCGTTCACCCATGCGGCGGCAATTGAACAAGTCGTTGTACGCATCCCTCAAATGTCAAAAGGTCAAGTAGTAAGTGGAATCTTGGTACAAAATGACTCGGCAAGCGATGAGCTTAACTCCCAAGGCATTAGGATCATGACTCAATCAGCTTATGGGCTTGACGTTGATTTCTTGCGAACCTTCAACGGCGATCTTTACAATGGCGTACTTTATGGTGATGATGATGCTTCAACCACTCAATTAACATATGCTCAAGAGGTTGCGGGTACTATCTTCATTCCAACCTTCAACCTTGTCGGTGGCGATGTTGTTCTTCAAGTGGACTCAAGTGCGGCTACAACACGCACATATACCCCCGTTCTCGTTTCGGCGTACAATGCCAAAGAAAGCGTTGGAACACGACAGACCGTAAGCGTTGCAGGCAACACATCGAAGGCTATCCTTGAACACGTTGAGTAAATGGGGGCGTGAACCCCATGAAAGGAACGTCGAATATCCAACGGTATAACCTCGCAACGGGCGACGTGATCGCCGTCGGCGTATCGGCGGCTTCAAGGATCATGTTGAGAGTAACCGAAGATACCAAGGTCGCACTTGATGAAGGGCGAATTGATTCAAATTACTTCACCCTTGTAGGCGGGCAAACGGTTATCCTCGATCCGCCTAACTGTATAAGCGGTTATTTCCTATGGTTTGAATTGGCTTCGGCGGCGTCGGGCGTCCTTGAGGTTTGGCTTCAAGGGGTGAACGCATGAGTCAAATCATTAACGCACCCGTAACCGTTGCCCCACTTGAAGCACTTCAGCTTCAAATGATTGCTAACGGTACAACAACGTCAAGCGGTTCTAATTATGACTTTGATTTAGGCGACGATTCGGTTTTTCAAGTGAATCTTCAAAGCGGATCTTCAATAACGCTTGATGCAAGCGCACCGCATAAATTGAACCTTGCGGCGGGTTTGTATCAAATTAACCTCGCCCAATGGCTTCAAACGACGAATAACATCTATGGACTTTCAGACACTTCGCTTCAAGTATCAACCGATCCAAATTTTACAATCACCGACGTTCTTTATGATCGTACTCACTTTTGGTTTGGGAATGGTTCAAGCCCTAACGCCGCCGTTATTCAAGACAACAACCATTCATTCACGTTCAACACTACAACCTCAACAACCCTATATTTTAGAATAAGAAACACTAACGCCGCTTCTTCGACCTTTTTCGTTAGGGGGAGCGCAACCGACGCATTAACCACGCTTGACGTTGTACGCTTAGGAGATGCTTTGAGTTAAGGTGATTTAGATGGGTGAAGAATCAAAGCATAATGTCGTTCAAGACATGAAAATTGAAGAACATGATCGGCGGATAACTTCTCTTGAAGAATCCGTTCAAGCCATGCTTCAAGCCCAGACTTCTATGATGACTCAAATGGAGATCACTAACGGCGTCCTTCAACAAGGATTCGATCTTATGAAAAAATTGGCCGTCGGTATCGTCGGAGCTTTGTCCGTCGTCATTGGCGGTTCTCAAGTGGTGATGTGAATGGTTGAAGAGAGCGTTTGCTATTGTGGGGCTATTGGTGATGATGAGCCTTGTTTATGCTTAGGTGGTGAAATTGATGTCTAAGCGAAAACCAACAAGAAAAGAGAAGATCATAACGGCAAAAAGCCTGAGATCATACTTCGGTTTAGCCCGTTCAAAATCGGGCGGTTCTTATCGAAAATCATACGGTGTTTATGGATCAAGAACAACCTCTCAACGAATGGATAAAAAATATGCTAAAGCCATTTATGACAACCAATTAAGAAAGGTCATGTCAATCACCGACAAAAGAAGGGGGCGTAAGTAATGCCAAAAATACGCAACCCATACACGGGGCTTATGCAAACCGTTTCTATGGCCGTACCTCATGCGGGGCGTAAAGGATCGAAGCGTGATTCATATTGTGCAAGAACGGCGAAGATTCGGGGCAATTGGAAAAGAAACCCGAAGTCAAAAAATCTCATTCAACGTCGTCGGTGGAAGTGTCCTTATGTCGTTGGAGAATTGAAAATTTCTGAATATAGGAGAGTATAAAGATGTCGAAAAATGATCCGTTGCGTTTTTGGGTAAAAGGTGAACCTAAATCGTTGTTTAGATCAAGATCGCAAGCGAAAAGGTATTCATTGACCTATGATGAAGGCGATACGATCATTAAGAAGGTATTCGGTGGAATGTTTGGAGTATTCAAAAAATAGGTGAAACCATGCCTCACAAAGTCGTTAAACAAGGCCGTTATTATCGGGTTCGATCATACGTTAGTGGTCGGCTCTTAAAACGCAAGTACGCAACAAAGGCAGCTGCAAAACGAAGGGCGATGACTTCATATAGACGAAGCAAGAGAAAAAGATCAACACAAAGTCGAAGGGGGCGGTACTGATGGTTAGAAGAAAATATACGGGGTATAGAGATGAAGCGACGGGTTTGACTCTAAGCGGTTTTAATCGAAAAGGAACGCCAATTTTTACTATGCCAACCAAAAAAGAAAAAATGGGTAAAATTTCAATGATTTTTAGACAAGCCCCTTTGAGAATGAAGAAGATGTTGAACATAAGAAAGAAGTGATAACATGGAAATAATCGCCGTCGCAATTGGACTTTATGCATTAACCCGCCTTATGGGTGATATGACTCCAAGCGATAGCGTTCCCGAATACCCCGAAGATCCCGTTGTTCCCGTCGCACCGACGCAAGCAAGCTTCAAGATTGAATCGGTTTATTCAAACGGATCATATACCCTCTTTTGTTTGTATCAATTAGAAGGCGGTGCTTATCAAGATCCTGAAAGCGGGCTTGTAACCGACAATACCGCATATAACAAGGTCGGTCATATCGTGGGCGATCCGTTAGGTACGGGCTTCATATCTGAAACAACAGGCGGTTATGACTTCACCCTTGACGGTGTAGAATACAAGAACGTGCGAATTTTCACCGAAGCAAGCGGGAAGGCGTACATTGATTCAAAGGTCGAACCCGAAGAAGATCCACTTGCGCCCGAAGTGCAACCCGATGATGAAACGCCATCACCTTCACTCGATCCCGCTATCAACCCGACGCCTTCGCTTGGTTCATCAATGAACGGTTATCGAAGGTCGGGGATTCTATGATTACAAGCCGACCAACAACCGACGAATTAACAAGAGGAGCTACTCTTGACCTCGGTTATCTTATTGATTCTCAAGCCCTTCAATTGACGGGTACGCTTGACCTTGTTTCATTTACACCGTATAACCAAACAATGCCTTTAGAAGAATGGAATGCCTTCGGTTCAGATTTTGTGAGCGAATCAACATCAAAGCCCGTACAGGCTGAAAAGAAGCGGTTGCGTCACGAATTTATTGACTCGGTAAATTGGGTTATAGGATCACCTTCGGGATCGCCCGTTATGCCGTTTCGCTTAGAAGTATCACCCCGTATTCAATTCTTTGTTCATATCACCCTTGACAATGCCAACGGCGTTTTGATTCCCGAATACTACTCACAAGCCCATACAGATCGAAACCCTCAATCATGGAATTATTATGATTCATTCGACGGTGAATTTCAAAAATGGCGGGGGTCGTCGGATTGGGGTTTTTCATGGCTTGATGTTGGAATGGTTGAAGGCGACTATATTCAATGGGATGGGACATATTTTGACGTTTATCATTATGGTTCGTTGATTTACCGATCAACCTCAATCAATTCGGGGAATTATATTATTCCTTTAGGTGCATCGAATCTTGAACAAACCGAAGCGCAAGCTGAAGAACAAGGGCGTTTAGACGATCCTCTAACA
>Ga0255781_10004763_pt1 | contig 10159 bp, 7 predicted proteins | sample 101ome_21_FD_179979 | JGI IMG/M metagenome (GOLD analysis project Ga0255781, IMG submission 179979) | Coastal salt marsh microbial communities from the Groves Creek Marsh, Skidaway Island, Georgia - 101413BT metaG (version 2) | ecosystem: Environmental > Aquatic > Marine > Intertidal zone > Salt...
CGTCACCGCCGAGTCGCCCCTGACCGGTTGGGACCTCACCGTGTTCGACGTTGCATGGACGACCGCTTTGTTGTCCTTCGACGGCGGTCAGACCGTCGACGAGGTGGCTGCATCGACGGCGATGTCGTCGCCGGATCTCGTGATCGTCGCCAACCAGGCGCTGCGGGCAGGGGTGCTGCGTTTCGTCGACGAACCCGTCGCTCACGGCCTCGAACTCTGGTCGCTGCCGGACCTCTGGTTCCACTCGATGAGTCGAGTGGGGGTCCATCGAGGTGGATACGGGGGCACGTACCACCAGGAGGGGCATCTCGAACCGGAACCGGCGATCAGGCCCCGAGTGGTTGATGATCCCGATCGATGGCACCCGTTTCCCGCCATCGACCTCGATGCCGTCGGCGCCGCCGACCCTCCATTCGGTGTCGTGGTGCGGCAACGCAGATCGATCCGGGAGCACGATGACTCCCGTCCGATCACCCGGGACGAACTGGGCCAGTTGCTCGGGCGCGTCGGCGCCGTGCAGACCTGTGTCGATGACGGTCATCAGGAGTTGTCGTTCAGGCAGGTCCCGAGCGGAGGAGCGCTGCACGAACTCGAGATATATCCGTTGGTGCATCTCTGCGACGGACTTGAGCCCGGCTTGTACCACTACGACGCGGCAGTCCATGGGCTCGAGTTGATTCGTGCGGCCGACCCGCAGACTCGTCTACTGCTCGAGTACGCCCAGCGGACGTCGACGATGGCAACACCGCCGCAAGTGTCGATTCTCGTCGCCGCGCGATTCGGACGTGCGATGTGGAAGTACGAATCGATGGCATACGCGCTGATCCTGAAGCACGTCGGCGTGTTGTACGAGGCGTTGTACCTGACCGCGACGGCGATGGGCTTGGCGTGTTGCGCACTCGGTGGCGGCAACTCGCAGGCATTCGCCGGGGCTACTGGGCTCGCGCCCCATCTCGAGGGCTCGGTCGGGGAGTTCGTCGTCGGCTCGCGTCCGGCGTCAACCGTGGAAGTGGAGTTGCCCGGTTCGACCTGAGGGTCGGATCTCAGCAAAGGAGGACATCGATGGTCCAGTTCAGAATGAAGGCCCTCAACCAGATGCAGAAGCCAGACGACCTGGATCTGCTGATGAAGGTGACGCAGCGGCGGGGTTGGATCGCGCTCTCGGTTCTCGGAGTCGCACTGGGGGCGTTGATCGTGTGGGGGTTCGCCGGGAGCCTTCCCTCCCGGCTCGCTGGTGAGGGCGTAGTGGCGTCGGTCGATGGGATCAGTGAGATCCAGTCACAGGTCGCAGGCTTCGTCACCCAGGTCGACATCTCGCCGGGCCAGACACTTGCGGTCGGAGATGAGATCGCCAGCGTCGACTCCGACGGCGGGTCGACCACGATCACGGCCCCGTTCGCCGGTGAGGTGACATCGGTCCTAATCGATGCCGGCAACGTGATCGACATCGGTGAGACCCTGTACCGCCTCGAGCCCGCTGGCACGTCCGGTGCATCGGTGGTGGCGTTTGTGTTCGTTCCGTCGGCCGATGTCGCCGGCGTTGCACCGGGAATGTCGGTCGACCTCACCTTCGACGCTGTGCCCGCAGCGGCGTTCGGGGTGCTTCGGGGAACGGTCAGCGACGTCGATGCCTTCCCCCTCGACCGAGCGGCGATCGTGGCACTTCTCGCCGACGGCGACTACGCCGACTCCCTGCTGGCAGACGGCGAACCGGTTCTCGTCACGGTGACGCCGAATGTCGACACCTCCACACCGTCGGGTTACGAATGGTCGTCGGTGACCGGCCCGCCCTTCAAGTTGCCGGCAGTGGCCCGATTCACGGCACTGATCGACCAGGGTGCGACACGACCCGTCGATCTGGTGTTCGGAGGTTGACGATGGACTCCGGCAACGACACCGCCCGATCCAAGCCAGCCGGCGCCGGTGAAGCGATGGTTCTCCCCGTGGGTTCGACCCGTCGGGCGCGGACGCCGACGGTCATCCAGATGGAAGCCGTCGAGTGTGGTGCTGCATCGCTCGGAATTATCCTCGGATACTTCGGGAAGTGGGTGAAGCTCGAGGAGCTCAGGGTTGCCTGCGGTGTGTCACGCGACGGCAGCAAGGCGTCGAACGTCCTCAAGGCGGCCCGCTCGTATGGACTCGAGGCCAAGGGCTACCAGATCGAGGCGGAGAAGTTGAGGGACTTCGAGACCCCCTTCGTGGTGTTCTGGAACTTCCACCACTTCCTCGTCGTCGAGGGCTTCTCCGGTGACAAGGTGCATCTGAACGATCCGGGAACCGGACCTCGGGTCGTCTCGTACCAGGACTTTGACAACTCGTACACCGGCGTCGCGCTCACCTTCACACCGGGTCCGGAGTTCACACCCGGCGGCGACCGGCCGAGTTCCCTCGGCGGCCTGTCGTCTCGCCTGCGCGGTGGCGCACCTGCGCTGACGCTCGTGATGTTGGCCAGTCTGCTGCTGGTGATCCCCGGTCTCATTGCCCCGGCCTTCAACCGGATCTTCATTGATCGTGTCCTCACCGCTGGCTTCACCGAGTGGATCTGGCCGCTCATCGCCTTCATGGTCGGCACCGGTGTGGCTGCGGTTGCCCTGACCAGGATCCAGCAGCGGTATCTGTTGCGGCTCGAGACGCGCATGGCAGTGGAGAGTTCGGAGGGGTTCCTGCGACATGTCCTTCGCCTGCCGGTCGACTTCTTCTCGCAGCGTCAACCGGCTGACGTCTCGAGTCGTGTCCAGGCGAACGACAAGGTGGCCCAATTGCTGTCGCGGGACCTCGCGACCTCAGTGATCGCAGCGATACTCGTGATCTTCTACGCCGTGTTCATGTTCACCTATGACGTCACGTTGACGCTGATCAGCGTCGGTCTCGTCATCGCCAACATCGTCATCTTGCGTGTCGTCGCCCGCACACGCGTCGATGCGACTCGGCGGCTCCGTCAGGACAAGGGTCGGCTCACCGGCACCACCTACAACGGGCTGCAGATGATCGAGACGCTCAAGGCCACGGGCACCGAGAACGATTTCTTCGCCCGATGGTCGGGTTTCCAGACGAAGGTGTCGAACGGTCAACAGCAGCTCGGCGTCTCGAACCAGATCCTCGATGTCGTTCCGACCCTGCTCGTCTCGTTGTCGACGGCGCTCGTGCTCTGGATCGGGAGCGACCGCGTGATCTCGGGTGCGCTGACCGTCGGCGCGCTGGTCGCCTTCCAGGGATTGTTGACCTCGTTCACGCGTCCGGTGCAGCACCTGACGCAGATCGGCCAGAAGCTCCAGGACGTGACGGCCGATCTCAACCGCCTCAACGACGTGGAGAACTACAAGATCGCCTGGCAGTTCGAGCACGAACCCTCGGTCACCGACGGCAAGTTGGCCGGTGCCGTCGAGTTGCGGTCGATCACGTTCGGGTATTCGCCGCTGGCGGCACCGTTGATCGAGGACTTCAGCATCTCGTTGTCCCCCGGCCAGCGGGTTGCTCTCGTCGGCGGCTCGGGCAGCGGCAAGTCGACCATCGCCAAGGTGCTCTCCGGGCTCAATGAGCCATGGAGCGGCGACGTGCTGTTCGACGGTCGTCCGAGCAAGGACTACGCGCGGAACGTCGTCGCAGCATCGGTGTCGGTGGTCGACCAGGAGATCTTCCTCTTTGAGGGGACGGTCCGCGATAACTTGACGCTGTGGGACGAGTCGATCCCCGACGAGACCCTCCATCAGGCGTTGCGCGACGCCTGCATCTACCACGACATCATGGCGAAACCCGGCGGACTCGATCACGTCATCCGAGAGGCCGGCCGCGACCTCAGCGGCGGTCAACGTCAACGTCTCGAAATAGCCCGGGCGCTCGCCGGCAATCCCCGGGTGCTGATTCTCGACGAGGCCACGAGTGCGCTCGACACCGAGACCGAACAGATCATCGACGACAACCTCCGCCGCCGGGGGTGCACCTGCGTCATCGTCGCTCATCGGCTCAGCACCATTCGCGATGCTGATGAGATCGTCGTCCTCGAATTCGGTCGGGTCGTCGAGCGAGGCACCCACGACCAACTGAAGGCCGCCGGTGGGACGTACGCCAACCTGATCGGAGTCCGGTGACATGCCCGCTGATGACGCTGTCACCGTCAGAGATCGCCTGGCCTCTGCTATTGGTCAGACGTCGGACGCCGTGGGCGGGTCGACGGTCCCGCTGAACGACCCGACCCGCGCACTCGTGGTCCTCTCCGGACGTGTCGACCTGTTCATGACGGCCAGCGACCTCGGGCGGCCCGTTGCGTGGATGAATGTCGGCCGGGTCGGAGGGGGGACGATCATCCCTCACGTCGCGCCGAGTGCGGACTCGATGCTCATCGCTCGTCCCACGCCCGGGGCCGAGGTGCGCCAGGAGTCGATCGAGCGCCTCGCGCATCTGGACGGAGAGCTTCTCGCTGCCACCCTCGACCCAATGCTGGTGACAATCGGCGCATCCCTGTCGATGGGTCTGCGACCGCGCGATGCGACATTACTCGACGCTCCGGAGGTGACTGTGGGGCAAGCTGGAACTGCTGCCGTCGCCGGCTCAGTCCGCTGGATCGCATCGAGTGGTTCGGACATCTCGGTGAATCGCTGGGGTGCGAGGACGCCGATCGTCGGCGACATGTGGCTGACGCCGAGTGATTGGGTCGCGGCGCAGCCCGGCTCAGTATGTGCGAGCCGTTCCTCGGCCGAGCTCGGCAGCGACCTGTTGTCGGCGGTCAGATCGGACATGGCCCGGTGGCTGAGTGCTGCCGTCGAGCGACGGGGTCGCCTCGATGCCGATGAGGTGGAACGGACGCACCGTCGGGCGGCAGAGGACGTTGCGTTGGAGCATCGTGCCGAGTTGGAACTGGCCAGGGTCCTCGGTGGCTCCGATGAGTTCCGTGAGCGGCTCCTCGACGAGGATCCGGCATTCGCAGCAGTGTCGTTGGTCGGGGGTCTGCTCGGATTCACCGCCGTCCAGGCTCGGGCGGCCGACATCGCTCGCCGAACCGATCCGGTGTCAGCCGTTGTACGGGCCTCGCATCTGCGTGAGCGCACGGTCAGACTCGAAGGGGGCTGGTTCTCCAGAGACGTCGGCCCACTGGTCGGATTCCTCAAGGAGGGGATGCGGCCGGTCGTGCTCAGGCGGCAGGGCACGGCGTACGTCATCGATGACGTGACGACCGGAACCATCCGCGCGGTCGATGAGGAAACCAACAAGGAGATCCACTTCGAGGCGCGGATGCTGTACGCCCCGTTGCCGGAGGAGAGCCTCACGGGACTTCGGCTGCTGACCTTCGGGGCAGCGGGCTCGCGCGGTGACGTCATCGCACTGGCCCTGACCGGCGTCCTGATCGCAGTACTCGGCCTGCTCACCCCGATCCTGACCGGACAGATCCTCGGGGCGTTCGTGCCCCGCGGCGCTCGCGGTGAGATCACACAGTGGTCGATCATCCTCATCTCGGTGGCCTTGGTGATCGCTGCGCTCTCGACGGTGCAGAATCTCGCCGCGCTCCGCCTCGAGGGGAGGGTCGACATGAATGCCCAGGCGGGAATCTGGGATCGGCTCATGTCGTTGCCGGCGCCGTTCTTCCGGAGGAACTCGATCGGTCAACTGTCGGCGGCGTCGCTCGGGGTCAACGGGATACGAGATGCGATGTCCGGGCTCGCAGTTCAGTCGGTGCTGTCGTTCGTGATGGGTCTCGCCAACCTCGTACTGATGGTGTACTACGACGTGACCCTCGGCATCGTTGCTCTCGTCGTGGTCGGTCTCGGCGCTGCGGTTTCGGTGAAGATCGGCACCGATCAGGTCCATGTGCAGCGTCAGGTGAACGAGATGATGAACGACGTGTCATCCACGACGTTCCAGTTGATGTCAGGTATCGCAAAGCTTCGCGTTGCTTCCGCCGAGGAGCGGGCCTTTGCCTATTGGTCCCGCTTGTTCGCTGATTTCCGCCGCCGGAGTTTCCTCGCTCGCCGGATACAGAATCGGCTCGTCGTCTTCAATGCCGGCTACGCGATCGTTGCCCCGGCGATCATCTTCGCCGCGATCGGCATCATCCGAGGTGGAGACTTCCCCGTACCCACCTTCCTGACCTTCAACGTGGCTTTCCTGTTGTTCCTCTCGTCGACATTGCAGCTCACGGGGACGGGGATAACGCTGTTGAACGTCATCCCGATGTTCGAGAAACTCCAGCCAATCCTCCAGAGTCGGCCAGAGGTCAGGAGCGACCTCGCCGATCCAGGCGAACTGCGAGGTCGGCTCGAGGTCAGTCGCCTGACCTTCGCGTACGAAGCGGGTCAGCCGCCGGTGCTCCACGACGTGTCGTTCAGCGCTGAACCCGGTGAGTTTGTCGCCCTCGTCGGGCCGAGTGGTTGCGGTAAGTCGACGCTGCTGCGGATGTTGCTTGGTTTCGAAACTCCCGACTCGGGTTCGATCCAGTACGACGGTCAGGACCTCAGAACCCTCGATGTCGGGGCAGTTCGCCGCCAGTGCGGAGTGGTGCTCCAACAAGGACAACTGTTCGCCGGGGACATCCTCTCGAACATCGTCGGGTCATCGACGTTCACGGTGGAGGACGCCTGGGAGGCTGCGGAGATGGCCGGGATGAGAGAGGACATCGAGCACATGCCGATGGGCATGAACACGCTGCTGTCCGAGGGGGCGTCGACCCTGTCCGGCGGACAGCGTCAACGCCTGATGATCGCCCGAGCACTGCTGGCACGGCCGAGGATCATCTTCTTCGACGAGGCGACGAGTGCCCTCGACAATCGGACGCAGTCGATCGTCACCGAATCGATGCGCCGGCTGAATGCGACACGCATCGTGATCGCTCACCGGCTCAGCACGATCAAGGATGCCGACCGCATCGTGGTTCTCGAGGGCGGCCGAGTCATGCAGATGGGCACCTACGACGAACTGATCACTCAAGAGGGCCTATTCCGATCATTGGCCAGTCGTCAGATCGCCTGATCGCAGTCACGGCGAAGCCAACCATCATCACGAAACTCCCGGGATCCCTGAGCCACTGCGAGTAGGCGACGGAGGCGCGTGCAAGTTCACCGGGGCTGATGACGCCGTCCTCGACGAGATCGACGTGCTGGGCCGGGTCGAGCAGTGGCCCGAAGGCGTCCAGACCGAACGCCTCGCTCGAGTACTGGTACAACTCGAGTTCCGCTTCAGCGAAACCCGCCTCGAGGCACATCCGGCGAACACGCCGTCCGATCATCCTGTTGCCGCCGCGATCGGCCTGCGCAGCCCAGATCCTCGCCTGGAGTCGTTGAACCTCAGGAATGTAGGGCTCGGCCAATCCCCAGAGCTCGCCGTCCACCTCGAATACGACGCATCGTCCACCGGGTTTCAGGATGCGTAGCGCCTCAGCGAGCGCCGGCCCGGTCTCGCCAAGATGTTGCAACACATAACGCAGCACGACGAGGTCGGCGCTGGCGTCGGGGAGCGGCACCGAGTTGACGTCGGCTCGCAGGAGTGCGACATCGCGCAGGTGCGTCGCGCGGCTGATGAGTTCGGCATCGTTGTCCACACCGATGAGGTTGGCGTCGGGCCATTCCGTTCGCATCTCCGCCAGGAGCGACCCGGTGCCACAGCCGAGCTCTACGATCGTGTCAGGAGGTGTCCGTTCCGTGTCGCGGAGGATGCGGCGTTCCGAGGGCCACGTGAGTCGGATCTGGGCGTCGAGCCGGTCAGATGCCCCTGCCACACCGCCGCTGTGTCGGTCGGGACGGTACGACTGGGGCGACGGCGTCATCGCCGCTGTCTCGATCGGACCGTCGCCAGGACACCGTGCTTCGGTCGAAGCGTAACGAGAGCCTCGGCCTGCACCGAGTGGTGCGGATCGATGTCGATGTCAATGCGCTGCAGCATCCTCGCCAGCACCACCACGCCCTCGAGGGTCGCGAAGTGTTGCCCGATGCACTGACGAGGACCGGCGCTGAAGGGGAGGAAGGCACAGGGGTGCCGGGGGTGATCTTGCGTGAATCGCTCGGGATCGAATCGCTCCGGCTCGGGCCACAGGTCGCTGCGCCGGTGGAGCAACCACGGGCTGATGCACACGAGGGAGTCGAGTGGAATCTCGAATCCTCCAAGCACGTCGTCTCTGGTGGCACGTCGTGAGATCAGCCACACCGGGGGATAGAGACGCAACGCTTCCATGAACACCGCCCGCACGTACGGCAGACGATCGAGACACTGGTGACCCGGCGGCTCACCGGACAACACGTTGTCGACCTCGGCTCGGGCCCGTTCGGCGACGTCGCGGTGTTGACCGAGCAACCACCACGTCCACGTTAGGGACTTCGCCGTTGTCTCATGGCCCGCCATGAGCATCGTCACGACTTGGTCCCTCACCTCTCTGGTCGAGAGGCCTTCGGGGCGATGTGCGGTCGACTCGGCGACGAGGCGTGCGAGGAAGTCATGCCGGCTGGGATCGTCCGCATCGACCACCGAGATCAGCAGACCGACGATCCGGTCGATGAACGCCCGGGCGGCTCCGAAACGTTGGCGGTCACCATCGAGACCCGCGCCATCAGTTCCGTAGTGGCTCATGAAGCGATTGGCGTCGTCAACCGCTTCGCCGAATCGATCACCGATGGCGACGTCGGAGCCGAGTAGCGAACGAGCGACGATGGCGAGCGTGAGAGAGGTGAGGTCACGATCGAGACGGACCGTGCCGGTGGTTCCGCACCACCTGTCTATGAGCCGGTCTGTCTCGTCGAGCATCACACTGTCGAAAGTGATGATCTCCCGGTGTTGGAAGGCTGGTTGGGCGAGGGCGCGCTGCTCCTTCCACTGCGTACCCTCGGTTGTGAGGAGGCCACGACCCAGAAGGGGCACGAGCATCAACTCATCGGGAGTGCCCGTCTTCGCGTAGTCGGATCGTCGGGTCACCAAGATCTCGTTCACGAGATCGGGTTCGTTGACGATCGTCACGGGCCGTCCGTCGGTGTGGTGACGGGTGACGTTCCCGAACTCCTCGACCATTCCCCGGAGGAACCCGAGCGGATCGACGGTCAGTTCGCTGACAGTGACATCGGTTGCCGCTCCCGGTGGGGTTCGACCGGGCTGGCCGCTCATCTCTCGCGTTGACGATTGCGATTCCGTTGTCGGTCTCGCCCCGGTTGCTGAGCGCTCCGCGCCAGCACGATGGCTCCCGGGATGCTGCCGAGGGTCACGAAGAACGGCCATGGGAAGCCCGGGTCGTCAGCCCCGGCGTAGATCAGCCAGACGACAACGTTCGAGATGAGGATCGGTACGAGTCGGTTGGCCAGTCGCATCTGAGCACCGTTCCCCTGGCGCAGAGCACCAATCACTTGCGGAACAAGTCGTACCTTAGCAGGCTATGACAATGACGATCTTCGCTGGATTTGCCGACAACGTCGCAGCTGCGGAAGATGTGCAGATCGAACTGCTCTTCGTTGATGAAGTGTGGCCGATCGTCATCCTCGACGGTGTGTACCGGGACCCCGCAGCGATTCGCGAACTCGCGTTGTCGCTCTCGTTCCATCATCAGAACGGGAATCATCCGGGCGTGATGGCGTCGATCTCGCTTTCGTTGGCGCCATTGCTCGAGTTGGTGCGCTCGGTCTGTGGAGATCATCTGGGGCACCTTCTGGGATTGCACAGGTACTACAGGGACCACGTCTTCGCGCTCATCGATGGTGAGCCGTCGGTGCTGAACGCCCGTCAGCGCCAGCCCCACTACGACGATTTCTGCGATGCCGCCGGGGTGATCTACCTGAACCCGCCTGATCGCTGTGCGGGCGGCACCTCCTTCTGGCGTCACCGCGGCACCGGCTTGGCGCGGGTCCCGGAGGCCCTCGAGGACGAGTGGGCCGCCGAGGCCGTGTTCAGCAGCCGATCGACGAGCGTCGAAGCGCTCGTCCGGCACTGCCTCGACGATGCCCTGCCGGATCCCGGCCCGGGGTTCCCCTCTCATGACACCCAGTGGTGGACCCGGGTGGTGTCGGTGCCGATGCGCTGGAATCGGCTGGTGATCTATGACTCCCGCCTGTTCCACACGCCGGACGTACCGGTTCGTTTCGGATCCGAACTCGAAGACGGTCGTCTCACGCAGAATCTCTACTTCTCGCGTCGTGACTCGTGAGGTGAGCGGGTCCCGATGACCGGGTCGAAAGTCGACCTTCGCGGGCGGAGG
>Ga0255781_10004767_pt1 | contig 10155 bp, 8 predicted proteins | sample 101ome_21_FD_179979 | JGI IMG/M metagenome (GOLD analysis project Ga0255781, IMG submission 179979) | Coastal salt marsh microbial communities from the Groves Creek Marsh, Skidaway Island, Georgia - 101413BT metaG (version 2) | ecosystem: Environmental > Aquatic > Marine > Intertidal zone > Salt...
AATATCGTAGGGCCGGAGAGTCTCGCATGCGTCCGATGACGCTTGAGACACTTGAGAACTTTGTCTATAGGTCTGGTAAAGTAACGGACAAGGCCGAGCCGCGAGGCATGATGGACGGCGGACGAAGCACCGGACACTTCGGTACTGGTGCGTACTTCTTCTCCGATAGGAAGGAGGCTGAAGAGTATGACGACAGGGAAGTTACTGCCGTAGACACCCGCGACTACAACCTCGCTCCGGCAAGTCTGTATCTGCACAAAATGCTGCGGCAGATAAATGGCAGGGTGAAGTATAAGCAGCCACATACGTTTACTGCCGAGGAGGTGGAAGCTGTGCTGGATGCAATCCGATTCCCCGGCATACAAACCCCAGAGATTCGGGCTCAGCGCAAAGCTCAAATGCCGGAAGCTGAGAGGGCGGCGAAGGAGGCTACCCGACTATACAACAAGCCGGGCAACTTCGACAGTGCGTCTACATCGGTGATGAAAGCCCTTGGCTATGAGGGCGTGTACGCTACTCCCGGTAGCGACATGGACAACTCCACCTACGGCACGGTCATCTACGATGTGAAGCCCGGGGCAGCGGAGCAGCGGGTAGTAGGACCCGAGATAGCAAAGGTCTTGCAGCGTTATGAGTTCACGCCCAACAACAGTCTCAAGAATGCAGAGCTGGCACCGGAGTTGCGGCGCAACCTGAAGAGGTTTGGCTTTGGCGTCAAGCAGTATGGCACACGGATGAATGACTTCCGTGTCATCGCCTTGGATACAGGACGTGCCGTAGACCCGAACAAAATTATTGAAGAGGGGCTCGAAGAAGGGCGGGCTATAGCCAAGGAGCAACGCGCATTCGAAGCCGAGCAGCGGGCCCGCGAGCTGGAGCAGCGCATCATCGAAATCTACAATGCCGATGAGCGCCCATACACGGGCAAGGACTTTGAGGACCGCGCCGCAGAGCAGAAGGTGGTGGTGGAAGCCATGGCTGAGCCGGGCACCATCGCCGACCTCGTGGCCCGTGGTCGGGAGCTGGGCCTGCGTGACGCATCCATCCGCTCCGTCCTACTCAAGCGGTTCGGGAAGGACAACGCCGATGCCATCGACACGGCCCTGACCGAGTACTTCGATATGTTCCGAGCTATCCCTGAAGCGTTCGGAAACGTAGAGGGTGGCATCGAGGTGGGCCGACAGATTTACGATGACGTGCGCCGACAGCTCGATGAGTTCGCCCGCCCGAAGAAGCCGGGCCGGATGACTACGAGGGAGCGCACCGACCGTATCGCTGAGCTCCGCGCCAAGTTCCCGGAGCAGAAGAAGCTGTCCGATACCGAGCTGCTGCGTAGGCACCCGCGCCAAGCTGTGGCTCCAGCTATCGCTGACGTTAGGGCCGAGGCCCTCAACCTGCTGCGCAACAACCGCCTGTTCAATGAACAGACCACGGAGGTGCAGGAGCAACTGCTCGTGGCTTTCGACAAGACGTTGCAGACCAGAGCCAACAAGCAGGTCAACACGCTCATCTCTCAAATCCGCAACAACATCCGTCAGCGGAGGAAGGGGGCCAAGAACGCACGCACGGTACAGACCCAGTTGCGGAAGCTCATCAACGAGGTTTTGCCGCGAGGTAAGTACGGGAAGAGAGACATCAACCGCCTCAACAAGTTGGTGGCCGAGGTCAACGAAGACAACTACTTCGACAAGGCAGAAGAGGTCTTGAAGATTGTAGACAAGCAGCGCGAAGCAATCCGTCAGAGCCTGCTCACGGACATAGAGAACATCGTAAAGAAGGCGGCCAAGACGCGCCGCACTCCGACAGGAAAGATTCGCCCACGGAGTCTCGATGCCCCGGGTCAGGCGTTCTTCCGAACTGCATTGCGCGTACTAAAGGCTGCCCGAGCCGACGATGCAACGCAGATTGAAAACATAAAGGCCAACCTGTCGCACAACCCTGAGGTAGATGAGGTAACGCAGAAGTATCTGAATGGAGAAACGCTGACGTCACGGGAGCAGCAGATAATGGACCAGAAGAGTGCGCTCGACATATTCTATGAGGTTAATGGCAAGAGTATCGAAGAGCTCGAGGCCATCATCGAAGACCTGAAGATTTCTGCTGCATTCTCCCGCGCCAACCTCAAGGCTACCCGTGCTGCCCGTGCCGAACGCATGGCCGCACTGCGTGAAGGGGCAAAGGAGTCTGTGACGCGAGACTGGGGTGACCTCGCGGTGAGTGAGGACGGTACCGCGAAGAGTCAGAACCAGATAGAGTCTGACCTGCGCAAGCAGAAGAGCCTCGGCGAAGCCCTCAAGACAAGGGGCATGCGTGCCAAGTACGATGCCTTGATGGAGTGGGCACAGGAAGGCAAGCGCATGGCCCCGGCGAAGATTGCTAAGAACGCTTGGTCACACTACGGTTCGCTGACTGGAATCATGGGAGAGTTCTTCCGCGAGAACCTGTACAAGAGGCTCGGGAAGATGGAGGAGGATTACTTGCGAGGCAAGTTCAAGGAGCGAGAGAACCTCGATGCCATGGCAAATAGCATTGAGGGCATTACCAACGGGTTCGTAGAGATAGGCGAAATCATCTTCACCAACGGTGACCTGACCGTTAAATACGGAAACACTTCCCGCAAGTTCACCACCGATGAGTTGCTCCGAATCTATGCCCTGAGCCTGAACCCCGTGCAAAAGCAGAGGCTCATGCTGATGGGATTCACCGATGAGGTGATGGCAGATATCACAGAGTTCCTTGATGACAGGCTCATCGAGTTTGCCGACAAGACAGTGGCGTACCTGTCTACCGATTACTACGAGGGGGTCAACGACGTTCATGTCAAAGTCAACGATGTGAACCTCCCGTATGTAGAGAACTACTTCCCGACCAAAACGCAGCTCGAAGAGTTCTTCCGCCTCGATGACGAGCAGGCTTTGAGGTCTACCTTCTTTGGTCCCAATGCTCAATTGGCATCGCCGCTGAAAGACAGGGTAGCGCAGACCAGTGAGATTAGCCTGAAGAGGGACTTGGGATTCCATGGTGAACTGACATCGCACATCAATAGCATGGAGCGGTTCAAGGCTTTTGCGGAAGGAACGCAAGAGATGAACGCGGTGCTGAGCGACAGCTATACCACGGCCCTTGCCAACCTCATCGGCGCAGAGAAGGCGGTTGTTATGCTCGCCGCACAGGGTGTATCCCCGGAGCGGTTCATGTCAGAGATGAGGGCCCCTCTGGTAGACAAGCTGGTGTCTAGGTACACCGGTGTCTCTCTCGGATACAAGCTGATGCAAATCCCCAAGCAGGCCAGCTCGATGTTTGCGGGAATCCAAGACTACCAGTACGGAGACAAGAAGAACCCCATCATCGACCGAATCATGTGGTCCGTGGACATGATGAGGATACTTCCCGGAGCTATCCTCGAGGGAATCTCTCTCGCTAAGTACAAGGGTCCGATACAGCAGATGATGGAGGAGTCATCGACCCTACGCTCGCGTATGGAAGAAACCTTGGAGGGTGACCTGTACGGCCTTGCTACTGGAGCAAGCGGAACGGCAACGAAGCTGTCAAAGAAGGACTTCCAAAAGGCGCAAAAGGCCCTGAAGGGGGTGAGGAAAGGCGGTGCCGCAGTCACTGCGTTTGGTGACGCACTCGGTGTACTGGGCTACGTACCTGCTTATCAGCGCAACCGTCAGCGCGGGATGTCCAAACGTGAAGCCATCGACAAGTTCAATGAGTACAACGAGACGCAGCAGTCGCGCCGCCCCGGTGAGCGTGCCCCGATTCAAATCTACCGAGACGGATACCGCAGGCTGCTTACCGCGTTTACTAGCTCGCAGCTTCTGTACCTGAACAATATGATTCGATTGACCGCGCAAATCAACAGGTCTGTGCGTCAAGGGGGTTGGCGCTCCGTAAGCGCGTCCGACCTGCGGGGCCTCTACTTCAATACTTTCGGAGCCGCGTTCACTTTTGCTATCGCGTCCAACATCATGCTCATCCTGTTTGGTTCGGATGAGGAGAAGGAAAAGGCATGGTACGATGTGTTATTTTCTTGGACCAAGAACTTCTTCATTTACCCCATCCTTGGTAGTACGGCTGAGAGCGTATACAATAAGCTTATGGGCAACCAATACCCCAAGAGAATCGCGCTGGACCCACTCGATAGGGTTGAGCGGTCGATGACCAAGGCGGTTAAGGACGGTGACTTTGGACCAGCGATTCAGAACACGACCGAAATGCTAATCGGAACCAACCTTGACCCCGCCATCTCTCTTATCGAGGTTGCCGGTGGGGAGCCGTTGGAGGATGAAATCTATGACATCATTGGAGTACCGAAGTCACAGCGGCCCGAGTGACCAGTGGACATCGACGGCGCGGACCTCGCACTCCTCGTTGATGCAGCGCCATGACACCATGAGTCCCTCCTGACCCTCTTCGTCGGAGTCGTGGTCACCAGTCCACATCATGTTGTGTCGGCACTGCGGGCACTTCATAAACCGTTGTAGACTCTGTTGATGCGGTTGGCTACCTCCTCCTCCTCGCCACGCTTGGTGCGGATACGAACAATATCGAGGATGGGTTGCAGGCGGCGGTCGTACTTCAACTGCTGGCGTGCCTCCTCCAGCCTGTCCCTCGTCTCCTCCAACTCTTGGCGCATCTCCATGAACTTGCGCCGCAGCTCCGGAGCAGAGTAGTAGAAGACCGGGTCCTCGCCGATGTATTGTTCCCGTGCGGTGACATACCTCTTGCGGAACATGGGGTCCGTCTCAAGCAGGGCCTCGAACTTACGGAAGTAGTGCAGTACGGTAGCGTGGTCGCGACCGAGGATGCGCCCGATACGGGACGGGCCCATGCCCTGCTCCTTCAAGAGGGCAGAGAAAACGATGCGTCCGTCGACAAAGGCCCGCTCACGGCAGGAGACGAAGACATCGGCGTTGAAAAGCATGAAGCAGATATCGGCGAGGCGCCGAATCTCATCGGGGTGGTGGGGTGCAATCATGATATTACTAGTGTATTGTCTATGAGCATATCGAGGTAGTCGTCAACGTCCATCTCCTCAAACGTGAGCAGGACCGGGTTCCACCCCTCGATATTGTAGTATTCGAATTTGTAGAATAGCTCGCCACCGATACGCCCCCCCGCAAACAATGTGTCATCATCGTCGTGTTCAAGGTCGCTGATGGCGCTGTTGATTTGTCTTAGTACACGCAGTCGATGGTGGGCAGGCAGCTCCATGATGCCGTCCACGAAACCTTCGTCCAACTCGTATAGGGAGTCAACCTCGATATACTTCGGTCTCGATTCCATGGGCCCTTAACTCTTTCATGCGATACTCCTGCAACTTGGACACCTTGCCCGTCGGTCGCTTGACCTCGGAGAAGAGAACGCCACTGTCAGGAGGGATGGCAACGAGGTCAGGGATACCGTTCTTGTTGGTCTTGATGAGCTTGATGACGTAGTAGCCCTGCTCCTCCAGTTCCTTGATGCGGCGACTCTGAATCTGTTGCTCAGTCATCCTACCCTAAGGTACGGATGTCGTCACGAAAGTGATTTAGCGTGTAGTCCTTCTTGTTTGATACGGCTTTGTGGATTTTAGATTCTATGCCGCGCTCACTGAACACCCAGTAGATGTCACTGTCGGTGCGGTCCTTGGTTGTCATGCGGTCCCGCGACTGCCAATAGCTTGTCGCCGAGAAGTCGATGTTGTAGTACACGAGGGCCGAAGCTTGGCGTAGGGAGATGCCCTCACGCCCGCTGACAATCTGCAAGGCGATGCTCTTGCCTGTGGTCTCGAACTCAGGTAGCTCCGTAGTCAACTCTTCTCCGAACACTTCCTTCAGGGCGTCAAGCTCGGCCTTGAACTTGTAAAAGATGCCAATCTTCTGGCCCTTGAAGTAGTCGCGTATGAACTCGGCTTTGCTGTAGTCGAACACCATGGTGTTGCCGCTCTCGAACTTGACCGTGCCGGAGTACATCTGGTGCAGCTTCATCATCAGCTTGACCGGGGTGTCGCCGAGGATGGTCTCGTCTTTGCCGTCGATGACACGGTGCTTGCGCAACTCGTTGCACCACTTGTATGTCCTCTCGTCCATGGGCACGCGGAGGATATGCTCGCGCAAGTCGTTCTTGAATCCAGCCTGCTCCTGACTGAAGCTGATGGTGTACGGAGCCATGGCCTTGAGTATGGCGTCCTTGGCATCGTCGTAGAAGTACATGCGCAAGCCACCGATGGTGCGCTCCTTGACGTTGACGTAGTCGTCAGCGAAGCGGTAGAAGTTCTTGTACCGAGCAAAGGGATTGCCCTTGATACCGTACACCTGATGGTACATCTGGCTGTACGACTCCGGGGTGGGTGTGCCAGACATGAGGATGACCTTACGACCGGTCGTTAACGACCGTACTTTCTTCGCTCGTTGGCTCGGCTTAGGGAACGCACCCAAGGTGTGGGCCTCGTCCAAGATGACCACGTCCCAATCAATGGGAGGCAGCTTATGCATGCTCTCGTAGTTGATGGCGAAGAACTCATAGCTCGGACACAACTTGTTGGCGTCCTCACCGATACTGTGTAGCGCCTTCTTCTTGGTCAGGAACAGTACACTCTGCGCACCCAACTCCTCAGCGATACTCATCGACGTGAGGGTCTTGCCCGTCCGCACCTCCATGGCGAGGTACAGGAACCCATGGTTGCGGATGATGTCTACCCCCTTGGCGACAATCTCCTTTTGGTATTGCCTCAGCTCCATTCCATCTCGGTTTGTTGCTCCAACTCATGGCGGTTGCGAACCCGCATCCACCTGCCGTTACTGTCTCGCCCCTCCTCTGGTGGCACGCCGTGCTTGTGTAGGCAGTACGATACAAGCCATTTGTAGAACCGGGTGCGGGAGATAGACATCTTCGCCTTGGGTGCATAGTCCGGGTACTCCATGACGAAGTCGTTGAAGATGGTATCCTTATACACTTTCTTGTACGGCTCAAGCATGGCGTTCTCAGGCCCACCAAGGAGGCCACACCACTCAATGAAGTCGTGACTTGTCTCAGCAGACAACTGCCTGATACCAAGGTTGATGAAGTTGCTCTTCACCAAGCCCGTGTCGAGGTAGGTGCGCAAGCATGAGACCATGTAGTTGTCGAACATGCACCAGTCGTCTTCATCCCACTCTGCGAAGAAGTGTTTGCCGAACTCCTGCACTGGGGTGAACGCCTTGTTGTAGTACTGGTGTAGCTCCAGCTCCCACTTGCGGCGGGCGAAGCTGTTGCCCGCACCCTTGATGGCATAGTTGGTAGTGATACCAATCTTGGGTGACTTCTCAAATGGAATCTTGATGGCGTCCTTGTTCTTCTTCTCCAAGGTCAACCCCTCCGTAACCACGCTGAAGAGGCGCTCGAAGTCGAAGTTCTTCTTTACGTCATCGAAGCAAAGTATCTGCGTGTCAGCACTCACGAGCTGATATGGGAAGCTACGCTCGAAGGCGAACGCCTTGCCGTCTATGACTACCAGCTTCTTCATGTGGCTGAGGCCGTTCATGAAGAGGCCCTTGCCTGTCCCGCCCTCGGGGTTGTCGCTGATGACCTCGTCGTTGAGGATGACCGCTGGCGAGTAGCTCAGGTTCTTGTACCCGTGCAGCATATACCCGATGGTAGATTCCATGCTTGCCGTGCGGGCCTCGTCGCCACCACAGATATTGGTGATGAACTTGGAGTAGTCGCAACCCTCGTGGCCGCACTCAACAAAGTTGCGGTCGATGATGTGGTCGTTCCATACGTAGCCGCCAAGGTCGAGGTAGTCGATGATGTCGATGCCGTCAGTGCTGATGCGCACGGCGCAGTTGCGGTAGTACAGGTACGCCGAGTCCTTGGTGTCCTCCATGAAGTAGACGTCGATGGTGGCGAGCAGGGTAAGGAACTCCTCACGGAAGTAGCGCACCGCATCGGCGAAGAAGTTGTAGATGGTCTTGTCCTCAAGCTTGAGTAGGTAGCCGAGGACAAAGTCCTTTATCTCTTTCTCCGAGGCGTGGTCGATGAGGTTGTTGGTGACCTTGACGAAGACGTAGTTCTTGCTCCCCTCCGGTGCGTACTTGTAGAAGCCGTTGTCTTCGAGGAACTGCTTGAAGTCGAGAGGGACAATCTTGATGACACCCTTCTCGGTCTTGGACCAGAACGTCTGCTCCTCGTTCTCTTTCTCTACGCGCTCAAGGACGGACTCAATAACATCGCTCTCAACCTCGCCCTTTAGTTGGGAGCGGATTTCTTTTTTTGACACACCCCGTTTGAGTTGCGCCTTGATGTTGTTGATGCGGTCGGTGTCCTCGTAGTAGCGTGTGCCGTGCTTGGCTACGTTACTGTACGCCGAGTTGAGCGTGTTCTCTATCTCCGCTGCCGTGAAGTCGGACTGCTCGAACTGACGGAAGATGTGCGAGGCCAAGCTCTTGGCGATACCGAAGTCGTTGAATGCCATCGCGAGGATGTACACGTTGTGGTTGCGCTCGCCCTGAACCAAGCCGTACTTCTTGTTCCACCACTTGATGAGGATGTCAGCCGTCTTGTTCTCGTCGGTGATGGCAATGGTGGGGGCATCGCGGTTGGTCTCCACCTCCACGTACTCCGGGTCTTCGATGCCTGTCCATACCTCGCTCTTCTCATTGACGTAGATGAGCGGGTCGTAACTCTCGTAGCATACCCGGCTCAGGTTCTTGCACGTCCTGTCGAAGTGGTCGGACGAGAAGTGTTTCTCAAGCGCGTTGAAGTAGTTGGTGTGGTTGTCTGGGTCGGGTGGTATCCGAACCAGCGCCTTCAGCCCATTGCCTGACGGGGAGGTAAAGACGGAGTAGATGTACTTGTCTTTCTCCAGCCTGTCACGCTCGGCCTTCATATCCTTCTTGGTGTTGTACCCATCGAAGTCGAGGCAGATGAAACCACTGTGCTCCTGTATCGCGGCGTCGCTACGCTTGGTGAAGAAGCCAGAGAAGCATACCGCAGGTAGCTCCTTCTTAATCTCGTTGCGCGAAGCTTTGTCTTTCTCCTTGCGGATGCGTGTGACAATGTCTTTGCTCGCTCCATCCTTGATTCTGTTCAGCACGAATGCCACGGAGCGATGGAATGGTGCCTCCGTTTCCCGGATGTTCCGGAAGATTGTGACGATTTCCGACATGGTTGGTGTCGATTTTTTTGTATTTGTGTCGAGTTAACTTGTTGGTTTACAGTGAGAGTGTCGATAATGTCGATTATTTCTTCTCGTATACAAGAGTAAAAGAAAAGAAGAGTAACTACTACTACTACTATAGGGCCGATGAAAAACGACATTCCGACACAGGAAAGAAAGGGGGGCCGTTGCCCCCCTCCCATTCTGTGCCTAGGCAAACCAACCCTAGAACGGCACGTCGTCTTCTTCTTCCTTGGCCTTCGGAACCCACGTGTCGAGTTCGAAGTAGTACCTCCCGTCTTGGGATTCCTTCATCTCGAAGTTGACCCATCCGTCTTTCTTCTCGTTCTCCTTGAGGAAGGCGGTGAACTCCTCCACGTTGATGCCAACCTTGGCCTTGATGAAATCAGGTGCAGCATCGTTGGGCTGCCTCCATGACATACCGGGTGCGTAGACCCTGTCTTTCTGTTCGCTCATAGCGTCTCTTTGATATAAAAGGTTTCTATTGTGTGTGTGGCATCAGCTCCGAAGAACTTGTCATGGACCTCAAGGGCCCGCTCAACCTTATCCCTGCCACGGAGGACAAAGTCTTCGCTTGGTTCAAACATACCCAGTCTACCCGTCTTCTTGTCGATGGCGAAGAACACCAACGGTACGCCGAACAGGCTTTGGTAGATGTAGCATTGGCTGTCGTAACCATACTTGCGTGCCGACCACTTGAACTCGTCGATGTTGCTCGTCGTCTTCAGGTCGATGATGCGGTCGGGGCAGAGGATGTCAGCCTTGGCTTTGAACTTCCTGCCCATGATGGTACCCACGATGGGTTCCTCATAGACGTTGGCGTCATCACGGATGGCTTCGAAGAAGTCGTAGTTGCCGAGCATCTTCTGTGACCAACGGTGTGCGTCCTCCATCTCCTTGGTCAGGAGCATGAACTCGACACCCTTCTCGGCACACGCATCCTTGTAGACCTTGGTTGTGCGCGTCGAGGCGTTGACCCCCTCGACCTTGGCCGCCTTCTCCGGCTCGAG
>Ga0255781_10004775_pt1 | contig 10151 bp, 9 predicted proteins | sample 101ome_21_FD_179979 | JGI IMG/M metagenome (GOLD analysis project Ga0255781, IMG submission 179979) | Coastal salt marsh microbial communities from the Groves Creek Marsh, Skidaway Island, Georgia - 101413BT metaG (version 2) | ecosystem: Environmental > Aquatic > Marine > Intertidal zone > Salt...
TCTGAGCGTTGGAAGGCCGGTATTCAAAAGCAGCCGGCTTCCGCCGACAAGCTTCGCGAACAACTCAGGAAGCGAAGTATCACCCTAAAAGAGGGGCTAATGGTGGGAGGCACCCTTTGGCAGCAGCTGGTGCCGGCCGTGATGGTTTCTCCCTATCGAATATGGGAGCTAGCGACAAGCGACAACTTTGACGCCGTGCTAGTGCTCGACGCTGCATCAGCCGGAGCGGCCGAGACAATCTTTGCGCTTACCAAAGCCGATCAGGTAATTGCCTTTGGAGACCCGGCAATTGCAGCGCCAGAGAATTTTGACACTGTGGCCAGGGCGAACCAAGACAGTCACGAGTCCGACAGGCCTTCGGTCTATGAGCTGGTGGAGTCGAGATTCGGACACGAGCTAATCAGTCGAAGCTACCGAATGAATGGCCAGGTATTGGGTCGCTACCTAAACCAAAACTTCTACGATGACGAGATCATCTTGGAGCCAACCGTTGGTCAGCTCTTTGGGGAGCACAACTTCGAACACTTCGAGGTCACCGAAGGCGCTAACGCCGATTCCACAATTGAAGGTGCCACCGAGTCCATGGACTCGGAGGTTGAAAAGGTAGTTGAACTGGTGATCTCTCACGCTCGCTGGCACCCAGACGAGTCCCTAATGGTTGTCACAGCCTCGAAATCTCACGCCGATCGAATTGACCAGAAGGTCTCTGAGGCTGTCAGGGAGCAACCCGCAATAGCTGAGTTTTTTGATGCTCACGGCAGGGAACGCTTCGAGTCTGTAACTATGAGCGAGCTAACCCACCGGCTCGCAGACCGCGTTATTTTCTCGGTTGGCTTCGGCAGAACTCCAGAGGGTCGAATCTCCGGAACTTTGGGCGACTTCAACTCTCCAAACGCAGGCCGCTGGATGGTGAATCAGATTGTCTCGGCAAGAAAGCGTCTCAGCGTAGTCTCCTGTTACAACTTCGAGGACTTCGCTGGCGGCTCGCTTCCAGAGAACCAGAAGTGGCTCAAGGATCTTATCGCCCCAAGCTTCCTTTCAGACGTGCTGGACGGAGATCCTGATCCGCTTCTTTCTGATCTTGCGAAGCGACTTGAGAAACTGGGCTTGAAGGTGAACCTAAACTTCGCCGGACGGATCGCGCTTGTGGCATCAAGAGGCAAGAGTGCGATCGTGATTGATGCAGACTGGTCGCTCGCGGGGGAGAGCTGGGAAGAGAAGCTCAGGTTGCGACCGGGTCTACTGAGGGCAATGGGCTGGCAATACACCAGGGTTCACGCTTTTGAGATATTTGCTCAACCTCAGGAGGTGGCAAACAGGATTGCCATGAAGCTCGGCCTAGACCTCAACGGCCGTGTAGAGCCGCTTTTTGACGAGCCCGCGTCTGAAGACCGTCCAGAGGGTTGGGGCGATGGTGACGATTCAAACGATGACAGGCTCAGAGACGATAAGCCGCCCCACTGGGGCTAGTCGCTAGACGGAGCCGGCTCGCTCTTTTCCGGTGCTTTGGTCGAAGAGTCAGTTCTATAAAACCCAGAACCTTTGAAGCTAACCCCTAGGTTGCCAAAGACCTTTCTAATCTCCCCGCCGCACTCAGGGCAACCCGTAGGGTCGCTATCGCTGAAGCTCAGCTGCATCTCAAAGACGTGCTCGCAAGACTTGCAGGAGTAGGCGTAGGTAGGCATAGCTTGAGAAGTTTAGCCAACAACGAGTGTTCGAAGCGGTGTTGCAATCATTGCTACCCGCTGGTCGTGGGGTTCACTGGGAACTGCCTCGATGACTTCGCTCTCAAAAACCACGGCAACGCTCAAGCCCTTGAATGAGCCAAGGACCCTGTCATAGAAGCCCTTGCCCTTGCCTAGCCGATTGCCCATCTCATCCACTGCCAGGGCAGGCAAGATCATTAGCCCAATGCTCGCAAGCTCGACTACTTCGCCCGTGGGTTCGTAGATGCCCAATGGCCCCCGAACCTGCTCGCCTGATGCGAACTCCAGGCTGTCCCCGATGATTCGCGGCAAAACCAGATTCGCACTCTGCGCTGCAAGCCGATTGAACTCTGTCACGTCTGGTTCATTTGCAAGAGGCACGTAGCTAGCGATGGTCTTTACGCCAGTTGAAGAGACGATTGCGGCAAGTTGCTGGGTGAGACCCTTAGATGAGTGAGGCCTTGCTTGAGATAGCTTCGCTCTCAACTCTTTCTTGCCTTGGTAATCCATAGGGGTAATCTTGCCAGCGTGAGAAACGGCGCGCTGAAATTTGGTTCAGTTGAACTCAGGCAACTCAAAAAACGTGATGCTCGGAAGCTGCAGTCGCTACTCGCAAAGGACCGTGCGTGGCTATCCCCCTGGGAGGCAACCACCCCTGGGATCAGGTATCCGGTGGATGCAAGGGACCTAGTAAGCAATCTTCTCTACCAACAGCGAAAAGGCACGGGTCTTGCCTTCATTATCGAGGTTGACGGCCGGTTGGCCGGTCAGATAAACGTTGCAAACATTCTTCACGGCTCCGTTTCATCGGCAAGCGTCGGCTATTGGATAGCTAAAGACTTTGCCGGCCGCGGAGCAATGCCGATCGCAGTCGCACTCACGATTGACCACCTTTTTGATGAGAGACACCTTCACAGGGTAGAAATCGATATCAGACCCGAGAACGGTGCGAGCCTGAGAGTCGTTGAGAAGTTGGGGCTTCGTGAAGAGGGGCTCAAGGAACGCTTCATACACATCGACGGTCAGTGGCGTGATCACCGCATTTTTGCCATCACTTCCGAGGAGAGAAAAGGCTCGATGCTCGCAAGACTCGGGAACACGCACTCGCAATAGCGCTACTTTGCCAGCTGGCCCCATATCTTTATAGCCATGGACTTACCAGTTGGATTAGGTGGCGTAACTCTCGTTATAGCCGCAATCGTCTGGTTGATTATTTTTGTTCCCGGTTACACGCAGCGTTCCCAGCTCAAGGCGACAACTAGCCTGATGCGCAGGGAAGCTCGAGAGGTGAACCGCAACAGGGTTCTGACCGACCACGATCGACTTGGAAGACTTCTGGCAACCCAGCGAGGATTTTCAGTCCTTTTTGCACTGTTTCTTTTGGGTTTCTTCGCCGCAGCCATGTCAGCCGCAGTCGACTCGAGCTTCTGGTTTCTAGCCGCAGCAGCAGGCGTTTTTTCAACCTTGAGCCTCTTTGTCTCAAGGGCGGCTGCTAGCCAAGCGCAGGCGATTGCAAAGCGACTTCACAGATCTCGACAAGATGTCCGTTCGAGCGCTGCCAGAGCAAGAGCCAGATCGAGAGAGTGGAGCCCTAACCCTCTACCCGAACCACTTGCTAAGAAAAGCAACCCGGTGGAAGAGAAGCCGGTTGCCGATGTCATCGACATTTCCAAGCCGCGGCGAGTGCTCGCAAGTAAGGACATCGACGAAATCTTGGCACGGCGCAGGGCCATCTAGAGATTCCTCACATAAGCTTCACTCGTTTGTTCGAATGGAGATAAATACAAATGGGTCTAGGCGATTCAATTAGAAAGTTTTTTGGCCGCACAGCTAAAGCTGTTGGCCAGTCCGCTGCAGAGGTGAAGGTGGCAGCTAAGGATCTTGCCGGCGATGCTCTGACTGAGGTCGAGAAGGGCGCGCAGAAAGTTGCTAGCGAGGTAAGCAAGGTTAAGGAGGCTACAGCTGCCAAGCCGGCAGCTAAGAAGCCAGCTGCGAAGCCGGTTGCTAAAAAGGCCCCCGCTAAGCCAGCCGCTAAGCCAGCCGCAAAGAAGCCAGCGGCCAAGAAGCCTGCCGCAAAGAAACCAGCAGCTAAGTAATTAGCGAACGGTGTAGCTTGCCGCCTGGCTAAGGGTTGGGTGGTTGAACTGGAATCCGGTAGCCAGCAGTTTTTCCGCGCTCATTCGGTGTGATGTAAGAAGAATCTGATCGGCCGCTGAACCTGCAGCTAGTCTCATTGCCCAGGCTGGAATTCTTATGAGGTTTGGCCTCTTCAGCTCCTTGCCAAGGGCGGCAAAGATCTGCTCGCAAGTTGCTGGCTCGGGAGCGACGAGGTTGTATGGTCCCTCTGCATTGGGGTTCTCAATCAAGTGAACAATCGCCCTAGCGTGATCCTCGACTGTGATCCATGCCCACCACTGCTTCCCGTTTCCGAGCGACTTCACAAACAGCAGGCTGATCATCAGCTTGATCAGCTTGAGAGCTATCGCGTTTTTGCTCATCGCGAGGGTGGTGCGGATCAGAACCGTGCGGATTTTGGCCCTGTTGGCCTCCTGCTCCCAGTCGTTAGATAGCTCCGCCATAAAGCCTGTCCCGAGGGGGCTTTCCTCAGTAAGGACCTTTTCACCGCCATTACCGTAGTAACCCTCTGCAGAGCCAGACACAAAAACCTTTGGTGGGGTCTCTGCGGTGTTAATCGCCTCCACCAACAGCCTGGTCGAGAGAAGTCTGGAGCTAATCAGCTTTTTTACATAGCCCGGCGTCCAAGGAATACGGGATGTAGTTGCGCCATTTAGGTTCACCACGGCATCAACTTGATTCATGATGCCCTCTGGGATTTTCCCCTCCTGAGGTGACCACTGCAACTCGTTGTCACTCTTGGGTGGTTTCCTGACGAGACGAATGGGTTGGTGACCGGAGGCCTGGAGCTGCCTTATAAGTTCCGTGCCGATTAGGCCGCTGGAACCTGATACGAGTACTTTCATCAACGCTCTCTGTAGGGGAGATAACACTATCTACAATGGTGACAGAGGGTTTATTCCACCCTCATTCTTAGGGAGTAATGAACGTAGATATTTGGGTCTGGGTCGCGACCATCGCGGTCCTGGTGACCGTTTTGGCAGTGGATTTTATTTACCAGGTTAGAAACCCTCACGAGCCGACCTTTAGAGAATCTGCGATTCAGGTCACCATGTACATCAGTTTGGCGCTCCTGTTCACGTTCGTCGTTGGTGGTGTCTGGGGTCCGCAATTTGCCCAGGAGTATTTCGCCGGTTACATAACTGAGTACTCGCTTTCGGTCGATAATGTCTTCGTCTTCTTGGTCATTTTCACGCAGTTCGCTGTCCCAAGGGAGCTGCGGAGCCAGGCGCTGCTAATAGGTGTCGGGCTCGCGCTGGTATTGAGGCTTATCTTCATTTTGCTTGGTGCGGCGTTCATTGAGAACTTCAGCTGGGCTTTCTACGTCTTCGGAGCCTTCCTGCTGTTTACAGCCCTGAAGATTCTCAAAGACACCTACGACGGGCTGAAGGACAACGGCCACAGCGAGTATTCCGGCGGGAAGGTCATTGCTGCCATCCAGAAGTTCATCCCATCAACGGATGAATACCACGGCAATAAGATGGTCCTCAAAGTTTCTGGAAAGCGCCTTGCGACCCCGCTTCTGATGGTGATGATTGCAATCGGTTTCACTGACCTGCTCTTTGCCCTCGACAGCATTCCGGCAATCTATGGCCTAACCGATGTCCCCTACATCGTCTTTGTGGCGAATGTCTTTGCCCTTCTAGGACTTAGGCAGCTTTATTTCCTAATTGGCGGATTGATGGAACGCCTCAAGTATCTGGGTATCGGGTTGAGCATCATCCTTGGTTGGGTTGGCATCAAGCTATTTATTCACGCTCTCCACAAGAACGAACTGCCGTTTGTTAATGGCGGCGATAAAGTAACTCTTATTCCAGAGATTGGAACCGAGCTTTCGCTTTTCGTGATTCTTATCACACTCTTGGTAACCACTATCTGGTCGCTGGCGGCGACGTCCAAAAACCGCGAGAAAAAGAGCTAGATCCAAATCGGGAGCAGCATCTGAATTCGCCAGACCCAGTCGGGCGTCGCAAGCCCCATCCAGATGCTGGCGAAGTAGAGGGTCACCAATACAGTGGCAAGCACCAAGTAGCTGATTCTGCGCTCACGCTTTAGTCGCCAACCCCTTACCACTCCTATTCGCCAGTAGTGGTGGAGAACAGAGGCAAGCGCAATTGCGAAAAACGGCATGAGCACAACGGTGTAGAACTGGAAGACCGTCCGGTCGAGGAATATGACCCAGGGGAGCCAGCCGGCAAGGAACCCAAGAACCAACACCAGCGCGGTACGGTCTCTGAAGACCCTCGGCAATAGCCAAAGTAGGGCCAGTAGCCCTCCAAAAAAGACCACCAGGTTAGGGATTGCCGTAATCGCGACGGTGCAGTCTGCCAGCGCCCCACAGATCTCGGCATCCTCAAAGCGCTCAAAGTAGAAGGCCGTAGGCCTCAGCGCCAAAAGCCACTGGAATGCGTTTGCCTCGTAGGGATGCTCGCTGTCCAAAGTCGTGTGGAAAGAGAAGGCATTTTGGTGAAAGGCCCAAAGCGACTGCCACCAACTTCCCTCGGCTTGTCTGCCCCAGCCGTCGGTTCCAAGAATCCATCCAGACCAGCTGATGATGTAGGCAGCAACTCCAAACAGCAGCAGAGTTATCGCGTTGAGAACGCCTTGCAGCCATGCGCCGAATTGGCGAAGATTCAGTTTTCTTCGAAGCCTGATATCTGAGAGAAAGGTGTAGATGCCAAAAAAGGCTAGGAAATAAACTCCTGACCACTTCACCGAGCTTGCAAGCCCCATGACCACTCCGAGGAGTATCAGCCATGGCTGAATCGTTAGTAGTGCTCTTCCTTTGGTCGCGACTCTTTCTCGCCACCACCTATCGGCGATCACCAAGATAGCTAGCCCAAGCACGACCATGAAGGTCAGGATGCCGTCAAGAATTGCGGTTCTCGACATCACGATTGACTGACCCTCAACCGCGATCAACAGTCCTGCAAGTAGTGCAAAGACTCTCGAGCCGATTAGTCGCCATGCGATAAAGATCACAAGCGGAATTACCAATGTCCCCAGTAGTGCCGTGGAGAAACGCCAACCAAATGGGCTATCAGCCCCGAATAGCTGAAGCCCAAGGAAAATAACCCACTTTCCAAAAGGGGGATGAACTACATAGGACCCAACTTGTTCGAAGACGTCGGTGTTGCCGGCTTCGAACTCGAGGTTGGCTTCTTCTGGCCAGGTCCGCTCCGAGCCAAAAAGACCGAGAGTGTAGGCATCTTTTACGTAGTAGGTCTCATCAAAAACCAGCGTCGCAGGATTGGCGTTGTTGCCAAAGCGCAAAAGTGCTCCCAGTGCGGTGATGGCAAAGCCCGCTAGCAACGTGAAGCTGCGGGAGGAGTGCACCCGAAGGGCCAACCGGTTTAGCGCTGAAATCACGCTTAGATGCTAGTTTGCTAAGCGTGCTTGTTCTCGCCGCAACCCCCATCGGAAACCTTTCTGACGCCTCTCCTAGGCTGATAGCGGCGCTCGCCGACAGCGACGTAATTGCGTGTGAAGACACGCGAAATCTCTCTCACCTTGCCAAAGCATTGGGCATCACGCTCAAGGCGAGGCTTGTCAGCCTCCACGACCACAACGAGCGCGATGCTGCAGCGAAGATTGTTGAGCTTGCAAGAGATGCAGATGTTCTTCTGGTGAGCGACGCAGGCATGCCGACTATCTCTGACCCCGGCTATAACCTCGTGAGGGCCTGCGCGGAGGCCGACATCGAGGTGAGTGTGATTCCAGGCCCCTCGGCCGCAATTGCTGCCCTTGCAATCTCTGGGTTGGCAACAGATCGCTTTACCTTCGAGGGTTTCTTGCCCAGGAAAAGCGGAGAGCGAAAGAAGCTTTTTCAGTCTCTTTCTAGGGAAGAGCGGACGATGATTTTCTTCGAGGCTCCCCACCGTATCTTGGAGGCTCTCGAGGATGCCTCATCAGTTCTTGGCGAAGACCGGCAGGCAGCGGTAATTAGAGAGCTCACCAAAAAGTTTGAGCACGCCGAGCGAGGCACCCTCAAAGATCTTGTTGATTGGGCAAAGAGTGAACCGCGCGGTGAGATGGTGCTGGTGTTAGCGGGTGCTCAGGCAGAACAGTTCGACTACGAGGAGCTTGCGAAAAAGGCACTGCAGCTCGCGGCCGAAGGTGTAGGCATGAAGGCTGCTGCGGCGGAGCTCGCGAGAGTGACTGGAGCGTCAAAGAGCGTAATCTATGAGCACGCGCTGCGGCTGAAAGCCTAAGATATCACGGTGCCCAAGTCGTTCTATGTGACAACCCCCATCTTCTACGTGAATGATGCCCCTCACATTGGGCACGCCTACACCGAGGTAGCAGCGGATGTTATTACCCGCTGGCATCGGCAGCGTGGTGATTCCTCTTTTCTTCTGACGGGCACAGACGAGCACGGTGAAAAGGTGCTCCGGACCGCGCTTGGAAACAACACCGACCCAAAGGCTTGGACCGACAGGCTCGTCAAGGACTCTTGGTTGCCACTGCTCGAGATCATCGACGTTGACAATCAGGACTTCATTCGAACCACCGAAGAGCGCCACAAGGTGGCAGTCCAAGTGTTTCTCAAACAGCTATTTGATGCCGGTCACATCTACCAGGGTTCTTTTGAGGGCAAGTACTGCGTGGGGTGTGAAGAGTACAAAAACGAATCGGATCTCATCGACGGCAGCGGAGAATTTGAGGGCCAAAGGGTCTGCGCGATCCACTCGAAGCCCGTTGAACAGCTCAACGAAAACAACTACTTCTTCAAGCTCTCGCATTTTCAAGACCGCCTGCTTGAGCACTACGAGAAAAACCCGACGTTTGTCCAACCAGAGTCGGCAAGAAACGAGGTGGTCTCGTTTGTCCGCTCTGGACTCAGTGACCTCTCCATCTCACGGTCCAAGGAGAGATTTGACTGGGGAATTGATATTCCATGGGACTCCTCCCATATCACCTACGTCTGGTTTGATGCGCTGCTGAATTACATAACAGCCATCGGCTATGGAAGCGATGAGGAGAAGCTTCACTCCCTATGGCCCGCTGATGTGCAGGTGGTTGGAAAAGATATCCTCCGCTTCCACGCTGTGATTTGGCCGGCGATGCTCATGGCAGCTGGCATGGAGCCACCAAAGCAGGTCTTTGGTCACGGCTGGCTCTTAGTGGGCGGTGAAAAGATGTCAAAGTCCAAGCTCACGGGCATTGCTCCCAACGAGATCACAGACGTCTTTGGCTCCGATGCATTCCGGTATTACTTCATGAAGGCGATCGGTTTTGGATCTGATGGCTCTTTTAGCTGGGAGGATCTATCCGCTCGCTACACCGCTGAGCTTGCAAATGGCTTTGGCAACCTCGCATCGAGAACCGTGGCGATGGTCGCTCGTTACTTTGACTCAGAAATTCCTCATGCTAATGACTACGAGCCCGCCGATAAGCAGGTCCAAGAAGTTGCTGCTCAGGCGGTCTCGGGCGCAGAGGCAGCGATGGACAGGGTTGCAATACACGAGGCTATTGCCAGCACATGGAAGCTAGTGGATGAGCTGAATAACTACATCACCACCCAGGAGCCGTGGGTGCTTGCAAAGGAAGAAAGCAGACGCGACCGCCTTGGAACGGTCCTCTACACATCCATCGAGGGCCTCAGAGTGCTTGCTGTGCTGCTTGCTCCCGTCATGCCGAAAGCCTGCGAGAAGCTCTGGGCCGCAATTGGTTCGTCATTGGGAGGCCTATCAAGCCAGCCAATCGGCGATGCTGGAAAGTGGGGGCAGCTCAAGGCCGGAATCAAGATCTCCGATCTTGAGGCGCTCTTTCCCCGCGTCGAAGAGAAATGACTGAGCCGATAAGGACGCGGGTCAGTTACGACGGTAACGAAAATCGTCCGCAGCGCTACCCAGATCTTCCCGAGCCGCTCACAGTCGGCACCTACGACAACCACACTCACCTCGAAATAGCAGACAGCGATTCACCTTTGAGCGTTAGCGAACAGCTTGAGCGAATGCGTCAGGTTGGCATGTTGGGTGCGGTGCAGGTTGGTGTAACTCTGGAGAGCTCAAAGTGGTCAGCCAACCAGGCCGAGAAAGAGCCCATGCTGTTAGCTGCCGTGGCCCTTCATCCAAACGAGGCACCACTTTATGAGACCAAAGAGAAGTTAGACGAAGCAATCGCGGAGATTGCCCAGCTCGCAACAAAGCCGAGGGTTAGGGCCATCGGAGAGACCGGATTGGACTTTTTCCGAACCGAGGGGGAAGAGGCGCTAAGTCTGCAGCAGCACTCGTTCGAACAGCACATCGAGATAGCAAAAGAAAATTCGATAGCTATGCAGATTCATGATCGTGAGGCACACGATGA
>Ga0255781_10004791_pt1 | contig 10135 bp, 16 predicted proteins | sample 101ome_21_FD_179979 | JGI IMG/M metagenome (GOLD analysis project Ga0255781, IMG submission 179979) | Coastal salt marsh microbial communities from the Groves Creek Marsh, Skidaway Island, Georgia - 101413BT metaG (version 2) | ecosystem: Environmental > Aquatic > Marine > Intertidal zone >...
AATGCACGAGCGTAACGCTCACAACTTCCCACTTGACCTCGCATCTGTAGAAGCTCCTTCTATCAACGCGTAATTAAGTATTCCCCCTTCGGGGGGAGCAAAGGCCCCTTCTAGGGCAATACAGCGCTTACTGAATCGTTCGCGCCAGCTAAAATAAAATGCTTCGAGAGGTGACTCGCTTGGCAACATGATCTTCGCACAAGCTTTAAATGAAACGTGCGGTTGCAACTGAAGTCTCGGCACCCCCGAGCTCTCATGATAAACCATAATAAACCATTCTTCTTATATTATTTACGAATTACATTTATGTTCATGACAAGAACCCCAAAAGAGGTTTTCTGTGATTTGATGACCCAGGCTATGGCGCAGGTTTGGCCATCTGTTTCGGGTGAACCACTTTTCACTCGAATCCCAAATTCGCCTATTTGCAAACGAGTGTATGTGGCGTATATCTTTACGACAGCCTTTTTGTTTTTTTTGAAGCGTCTTGACGCGGAGTTCGAGCGCCGTCTTGCCGAGACAACACTAGAGCGTTATGCGAAAGATCTCTCCGCTCTTATGTATCTAGATAAACGCGGTCCACTCCGTGCAAAAATTTTCAGTATTCATTGCCAATTAAAAAATCTCGTTAATTCAAATAGTGAGATCGAATTCGGTATGGGCAATACTCTTGTAAAAGAGTCGCAGCAAGCGATTTTTGACATGGTAGAGTTACTTGAGTCGGAAGACGTAATTGCGTGGTTTTGGGCTAAAGAAGTTGAGCAATTTACCGTTTTCTTTAATTTAGCACAAGCGTTTTCAATCAATGCATTAGCTAGCTGTAATTACGCTTTCGAGTAATTTATAATTTTTGTTTAGGAGGGAGGGGGCTTATGAAAGCCCCCCCTTCTAGGACTCCATTATTTACTATTGAATGTGTGTGTTTTAAATTCGTAAAGAATTACGCAGAAAAGTTTTTCGTCAGCTGCTTCTTGGAGTTCAATAATTTTCTCGAAGTATGTATTAAATTTGTCGATGCGCTCTTTGAGAGTGGCACGCGCAATCGACCAATTGTAATAACGCTTTTTAAACTTAAGTTTTTGCGTTTTTTCATCGAATTGCCAGATAGTATTTTTGCCTCCCATGTCTTCATCACTAAGTTTTGTTAATTCAATTAATGCAGTAACGATATTACGTTCTACTTTAACCACTTTCTGGGTAATTGTTGCGAGTTTGTTACATTGTGAACATACGTTTTTGTTTTTTTCTACAAGTGTTAACATATCTTCAGTAAGGTGGAGTAAGTAGAGTGTTTGGGCCACTGTTTTTGTATATTCGTTACGGTAGCTTTCATGTAACGTGATTACATCTTTTGGGGCACCAAGTTTTTTGAGTTCTTGAGTTGTTTCAAACGTCATATTTGTCTACGAGATATAACTATATATATATTGGTCGTTGGCGTTTTTAAATATTAAATGCCATGTTAAGCAATCTGTTTGCTTCTTGCGCCCATTTAGCGTCTGACCAAGACGTCTAAAATCTTGCAAGGAAGTGTATTGCTTCCAGATGGCGTGTAGCCCAAGCTTCTATAGCTTTGGGTTTACGGGTGTGAAAAGGGAAAAGCTCGGCTCGCATGGCTCACTAAGTGAGCCCTAGCGAAAATTTTGATGCGAAGGTAAAGAATTCTTGTTTGTAATTACGATACAAACGAGTTTAACGCTCCAACAACGAAAACTAAGAGGATCCAAAGCGCTGAACCTGAGAATACAAGTCCTTTTGAAGTTGCCCACCCTTCTGGTGAAGCAAGAAGTACAGGTACTCCAACAACAAGTGCTAATGAGAGTCCAATAAAAGCAAGGAGTGTAAGTTGAAAGATAACAAGCATAGGATTAATTTCTTGTAAAAAATAATTTCGCGAACAAAATGATTTTCAAGTACGATAGAAGATACTATGTACTGCTTTAGTATATCTATTATAACTAAAGTTCTTCACGTCACTAAATATAGCGCAAAGATAAATCCTCGAGCTAGTCTATATGTTAGCATCTTTCAGTTTTTTTGCCCAGAATTCCTTAAGGACTTTTTTTGAATAATTATTGATACTTCTGTAAAGAATGATTTGAATAAAATACATATTCAGATAAACTATAGAATGTAATTAGGCTCGGTAGCTCAGTGGTAGAGCAGAGGACTCATAATCCTAAGGTCACAGGTTCAATCCCCGTTCGAGCCAATTTTGCAATGTTTGTTTTGGCTTATTGTTTTGTTGCATACCCCATTAAATATTCTATTATTTATACTATAAATACTAATTTTCTCCGGTATTATACTAAGTACAATGCTTGTGATTTTCTTGTTTTTGGATGAGAGGTTCGAGTATTTTTAGTATCTTTTGTTGTTTTTTTTTTCCGCAAGGTTTAGTAAAGAGCATTTAAACGAATTCTAGGATTCGTCGCTTTAGTATCTTGCTGTCTATGTATTTATCCATTTTTGATGGATTCCCAAATGTTTATGATTGACTTCATCCAACGCGTTATTGTTACTCAAAAATCAACAACGCTTCTTGAGTCTGAACGTTACACTTTTGATGTGGACGTACATCTTAAAAAGACAGACATTAAAGCGCTCGTTGAGGACCTTTATGGGGTTCATGTTGTTTCCGTAAATACGCACCGTCTCCCGCGTCGAACAACTCGTTTTGGTGGATTACGTCCACGTACAAAGCGTGCTATTATTCGCTTAAAGTCTGGAGATTCTTTACCTATTTTTGATTAATATGGCTCTTCGTTTTTATAAAGCATACACGCCCGGAACTCGAAACCGTTCGGTTGCGGACTGTACCGAATTAACTAAGACGCGCCCAGAAAAGTCACTTACTCGTGCATTACACCGTTCAAAAGGTCGTAACAACCGTGGAGTGATCACGTGCCGTCACCGTGGTGGTGGACATAAGCGTTTATATCGTCAGATTGATTTCCGTCGTAATAAATATGATATGTCAGCTTCGGTAAAAACCATTGAATATGATCCAAACCGTAATGCTCGTATTGCTCTTGTAGAATATGAGGATGGTGAAAAACGTTATATTCTTCACCCAACAGGATTACAAATTGGTGATTCTATTGTTGCAAGTGAAACGGCAACAAACTCAATTGGAAATTCTTTACCACTTATGGCAATGCCATTAGGAGTACAAGTACATAACATTGAAATGCATCCAAAAAAGGGTGGACAACTTGTTCGTTCTGCAGGTGCATCTGCTCAGTTAGTTGCTAAAGAAGGTGATTTTGTAACGCTTCGTCTTCCTTCTGGGGAAGTTCGTTTAGTGTCGAACAAATGCTGGGCAACAATTGGTCAAGTAGGAAATGCTGATGCAATTAACATTTCTCTTGGAAAAGCTGGTCGTTCACGTTGGCTTGGTCGTCGTCCAACTGTTCGTGGTAGTGTAATGAACGCTGCTGATCACCCACATGGAGGTGGTGAAGGTCGAACTTCAATTGGTCACGCACATCCAATGACACCGTGGGGTAAACCTGCTCTTGGTGTTAAAACACGCGCACGTAAAAAATATAGCAACAGCCTTATTCTTCGTCGCCGCAAAGTTTCATAATTTTTTAATTAACCTATGGCTCGTTCTCTTAAAAAAGGACCCTTTGTAGCGGATAAGCTCATGAAAAAAATTGAGCGTTTGCATGCAAAAGGGGAAAAAACTGTGATTCAAACATGGTCACGTAGTTCTACGATTACGCCAATTATGATTGGTCATACTATTGCTGTGCATAATGGACGTGAACATCTTCCAGTTTTTGTAACTGACCAGATGGTTGGACACAAACTTGGAGAGTTTTCGCCGACACGAACATTCCGTGGGCACATCAAAACTGATAAAAAAACACGCCGTTAATTTTTTTAATTCTGTATTAAAAAGTTTAATCTTGGCCTAACCCTATCCTCTCTTGTGTTTAAGCGTTTGTACGCTTTAAGACTTGACCAGAGAGAGATCGTCTGATTTTCAACTATACATCTATTATGGGTCAAAAAGTTCATCCGCTCGGATTCCGAATTGGGGTTACACAAACCCACCGTTCACAATGGTTTGCAAAACCAAATGAGTATGCAAAACTCGTGAAAGAAGATTTAATTATTCGTGAATACGTCGAGAAAAATCTTGCTGATGCTGGAATTTCACGTTTGAATATTTCACGTCAAGTCGATCGTATTGAAATTGAATTCTTCACTGCTCGCCCTCGTGCCCTTGTAGGTGCAAAAGGTGAAACATTAACAGCGGTTCGTGACGCTTTAAAGAAGCGTTTACCAATGCACCGCAACGTTGCTTTATATGTAACAAAAACATTACTTCCAGAAATGGAAGCAATTTGTATTGCTGAAAACATTGCGCAACAACTTGAAAAACGTACCCCATTCCGTCGTACGATTCGCCAGGCTATTTTACGTGCGCGTAAAGCTGGTGCGGATGGTATTAAAATCCAAATTTCTGGACGTTTAAATGGTGCGGAGATTGCTCGTCATGAATGGGCACGTGAAGGTCGTGTACCATTACACACTATCCGTGCTGATATTGATTATGCAACAGCCCGTGCACAAACACTCTATGGAATTTTAGGAATTAAAGTTTGGGTTTGTAAAGGAGAGAAAAAATGCTAAGTCCAAAACGTACAAAATGGCGTAAACCACACCGTGGAAACCGTAAAGGAAAAGCACTTCGTGGAAATACAATTGCTTTTGGAGATTACGCTTTACAAGCGCTTGAACCAGGGTGGATTACTTCACGCCAAATTGAAGCTGGTCGACGTGCTATGAGTCGTTATGCGAAAAAAGGTGGACAACTTTGGATTCGCATGTTCCCAGATAAGTCAATTACTGCCCGCCCAGCGGAAACTCGTATGGGTGCTGGTAAAGGTATTCCTGACTATTGGGTAGTTGTTGTGAAACCTGGAAAGATTCTTTACGAACTTCGAGGTGTAACAGAAGAAACAGCACGCCAAACAATGCGTATCGCTTCGTATAAAATGCCAGTAAAAACAAAATTCCTTATTCGTGAAGGTTTTACACCTTCAGTATAAAAGGTTTTGATCGCTTTGCACTTTACACTTTTTGTCTTAATTGACACAAAAGATTTTGTGCAGTTTTTATATTTATATTTTTTATGATTCAACCACAAACGTATCTTCAGGTTGCTGATAATAGTGGCGCACGTAAATTAATGTGTATCCACGTTTTAAACCGTCAGTATGGGAACATCGGTGATGTAATTATTGCCGTTGTAAAAGATGCCTTACCGAATATGCCGGTTAAAAAAGCTGAAGTTGTTCGTGCGGTTGTCGTACGTACAGCACATACAGTTCAACGTGATAACGGTATGTCGATTCGTTTTGATGAGAATGCTGCTGTCCTTATTAATAAAGATGGTAACCCTCGTGGGACACGTGTCTTTGGACCGATTGCACGTGAATTACGTGATCGTGACTTTATGAAGATCGTCTCACTTGCACCAGAAGTTCTTTAAGTTAAATTTGATCTATGATTCAACGACTTCATAAAACGTACGAAACAAGCGTACGTCAGACTCTTTCGGAACAATTTCAGTATACCAATACACATGAAGTTCCTGCTTTAACAAAAATTGTCATTAACCGTGGAGTTGGAGATGCTGCCCAAAATGCAAAACTTTTAGAAAGTTTCTCTAACGAATTAACCGTTTTATCTGGGCAAGTTCCTGTAGTAAAACGTGCAAAAAAAGCAATTGCGGGATTCCAAGTTCGTGAAGACATGCCAATTGGGCTTTGTGTAACTCTCCGTGGAGAGCGCATGTATGCCTTCTATGATCGTCTTGTAAACCTTGCTTTACCACGTATTCGTGATTTCCAAGGAATTAGTCCAAAATGTTTTGATGGACATGGAAACTTTAACCTTGGTTTAACGGAACAATTAATGTTCCCTGAATTAAACTATGACAGTATTGATCAAGTTTGTGGAATGGACATTTCTATTGTTACAAGTTCAACGACTGATCAAGAAGGTCACGCTTTATTAAAAGCACTTGGGATGCCGTTTAAAGACGGTCCTGTGACTTAATTTATATTATCTCAACATCGCATGGTAAACGACACAATTAGCGATATGCTTACACGCTTACGTAACGCTTATCTCGCCAAAAAAACGGTTGTAGTATTAAAAGCAACGCGTAGTGTGAAAGATATTGCACAAGTATTAGCACAAGAAGGCTTCCTTGGACCTATTGAAAATGAAGCCAATGGTTTTTTTACAGTTACACTCAAACGTGGTGTAAAACAATTTGAACGCGTAAGTACACCTGGTGTTCGTATGTATGTAAACCATAAAGAATTACCACCTGTTCTCAATGGGATGGGCGTTGCTGTTATTTCAACTTCAAAAGGAGTAATGACTGACCGTAAAGCTCGTGCTTTAGGAATCGGTGGCGAAGTATTGTGTAAAATTTGGTAACCAATGTTCCCCTTTTTTTGGGACAATATCTCTTTGTGAGATGGTGATGATTGTGATTTGTTTAGATCAATTCGATCAAACATCAAATCAAATATCTACACTTTAATATCGCATGAATTCAAAAAAGAAGGATGCACAGGAAAAATTCGAAGTTGATGGGGTTGTCACAGAGTGTCTTCCCGACGCAATGTTTCAGGTTGAGCTCGAAAACGGGTTTACTGTTTTAGCGCATATTTCTGGAAAAATCCGTCGAAATTCTATTCGAATTCTTCTTGGTGATCGTGTGACCGTTGAATTGACCCCGTATGATTTAACGAAAGGACGTATCATTTATCGATTACGTAAAAATGATCCTTCTCGTTTCTAAGTCGAGGTTTCTCACGGGCAGTATTTTCTATTTATATTATTTTTAATATGGCAACGAAACAGCGTAAAAGTGTGCAGAAAAAAACACGCCGCAAAGTTCAACGCGGTGTAGTGCATATTTTAGCAACATTTAACAATACTTTAGTGACCATTAGTGATCGTTCGGGTCTTGTCATTGCTTCATCTTCGGCTGGGGCATGCGGTTTCCGTGGTGCACGTAAAGGAACTCCGTTTGCAGCACAAACAGCTTCAGAAGAAGCGGTACGTAAAGCAATGGATTATGGTCTTAAATATGTTGAAGTAATGGTTAAAGGTCCCGGAGCTGGTCGTGAAATGGCTATCCGTGCTCTTCAACAGCTTGGATTAGGGGTAACTTTAATTCGAGACGTAACACCATTACCTCACAACGGATGTCGTCCTCCGAAAAAACGTCGTATTTAATTGGATTTAACAACAACAACAAAAGCAGTCCAACGGAGAAAAGATGATGATGACAGCTTCGGCAAAGTTACACTCTTTGCAATTTCAACCACTTGCTCCGACTGAATGGTATGGCCGATTAAGTTTTGGTCCAGTTTTACCTGGGCAAGGACTGACAGTTGGAAATACTTTACGACGTGTTCTTTTAAATGATTTAAAAGGAATTAGCGTTGTGGGAGCTGAAATTGCTGGTGTTGATAACGAGTTTTCAACATTACCTGGGGTTCGTGAATCTGTGGTGGAAATTTTTTTAAATTTGCGTGATTTAGTTTTTACGCATTATACGCCAGACGAGAAAGAACCACCAAGTCAAGGAGAATTGGAACCGGGCGCAAAACCTTTTGCAGCAGCCCAATTAAAAAAAGACTTATCTAAGTTACCGATTAGCTCATTCCCATATGTTGTACGTGCTGGGGATTTAGACTCACAAGATTTTAAAATTGTCGATCCAACACAACCTATTGCTACGTTGCTTTCTCCGGAAGCCGCAGCAACATTTCAGATTTATCTTTTTTTAAGTGTTGGCCGTGGGTACCAATCTTGGAAGAAATTACCAGGGGTACCTCAAATTATGGGTCAACGTTTTTTTGAAGATTTCACCCCACCGACTCGATCACACACTGGAACAACATTTCCAATTGATGCGATTTTTATGCCGGTGAAACGTGTGAATTTCACTATTCGAGAAAATCTTGGTGAAGGAGAATATATTTACTTTGAACTTTGGACAAATGGGAGTTTACACCCGTTACAAGCGCTTCGATCAGCCGCAAAAGTTTGTATGAAAGTGATGGGAGCTTGTTTACAATGTGTTGATTTACAGCCAAGTTTAACGGATGATCTTGAACCAGGAACACCTGGGGCAACAGTCCCTGTTCAATATACAAAGTCAGAAGCCTTACCGAAATTTGAGTCAATTCCAATTGAACAGTTAGAATTATCGCTTCGTGCGTATAATTGTTTAAAACGTGCACAAATTTTAACGCTTGCTGATTTAGCACAACAATCTTGCAGTGATCTTTTAAGTTTACGCAATTTTGGGCAAAAGTCGGCTGAAGAAGTGCGTGCTGCGTTACGAACATATGGAATTGAATTACAGCAGTAAATGCAAATCTTTGACCAATAGTCTCTGTATCGCAGAGTATCTATTGTGAAAATTAGAATGACTATTAGGGAGACAACCTATGGAAGTTTGGTCAGCAGCAGGTCGTCGTAAAAGTGCAGTTGCACAAGTACGAATTTGTTCACCAGGAACTGGAGCCATTACAGTAAATCAAGTGGATGCAGAAAAGTATTTACAAGGTGCATTCCCAACTATTTTAAAACCGTTTGAAACGGTAAAATTAGAACCAACATTTGATCTTTATATTCGTTCACAAGGGGGAGGCCTTTCGGGGCAAGCAGATGCAATTAGTCTTGGCTGTGCCAAAGCTCTTTGTTTAATGAACCCTGAATACCGTGCAGCACTTAAAGCTGAGGGGTTATTAAAGCGAAACGCATTAAAGAAAGAACGTAAAAAGTATGGTTTGAAAAAGGCTCGTAAAGCGCCACAATTTTCAAAGCGTTAATTTGGTTCTTTTTCATTTCGATCGTTTGTTCTTTACTTTTGTACGGAACATTCGAACGGAATGTGTTTTTGAATATTCATGTGTTTTTCTTTTTCATGTTTTGAAGTATATCTTCTTCTATTGGGTTAAGAAAAGCACTTGAATGATTTTTGCCTTTGGCATATACTACGAACATGTCTTAGTGGTGGAATGGTAGACACGCAAGCTTGAGGGGTTTGTGCTTTACGGCGTGGAGGTTCGAGTCCTCTCTAAGACAATCCCCATTTCTATGGGAGCATAAAGTATATGGGTCGATGCCCGAGTGGTTAATGGGGGCGGACTGTAAATCCGCTGGCTTTGCCTACACTGGTTCAAATCCAGTTCGGCCCAATCCAAAGATTCCGTGGCTGTGGTGGAATGGTAGACACTGGAGACTTAAAATCTCCTGCCGGTAACGGCGTGAGGGTTCAACTCCCTCCAGCCACATTTGAATTTTGTTTGATTTTTTATTTGATTAGAATTGCACTCACGGCTATTTTACCTCTAACATTGTTTTTTTTTGTCTAGAATAAAATTTTTATAAAAAAATTGAATTTCAAGATTTTTTTATTTTAAAAATAAGGTATGATAGGTACTGTGAGACATCAAAGCACGGAGACAGTGATGAATTTCCTTTACGATATTGCGAATGTTGAAATTGGTCAACATTTTTATTGGACCCTTGGTGGTTTCCAAATGCACGGGCAAGTGCTCATTAACTCATGGATTGTTCTTGGAATTATTGTTGCTATTGCGGTAACAACAACTCGAGATTTAAAGCCAGTGCCAGAAGGTGGGCAAAACTTTGCTGAGTTTATTGTTGAGTACATTCGTGGAATTGCGAAAACACAGATTGGACATGATTATTTAGAATGGACTCCATACATTGGAACATTATTCTTATTTATTTTTGTATCAAACTGGTCTGGAGCACTTATTCCATGGAAACTTATTGAGCTTCCGCATGGAGAACTTGGTGCACCAACAAATGATATTAACACAACGGTAGCTCTTGCGCTTCTTACGTCAATTACATATTTCTACGCTGGTCTTAAAAAGAAAGGTTTAGAGTATTTTGGTAAGTATGTTGAACCAACACCTATCTTACTTCCAATTAACGTTTTAGAAGACTTTACAAAGCCATTATCATTAAGTTTCCGTCTTTTTGGAAACATTCTTGCTGATGAACTTGTAGTAGCTGTACTTGTATCATTAGTACCGCTTGTAATCCCGATTCC
>Ga0255781_10004812_pt1 | contig 10105 bp, 18 predicted proteins | sample 101ome_21_FD_179979 | JGI IMG/M metagenome (GOLD analysis project Ga0255781, IMG submission 179979) | Coastal salt marsh microbial communities from the Groves Creek Marsh, Skidaway Island, Georgia - 101413BT metaG (version 2) | ecosystem: Environmental > Aquatic > Marine > Intertidal zone >...
CAAAGCTGCTGCAAGAGCCCATATGAAAGCCGCATCATATTACGATAATTATCTTTCTAAGCCAAAACATCTTCGTCCTGAGGTAGCTAGTGGCGGAGGAAGCCGAGCGGCACATGCAGCAACTCAAAAAGCCAATCAATATAATGAATCTGTAGAGCAAATCGATGAGATTTCTCGTAGTATGACACCAATGAGAAATAGATTTGGTGGAAATGTAGATCCTAAAAAGTTTGATGCTTATAAAAAGCATATGAAGACTCATAAATTAGATGAGCCAACAGTACGTATGATTCATCAAAACCCTGATGAGGCTGAATCAAAGCGTATGATGAAGAATCCAAAGTATGCAAAGGCAGTTGATATGTATAAAGCTGCGCACAAAAATGAAGAAGTAGAATTGTCAGAAAATCCAATGGAAGAAAAACCAATGATGATGAATGCCTTGCGTTCAATGTCACATAATATCATGGGTATTGCTCGTTATGTTCAATCTACACAAGATCCTGAAGAATGGTTTCAAAACAAATTAGCCGGCGTAGCAAAAGAAATGCAAACATTATATAGCTATGCAACAGCTGAAGTAATGAGCATGGGTGAAGAAGCAGAATTAGATGAAAGCCAAAAGGCAGCATTAGCTAAAGAACTTTCAAAAGCGTCTGCCGCATCTGAAAAAGGTAAAAAAGCAGTTACACTTAAGCCCGCACCTTGGGAAAAGAAAGAAAATACAAATGAATCAAGCGCTTACTATACACAGACAGTTGCTAAACATTTGGCTAAAAAAGACGGTCACGATTATCATAAGCTTCCTGTTTATGCTCTTGGGAAGCCGCATCAACAGGGTTATCATAAGAAAGCACAAGATGCTTTAGCGAGTGGCAAATATAAAAGTGGTCTTCATGACTCAATTAAAAAAGAATCAGTTGAGCTTGATGAAACTACTTTGTCTGCAATTAAGAAACCAGTCAATATGACAGGTCCTGATGGCAAAACACGTACTGTTTATAAAACAGTGAAGAATAAACAAACCGATGATAAAGGTCAGGATAAGATTGTAGCGAATGAGGAAGTTGAGCAAATTGATGAAGCGTTTAAGCCTGGCATTATTAAATTTAAAAATAATCAATCTATGATTTTAAGTAAAGAAGACTCTGACATATTAAATAAAATGCTTAAAAAATTAACTTCTACTAATCGTAAAAAAATGGAAACGATTGCTATGAAAGATAAAAAAGGATTTGCAGAAATCTTAGAATTTGCAAAGGAAGCAATGTAATGATTTTAAAAGTATTAGGAAACCCTGTTAGCTTTACGACAGCAAATACAGTATCAGATTCAACTTTAGTAAGGCTTTATGCAGCTGCAGCTTCAAATGTAACCATTTCAGGCACTGTAAACGGTGGATTTACTATGGGTGCAGGAACTTCTGAAATTATTGAAAAAGCCGCGACCGATACTGTAGCAGGTTCAACAACATTGATAGCAACCCCAATAGCTTACAGACATTAATATAATTATAAATATAAAACAAATGTAAAAACAGGAGTTTATCTTATGAAGTTAATTACCGAAATATTTAACGAAGACTGTTCGGTCGTTACTGAATCAACCGAAGATGGTAAGAAAAATTACTTCATTGAAGGTATCTTTATGCAAGGCGATATTCAAAATCGCAATGGGCGTTCATATCCGAGTAACATTTTAGATAAAGAAATGCAACGTTACAATAAGAATTTTGTTGAAACAAAAAGAGCTCTTGGTGAGCTTGGTCATCCAAATGGTCCTCAAATCAACGGCGAACGTGTTTCACATTTAATTACTGAAATGAAACGTGATGGATCAAACTTTATCGGAAAAGCAAAAATCCTTAGTACGCCAATGGGAGAAATTGTAAAAACTTTTATTGACGAAGGCGTGAAATGTGGAGTTTCAACGCGCGGCCTAGGATCTGTAAAACCAAGAAAAGATGGCGTCATGGAAGTGCAAGATGATTTCCATTTAGCAACAGTTGATATTGTGACAGATCCTTCAGGTCCAGACTGCTTTGTAAATGGAATTATGGAAAACACAGAATACTTTTATGATATTGCTTCAGGTACATGGAGACCTCAGGTTGCAGAACAGGCAATAGAAGAAATCGTTAAAGAAGTAAAACAAACTTATAAACGTACCGTGAGAGTTATTGATGAATCTCATGCCACGAAATTATTTGAAAAGTTTATATCTTCATTAAGAAATTAATTTTTATAAATAAATGGATATGAAACACGAATCCAAATTAAAAGGAGAGTAATATGTCAGAATTAGATGAAAAATTCGTTGCAGACGACGGTATTTCTACTGTTCCTGATGCAGTCCCCGGAGAAGGTGGCGAAATCAAGAAAAAGAAAGCCGACGTTAAAGCAAAAGCAGACCCAAAAGCAGATAATATCGAGGATACGGTAAAAACTCCGCAAGGTAAAGCCGATACAAAGGCTCCATCCCGTAAAGCAGATAAAGCAATGGGCGAGTCTGAAGAAACAACTGAAGAAGTAGAAGTAATTGAAGAAGAAATTATTTCTGTAGAAGAATCCATTTCACAAATGTTCGATGGTATGGATCTATCAGAAGACTTCAAATCTAAAGTAACTTTAGTATTTGAAGCTGCCGTAAATGAAGCTACAAAGGCACGGGTTGAAGAAGCTGTTGCTAAGCTTGAAGAAGATAGCGATAGACAATTACAAGAAGCAGTCGAAGAAGGTATTAATGGTATCATTGAAAACCTAGACTCTTATCTTGATTATGTTGTCCAAGAATGGATGACAGAAAATGAACTTGCTATTGAAACAGGCATTAAAGTTGAAATGGCAGAGTCCCTGATGGATGGACTTAAAGAGCTATTCACTGAACATAATATTGAGGTTAACGAAGAGACTGTTGATGTAGTTACTCAACTTGAAGAACAAGTGGCGGAATTACAAACTCAAGCAAACGAAGCTATTAATACTAATCTTGAGCTTGGTAAAGAAATTAATTCGTTAAAAGCATCAAAAGTATTTGATGAAATATCAGAAGGATTGACTGTCTCACAAAAAGAGAGATTGAAAACTCTGTCTGAAAAACTGGATGATGAAGATCTTGAATCTTATAAAGGCGATCTTAACACACTTAGAGAATCATTCTTTAAGAAAGATAAAGTCGTCGTAAATGAGAATGCAGAAGAAGAGGAAATTGTGCTAGAAGAAGATCAGCCCAAAAAACAAGTTTCTCAATATTCTACAGTTCAGGCTTTAATTGAAGCTCTAGACGCCAAATCATAAGTATTCGCATTAGTGAAACAAACAAAATTATAAATAAACTCAGTTGATAACAAAAGAAAATAAGGAGAGACAAAAATGAGTCAATCTACTAATAAAGCACTTGTTGAAAAGTGGGGTCCTCTTCTTGAGCACTCATCTTTCGCACCAATTCAAGACGAGCACAGAAAAGCAGTTACTGCTACTCTTCTTGAAAACACAGAAAAAGCTTTAGCTGAAACTGGTGATCAGTCAGTTAATATGACATCACTACTTCAAGAAGCGCCAACAAACGCAGCCGGTACAGGTGGTTTTGGTTCAGGCGCCGGTGCATCACCGGTAGCAGGTTATGACCCAGTACTGATTTCGTTGGTACGTCGTTCAATGCCAAACTTGATGGCATATGATATTGCAGGCGTTCAGCCAATGACTGGTCCAACTGGCCTGATCTTTGCAATGCGTTCAAACTACAATGCACAATCAGGTAACACTGCACAGGAAGCTTTCTACAATGAAGCTGATACAGACTTCTCTGGTACAGGTACTCATTCCAGTACAACAGGAGCTGCATACGGTGGTGTTTCAACAGGTACTGGCCTTACTACTACAGCGGCTGAAGCCCTGGGTGATGGAAACGGTACAAACTTTGCAGAGATGGCGTTAGCGATCGAAAAAGTTACTGTATCTGCAAAATCACGTGCGTTGAAAGCGGAATACACAACTGAGCTTGCTCAGGATTTGCGTGCCGTACACGGTCTTGACGCAGAAGGCGAACTCGCAAATATTCTTCAGTCAGAAATCTTGGCTGAAATTAACCGCGAAGTTGTTCGTACAATTTATACATCTGCGGTAACAGGCGCAGCTGGTGCTGATTCACCTGGTACGTTTGATCTTGACATTGACGCAAATGGTCGTTGGTCAGTTGAAAAATTCAAAGGCCTGATGTTCCAAATCGAGATTGAAGCCAATGCAATCGCAAAAGCTACTCGTCGGGGCAAAGGTAACATCGTTATCTGTTCTTCTGATGTTGCATCAGCTTTACAGATGGCCGGTGTTCTTGATTACGCTCCAGCGCTGAATGGTAATGCACTTTCAGTTGATGACACAGGCAACACATTTGCTGGTGTTCTTAATGGTCGTTACAGAGTGTATATTGACCCATATGCAGGTAGCAACTATCTGGTCGTAGGTTATAAAGGTGCAAGCGCATTTGATGCAGGCTTGTTCTATTGCCCATACGTTCCATTGCAAATGTACCGCGCAGTTGGAGAAAACAGCTTCCAACCAAAAATCGGGTTCAAAACTCGCTATGGTATGGTTGCAAACCCATTCGCATTTGGTTCAACTCGTTCAGCTGGCGCTCTTACCGCCAACAAAAACGTGTACTACCGTCGCGTATACGTATCCAACTTGTTCTAATAAGAAGTCGGAAAAAACCGAACAAAACTGGGGGATCTTTGATCCCCCTTTTTTTTATATTGATGATTTTTCGTGTTTTGGTATTTCGTTTTCAGGTAAACAAGCTATAGCAGTTATTGTGTCATTAAACCCTGCTATGGCAATTACTTCAATTGCAAGTGTTGACGCATTACTAGGATTATTTACGTAAACTATACACTCATCACGAGTTTCAAAGGTTTTTCCTTTCATAGCAAACGGTTCTATGTTTGCCATAAAAAATACTATAAACCAAGTCATTCTTTTACACTAAGATTAGACGGACTATATTGCTCACTATTATAATTGCTTCCAGTTCCATCCACTCCATTATTGCATGCAAATACAACAATGCATAAAAAGAATGCGCTCCACAGTGCAGCACGTTTACTCCAAAGGATGAAACCATCCATTGCTTCTTCGGCTTGTTTCTGTGCTTGTTCTGATGGCGTCATTACATTCCTAACGCTTCCATATACATTTCAGTTACAGCATTTTCCGCTTCAAGATCATCACGGTTGCGTTTACGAATTGAAATGATTTTACGCATTACTTTAGCATCGTATCCACGACCTTTAGCTTCAGAATAAACTTCTTTAATACTATCTTGCAGATCTTTCTTTTCTTGTTCCAAACGCTCAATACGCTCGATGAATTGACGCAACTCGTCTGCGGTAACTTGATAACTATCTTGACTCATAATATAATCTCCTGCCGTTGTAAATTTCATATCACCCATATCACGATTAACAGCTTCAAATGACGGGTAACCTTTTTCAAATACAGGCGCTTCCATTACTTTTTCACTAGCTGATTACAAACGACACCAGGGTGTGTATCAGTTTTTCCTTGTGAAATATAATCTTTTCCTTCAACGAATTCAGGATGTGGTTCTCGGCATCCACCTTCAATTCGTTCCCATGTATATCCGTCAGCTCTTTTTTCAGCTTCCATTTCTAAAAATTCATGATTATCATGCATAAACAGCATTAAAACAATTGCAAAACCCATAATATTTCTCTCCTTATGATACTTGAATAGCAATATATATACATAGACCAAGGATTGCTAATTTACCCCAATCTAAATCAAAGTCGGTACCTTCACCGTATTTTTTCTTAAACTCACTTATTTTCATTTTTTAATCCTCATAATGATTGCATTTTTTTTCCTACGTCTGCCATCCTACAGCTAAAGGCCCATTCGTTATCGTACCACGCTAAGACTCTAACCATTCGTTTATTTACAACTCTAGTTTGTTCAGGAGCAAAGATACAACTCTCAACTGTAGTATTAAAATCACTACTTACTAAAGGAAGTTCTTCGTAACCAATGATACCTTTGAAACCATTTTGACTTGCAAGATACATTGTGTTATTAATAAGTTCTTCTGTGACGTCTGTATTTAAGTTAACTGTAAGATCCACACAGCTTACGTTTTGAGTTGGAACACGTATAGCGCTACCCATTATCTTACCTTCAAGCTTTGGATAAACGTGTTTTAAAGCTTTAGCAGCTCCAGTACTTGTTGGTATCATATTAGATCCAGCAGCACGAGCTCTATACATATCCCTATGTCTTCTATCAATAGTTCCTTGGTCACCAGTAAAACTATGAACCGTGGTCATTTGTCCGCTTTCAATTCTAAAAGCTTGATCTAATACTTTTACGAGTGGAGCTAAACAATTAGTCGTACAACTAGCGTTGCTTACAATTTTATCTGATGATTTTAATTCATTATCATTTACACCATATACGACCGTTCTATCTACATTGACTGCTGGAGCACTAATTAAGACCTTTTTTGCTTTACCATAATTAATGTGATGAACCGCAACATCTCCGTCGTTATAAGCACCGGTACATTCAAATACTATATCAACATCATTCCAAGTTAAAAATTTATTATCACGTGAATGACTCCAGCTTATCTTATACGTCAAATCTTCTCTGGGTGTAAACCTTCCGTGAACACTGTCGTACTTTAAAAGGTGGATGTTTTGCTCTGGATCTCCACTAGCGTTTATTTGTACTAATTCCATATCATCTCTGTCCTGCATTATATGCCGAGCAAGACATCGACCAATCCTACCAAAACCGTTTATACCAACTCTCATGTTTTACTCATTTTTAATTTAAACATCTTGTAACCAATCTTTTATAAGTCCAAAAGAGCTTGTAAGAAAATATATTGAAATGTGAGCAAAAAATACTCCAGCAAGCACTTCATAACCTAACTTATACATATTATACGTAGATGCAAAATACATAACAGCCACTAATAATCTTAAAGTATATACTTCTTTAGGTGGTATTTGTATCTCGCTAGTTCCTGATTTAGAAATAAGAGATGCTGCACCAATTGTTTGAAGAAGCACAAGCCAACAAGCCATACCCATAACTATATATGTAGGCCATATAATACTTTGGTTGGAAAGCACTAAAGCACTTGCTTGTATTAATGCGTTTCCAATTGCCAGCTTATGATTTCTTGAAAACATTAATACATTCCGCCTGGAATAAAATGCATATCAACAAGGACAAGGAGTAGGCCAAGCCATACTCCCCAAAAGATTACCTTCTTAGTATCCATTATGCAGCCTCCGCCATTTCTACCGCAAGGTTAAGAGCATCAACTTTACGTTTTGCATTTGCACCAAACCATGCTGAATTCATACGGCTATCGGTTGAACGACCAAGTTCATGATCAGCCATATAAGTAACTGCATTAAACATTTGCCAAAACGAACCTTTTCTGAACTCCGCTCCAGGCTGAGTTTCTACAATTTGAACTCCACGTTCAGCTGTAGGTGAAAGAGTCTTACCTTCTTTTGTAGACTCACCAAAGATATTGCCAAAATATTTTTCAAGATCTTTTTGACCATATTGCTTTGAACCAAGAAACTCGGCAGCCTCTTTGAATGTTTCAACTTTACGATGTGACAGTCCAAGCAATTCTTTTACGCGATCTGCGTCAAAAACAGAACGGTGATTTACACGAACTGCAGGTTGACCTGACTCTGCAAGAGCAACAGTAAGGGTGTTGTTGCATACAACACGTTCCATTACGAATTTAACGTCAATTGCTTTACCGTATTGATGAGGGTTTGAAAATAGAAGATAACCTTTTACTTCATCACCGCCAAACAGCGAGAAGCTATCTTGAACATCAGCTAATGCCCAAACAATACGACCGTCATTTAGTGAACCGGCGGTATCCATAATCATATCGCCTTTAGATACGAAATCAGCAAAGAATTCAAAAGCCTCTGCATTTTGAACTGGGTTCCAACCTGGACCAACTTGAGTCAAGATTTTACCGTCAGAAGAACGAACCAATGCTTGTTGGCCTGTCGCAATATTATCGCCTTTATAACGAATAAATGTATCAACTTTTTCAACCGACCAATCAAGACCAGCTGCAACCATCATTTCTTGTGGAGTCATATCGTCTTCAACAGGAACTCCTAGTCCATGCCAAGGTAGACCTTGACTTTTACGGTATGCCATTTGAGCTTCACCGTTAATCATTTCTAATTGATGTGCCATGATATATTTTCCTTTTCATTTTGTATATAATTAATATATACTGATTCTATTCTAATGTCAATTATTTTATGATATGAATCCGTTTTCACGAGCCCATTCTTTCCAAGATTCAGACATTACATAACCAAGACTGTCTTCAACGAATTGCTCACCGCAATCAAAGTAAAACGCTTCAACCAATTTTTCACGAGGAGCGGTATCCATGTGAGAAACAAATTCTGACAAACCTTCGCAATCTGAGTTACGGAAAAAAGTAACAGCTTTTTTCAGATCTTTAAGATCTTCCATGTACATATCAGACAAGCGTTTAGAACTTTGAGCGTAGCTGAATGTTTGATCCATTAGCTTTTTAACTGCGTTTAGAGGAGTTTCTAACCAAAATTTTTCAGTCTCATAGATCATTTACTTTTTCCTTTTCATTTGTTATATTAATAATATAACTGATTCTATATAGAATGTCAATAGTTGTTTTCATAATGTTGGTCAAAAGTTCCATAAAGTCTAAGCTTTACGTTACGAATATGACTACAAGGTTTACGAGGATTCTTTTTACAAGAACAACTAAAACCTTCGTTATGCATTGTCACGGTACCTTTAGAATAAATCCATTCAGTACCTACGGCCCAATGATCTTGAGTATTAATATATGATGCAGGAAAAATCACGCGGCTTCTACTATATCTTGTTGTGCTTGAATGATCATTTGCATTTCAATACGCTCAGCATTTTCTTCCTGTATTTCAGCCACAAACAAAACTTCTTCTTTCAGACGCTGAAGATCGTATCCAAATGTATCAGCACGGCGAAGAAGGTTGCGCAGTTGCTTAGCGAATTCATATTGTTCAATCATGGTATAGTCCTTTTCATTTGATATAACTATACTATCTGATTCGCAAGTGAATGTCAATAGAAAACTAGTGAATTGTTTCGTTTGCCATTGGTATTGCATTTACCATTGTATAAGTATGTTTTCCGTATCCGCTTTTAATAAGATCAATTGCATGCACATACTTTTCGTCAGAATTTATTTCTATTATTTCAAAGTCGCTGATTTTTGCACCCATAATATCTGTTATAAATTTTTTTGCTAATTTTTTTGTATCAAAGCTATATGCTCTTGGTAAGCCAAAAATATCATTCTTGGCCCATATTCCATAATTATTAATTACTCCTAGAAAAAAACCAAGATTTTTTTCAATGATTAAGTACCTCATCGCCTTCCTCAATAAAAAGGTTAAAATGTATATCGGCGACTATACTAACTATGCGGTGAATATGATTAGCGGTTTTTGTTGGATACCCATTCACTTTTATAATAGGAGCAGCTCTGTCCCATTGCTCCATATCAAAACAGTGACATCCAAGAAAAATATGGTTATCTGTAATAATTACAGGATGGTCAAAACCAAGAACAACTTTTGGCGGAATTGAAACCTTTGCAGCACCAAAAAGAACCGTATCATATTTTAATTCCGCAGTACCACTTACTTCTACTTCGTCTTCTAATATTACTTTACCTGATATATGAGCATTTCCTAATACTCTCGTATTACCAAGTATCTTGCATTTTTCTACTACCATTGCATTTCCGCCAACCTGTGCAGTAGGCGCAATTATACACGTGTCATCCACATGCGCAGTATTAGCAACAATCCCACCGCCATTTTTATGACGATGGGAAAGAACTAATCCGTTTCCATCTTTAAAATCATGTAAGAATTGTTCTGTCAAGCAGCTATTCCTTTATATCCTTCCCACCAATATGGAGCTTCACGACCTTTTTCCCATTTTGCAAAATGCTTTGATGCATGATAATATTTACGATATGCTGCAACAGGATCGCCAGG
>Ga0255781_10004821_pt1 | contig 10096 bp, 3 predicted proteins | sample 101ome_21_FD_179979 | JGI IMG/M metagenome (GOLD analysis project Ga0255781, IMG submission 179979) | Coastal salt marsh microbial communities from the Groves Creek Marsh, Skidaway Island, Georgia - 101413BT metaG (version 2) | ecosystem: Environmental > Aquatic > Marine > Intertidal zone > Salt...
GATCGCGAAGATTATTTAACGCAACTGCGCGAGTATTACCGGACCCTTGCCAGCTATGGCCTCGGCACACAGCCGCCAGCCGACGAACCCCCCCCTGAAGAGCCGCCAGATGTTCATGACGAGGAAGAGCCGCCCGTCGTTGTGCCGGATGAAAGCCCGCATGTAGGCTGGTACTGGGATGCCCCAATAGGGCAGGCGGGTGGCAAGTGGGTTAAGCTGTATGGCGGGCAGACAGTGACTTCGAACTACACGACTCGGAGTGGCACGGACAAGCCTACCTCTCCTCCGGAGTGGGTTGCGGATTTGCCGGGCGATACTGTCGCTCCCCCCTCCGGTGATGAACCCACAGGAACCACAGGAACCACAGGAACCACGGGAACCACAGGAACCACGGGAACCACAGGAACCACAGGAACCACGGGAACAACTGGTGGCGGTGGCGGTGAGCTTGGCTTTGGCCATGAGCAAGGCGGTGGTGACCCCGTTCAGACGGCGCTTGATTATCGCCCGGCCATAGGCGAGTACGCCAGAGCGCCTAACTACAAAGATATTGACCCCTTGTTGCATTCTCGGCGGAGCCAGATAAGTGACCTTCGGGAGTTTTTGCATGGCTCTCGCCAAGATGTGAGCATGGAGGATTTCATGTCCGCGCTTCAGCAGGCGGAGGGTAGGTATGGTCAGGGGATGACTTATGATCCGGCTCGCGGCCTGTTTAGTAATATTTCAGAAGAAGAGCTGGCTCGACACAGAGAAGCTCAGTCCGTGCCGTTTGGGATCAACCCAGAGCAAATGACGTTTGCAGAACAAACCCGTGCCAAAATGATGGGGAACCGCAAGTTGCGCGGACAGCAAGAAGTCACCATTGGTGACCGCATGTATTTCTTGGATAACGGCAATATAGCGTCGTATCAATTCCGCATACCGGAGGGCGAGTTCCCCACGTTCAGAAAAGAGGGCGGCATAACCGACATTCCGGATGAAGCCAAGAGCGCGCCTCCCCCTAAAAGGGATGACGCTGTCGCGCTCAGGACGCCGCTCGGCGAAGTACGCGCACCAGCGGGAGGTATCGCTGAGGTTGATAACCAGTTTAGCGCGACTCCTAGCGAAGAGGAGATAATAATTCTGGCCCAAGCCGTACTGGGTCGCACCGAGGATGCCGACGCCATTGTCAGCGCCTTCACCAAGAAGTATGGAAACGAGGTGTTTGCGATGGTGAGGGACATGATCCTGAAGAGTGTTGTGCCTGAAGCCCAGACCGAAGGCATGATTAATGGAAATGGCAGTGGCATGGATGACGCGGTCCCCGGCATGATAGGGGATCAACAGCCTGTTGCGGTGTCCCCCGGTGAGTTTATTGTTCCAGCGGACGTGGTATCTGGACTGGGCGATGGAAGCTCTGATGCTGGAGCTGACGAGTTATATGCAATGATGGAGCGAGTACGAAAGTCGAGAGGCGGAAACGGCGACCAGCCACCCGCGATTGACGCGAGGAGATCTATGCCCGCATGAATATAACGCTTGTTCCCCCGGATCAGGTGATGTACGTCTGGAATGACGCGAAGGTCCACTTAGCGCCAGCGGTAGACAGGTGCAAGGGCAGGTGGACTACAGACCATCTTTGCGCCGCAGTGGCCACAGGCAGATCACAGCTTTGGATCGCATTCGATGAAGACCTAAAGGTCCACGGAGCCTTGACCACTGAAATTACTCAATATCCAGCAAGAAAAATGCTTTCCATGCACTTTATTGGCGGCGAGGGCTTTGATGACTGGTATCCACAGTTGCTGGAAACAATAACCCGTTACGCAAGAGATTGCGGTTGTGACGCCCTTGAGGGCGTTGCTCGTTTTGGTTTCTGGAAATGGCTAGAAAAAGATGGCTTTGAAAAAGCCTCGATATTTTACGAAAAGGATATAAGCGATGTCTAAAGGCGGCGGCGGCTCAGCTCCCACTGAACAGACTGTTATTCAGTCAAACCTGCCGGAGTACGCGGAACCATTTTACCGCGACCTATTGGCGCGTGTTGGCTATGAAAGTGCTGTACCTTACGAAGCGTACCCCGCGCAGAGGCTGGAGTATTTTACTCCCTCCGAGCAAGAGGCTATGCGGCGCTTCCAGCAGTTGGGCGTGTCAGGCACTCCCGAGGAGTTGATGGCCGCAGGCGACATTGCGGCTCAAGTCGGCAGAGGTAGCCCATACACGGAGGCAATGCTGGGGGCTACGGCGGGCGCTCAGGGGCTGTCTACCTACGAAGCTGGCCAGTCTGGGCTTACCTATCTTCCCGGCGCCCAATCAATCACGACAGGGCTTCCATCGCAGTATACGGCTCAGGGCAGGCTAAGCGCCTACAGTGCGGGGGACTTTGATCCGGGCTACTTAGCACAACAACGTGCATCTGGCTTTGACGCAGAAAGGCTAGGACTTGGTTATCAGGCCGGCGCCTTTGACCCCGGATATCAAGCTGGGGATATACAGCAGGGATATACCGCTAGAGATCTTCAGGCCGGTTACACCGCCGGTGAGTTTGATCCCGGATATCAAGCCGGGGGTATACGTCAGGGATATACCGCTAGAGACCTTGAAGCCGGTTACACAGCCAGAGAGTTCGATCCCGGCTACGTCGCCCGAGAGCTAGGCCAAGACTACACGGCCAGAGACCTGCAAAGCCAATACGAGGGGGCCTTGGATGTTGGCCCCGGATTTGAGGCGGGCACAATAGCAGACGCCGGCACACTTGAAGAGTACATGAGTCCTTATCAGCAACTTGTTGTAGATAGGGAGAAAGAGGAAGCTCGCCGGCAATCACGCATCATGGAACAGCAACTGGGCCTTCAGGCGGCTGGTGCTGGTAGTCTGGGTGGCTACCGTGAGGCGATCATGCAGGCGGAGCGGCAAAGAAACCTTGAGGACCAACTTGGTGACATCCAAGCGGCAGGTTCTCAACAAGCGTTCCAGCAGGCGCAACAAGCCTTTGAGGCTGATAGGGCCGCAAGGTTGCAGGCTGGTCAGTTTGGGTTGCAGGCTGGGCAGGCGCAACAGCAAGCCCTTCAAGAAGCGGAGCGGTTTAGGCAGGCGGCGTTTGGCACGACAGAGCAGGCAAGACAAGCTCAACAGCAGATGGCCATATCTTCGTTTGAGGCCGGTGAGCGTGCCCGTCAACAGGCCGCGCAGTTCGGTATGACTGCTCAACAGCAAGAGGACGCCGCTCGGCAAGCGCAAGAGCAATTTGAGCAACAGGCGTTCCAGCAGACAGAGGCGGGGCGAAGAGCCCAGCAAGAGCTGGATGTGCAGGCATTTCAGGCCGGCGAGTCCGCAAGACAGCAAGCGGCCCAGATGGGTCTGACTGCTCAGCAACAGGAAGACGCGGCCCGTCAAGCGCAAGAGCAGTTCCGTCAATCAGCATTTCAGCAGACGGAAGCAGGACGAAGAGCACAGCAGGAGCTGGAGATCGGAACATATCAGGCTGGCGAGCAGGCGAGGCAACAGGCGGCTCAGCTAGGTCTAAGCGCCCAGCAACAGGAAGATGCCGCACGGCAGGCGCAAGAGCAGTTCAGGCAATCTGGATTCCAGCAGGAGTTCCAGCAACGGCAGTTCGAGGAGCAGGCAGAACAGCAGGCGTTCCAGTTTGGCGAGCAAGCAAGGCAACGTGCCGCAGAGATGGGACTAAGCGCTCAACAGCAAGAAGATGCGGCTCGACAAGCTCAGGAGCAGTTCCGTCAATCAGCATTTCAGCAGGAGTTTCAGCAAAGACAGTTCCAAGAACAGTCAGAACAGCAGGCATTCCAGTTCGGAGAGCAGGCGAGACAGCGTGCCGCAGAGATGGGCCTTAGCGCCCAACAGCAAGAAGAAGCCGCAAGGCAGGCCGAACAGCAGTTCCGAATGAAGGCGTTTGAGTCTGGCATCGGTGCTAGGACGCAGGTAGAGCAACTCAGGCTACAGCAACAACAGCAAAACGAGCAGGCTCGCCAGCGTCAGATGGAGCTTAACCTAGCCGCATATCAAGCAAATCAACAGGCTAGACAGCAGGCGGCACAGCTAGGGTTATCTGCTCAAGAGCAGGAGCAACGAGGAAGAATCGCTGAGGAGCAGGCCAGAAGAGCGGCACAGCAAATGAACCTTGAGCAGGCTCGCACTGCCGCAACACTGGGCCAGCAAGCCTATGGTCAGCTTCTTTCTGGGGATCAGCAGAGACTCGCGGCGGCTGGATTGCTTGGTGACTTTTCGGCACAGCGTCAGCAGATGGAGATGGAGCGGCTACGAGCTATGCAAGCCTCGGGTCAGATCCAGCGTGAGCTAATGCAGAGAGGACTGGATATTGGTTACGCCGACTTCTTACGCCAGCAAGCCTATCCAAAAGAGCAGTTGTCCTTCTACAGTTCTATGCTTCAGGGCATCCCGATTGCGCCCGGACAGGTGTCTCAGGCATACGGGATCACTCCATCTATGACTCAGCAATTACTCGGGTCCGGTATCGCCGGAGTCGGTCTCTACAATGCTTTTAGGGGCTAAACAATGAACATTCTTGAAGTTGAAGACATGATCAAGGGTCTGCCAGATCAGGCTCTCCAGCAAGAGGCACAAGCTCCCACGGGTCAGGTTCCTCAGTTTCTGGTTATCTCAGAGATCCAGCGCAGAACAGACATGCGAAAGCGATTTCAACAGGAACAGCAACCTCAAGGCACAGTGGCAGATCAAATTGTTCAAGAGGGCGTGATGAGCGTTATGCCTCCCCAAGCAATGGCTCCCCAAGCAATGTCACCGCAGGGAATGCCACCGCAGGGAATGCCGCCTCAGCAGATGTTTAACGGTGGGATTATTCGACTTCAAGAGGGTGGCTGTTTGGACCAGCAGACCGCCTCTGGAGCTGGCACTGTCAGGTCTCAGGTAGAAAGAGCACTTCAAGAAGGCGCAAGCATGGCCGATCTGCTGACCATCTTCAGGAATCAGCCAGAGGCTATTGAGCTTGTAAAGCAACTTGTTGCGGATAGACAGCGAGGGCAGATTTCTTTGCCAGATCTAGGGCAAACAGATGTAACCCTGCCGGATAGAAGACGAGGGGAGGGGGTGGCTTCGGCAAGAGAGAGCTACGCTCCTCAGGAGATAAATCTTCCAAGCGTATCAATTCCTAGTATGGAAGACTTGGTCTCCTCAGCTAGAGGCGCACTTCCCGCACCCCCGTCTGGAGAGTCTGTTGAGTCCGCAGGTCGCCAAGCTGGAGAGGGCTTAGTGGGTCTTATGCGTAACATGCTCCCAGAGGCTCCGGAGCGCGGTCAAACCCCGGATCTTGCCGGAAGATACGCCGAACAGCTTTTATCAATTCAGGATGCGCTTCCAGATAGCCCAAGCGTGGATATGTCCCCGTTATCAAAGTCCTTTTCAGAGGCGGCATCGGCGTCTCTAGAGGGTGCGGCGTCAAGAAGGCAAGGCGTGGCAGACCTTCTCTCCGGTCTTGAGGACTCTCTAACGCCTGAATCCGTAAGGAGGGCTAGGCGAGGCCTTCCGGTAGGAAGAGACCCGTTGATGTTCCAGTCAGCCGCAAATCAGCAAGATCTTGGGCCTTTTCAGGGGTATTACGATCAAATGATGGACCTTAAGCCCGGACAGGTGGCCGCTCCAGATCCGTTGTCGGAAGAGCTATTGTTAGGCATGCCGTCTAACGATGCAAGCAAGAAAAGGGACGGCGTAGGTCTTCTGTATGAGGATGACGGCATCCCTCAAATGCTCTCAGGAGCCGGCTCAAAAGAGGTTCAGGGCACAAGCCCCATTCAGAATCAGGGTCGTCCAGATAAAACAGAGCCCAGCCTAGACTTCTCAGACCTAATCAAAGAGTCCAAGGACGCGGCTATGGCTAACGCCTTGATGCAGTTGGGTGCGGGCATTGCTGGTGGTGACTTGTCAAAAGGAATATCGGCGGCAGGTGTCGCGGCGGCCAAGGGACAGCAAGACGCCAAGGCAATAGCTATTCGCAAGAGACTTGCCGAGTATCAGGCTGGCCGCGAAGATATCGCAAGAGAGGAGAAGGGCCGTCAGTTTGATGAGCAGATGGAGCTTCTGGAGAAGAAGATAGACGCAACGCTTACTGCAAGCACCGCGACCTCTCAAAGAGAGGGTCTCAGGGCGTTGGCCGGAGAGGTTGCTAGCCTGCGTGAGAATTTGGCAATTATGTCTGATTCAGAAAAGGCAAGATTCAGGGTGCTGGAGCAACAGCTTTATTCAATGCTTGGAATCGACATGCCAAGGAGAGATGTGGTTGCTGGCATTCCTGCTGGCGAGTCAGGAGAATGGGGAATAGCAGGTCGATAACCCTCTAGCCGATAAGGAGCTAGTTTGTGCCAACAACAACTGTCAACACGCCTGACGGCAAGCTAATCGATGTTACTCACCCCGAGGGAGCGCCAGACGATCAAATCATAGGATACGCTCAACAGCAATATGCCCTAGATCCGTCAATAGCCTACGACTCAACAACGGTCCTCGGGACTCTGGGCGAAACCCTCAAGGGCGTTCCTCGTGGCGTGGCGAACAGCCTCATCTCTACCGGCGAAGGCTTGTTCCAGCTAGCAGATGCTGGACTGAATCTTGTCGGCCTTGAGGACGTTATCGATGATGAGGACGAAGACTCTGTCCTTAACCTCGCCCGTCAAGGCAGGGAGGCTCTAAACGAGAGCGTTCTTGGCGTGGGTCAAGGGTACCAAGACTCATTTGGCACCAAGTTTGGTGAAGGTCTAGGCTCCTTCTTCACCTTCCTCGGCCCCGGCCTTATCGGCAAGGCGGCTGGCCTTACAGGGAAGGCTCTTACCGCCGCCCAGCTTGGTGGCGCTGGCGCTCTCGCTGTTGGCGCGGGGGCTGGCGATCAGTCTCAGCGGATAGCTCAAGCCCGTGCTCAAGGGATCGATATAGATCCAGACACAGAAGATACGGCCATCGCTATTGGTGGCGCTATCGGACTCACCGAACTCGCGCCTGTCGAGCGCCTGTTCAAAGGACTGCCAGCAGAGGTTGCGGGCCAGTCTCTCGCCAAGTCAATCATTCCTCGGCTTACCAACGCGGCCAAGACAGGCGGTGTTGAAGCCGTTCAGGAACTCACCGCAGGACTCCTCCAAGATTTCACGGCCCGTGGCCTTTATGACCCCAACACCCCCATCGGTGAATCCGCATGGGACGACGTAACTGTTGGCGGTGCTGTTGGTGCGGCGGCTGATCTCGTTGTCAATTACGCGGCTGGAAGGCGGCGTCAGGCCATCAATGAAGTCCTTCTCGATGAAGAGAGGGAGATTCGTCAAAGATTAGCCGATGAAGAGCAACAAAGAAGAGAGGCTAGATCCGCCGAGAGGGTAATGGACGCCCCAGAGATCGCAGAAGAAGAGATCGATGTGGTCAATGTTGGGCCGGCCATGATCCCCTTCTCTGTGGATGGGCGGGTGGAAGAAAGAATGGCTGGAGGAAACCCCTTCAAGGCCACTGCTATTGAGATAGCTAATCGTCTTGGCGCCTCCTTCCCTGTCTATGAGACATTTTCGTCTAATGCGGAGAGTGCTCAAGCTGACCTGAAGAGGGCAATGGAGGCCAGAGAGGCTGGCTTGCCCGCCGAATCAGTGACCGGATACGGCGATACCGGATTCGTTACCGATAGCCAAGGCAAAAGGTACGGCCCAGAATACGCAAACCCAGCCGAAGCCGCGCAACTCGCCGCCGCCCTGAACGAGCAGGTTCTTGAAAAAACCCTTGAGCAAAACAACCGGATGATTGTTGAGGAATCCGGCCTTGACCTTGATGAAGATCAGACTCAAAGCCTTTTGACGCTGGGCCGTCAGGTTCTTGGGACGGAAAGAACCTCATATAACAAGTTAGCAGTAGACTATGCCGCCGGGACAACAGCCGAAGAGGGCTTCGCTGACGACTTGACCGCACAGCAGGCTGTAGATGCCGGCCTCAGGCCCAAAGAGATGACCGCGTCACAGCGAATTAACGCGGCTCGCATCAAAAAAGGTTTGCCTGAAACCGATAGATTCTCCTTATCCGAGGTGAGAAAGGCGCTTGGAGATAACGTGGGCCGGCTTGCTGAGTTTGAGTCTGGCGCCTCAGATGTTGACACGTTAAGAGCAACCACCCTTGACGGCGCTCCTGTGGTTAGCGTTGATAGGGATGGATCTTCCACAGCAATCCTGAAGGATCGCCCAGCCACAGCTCAAGAGAAGGATCAGGCCAGAAGTGCAGGAAAGAGGGCACCAAGCAGGGTTAAATTCCAAAGCGCAAAGGATGCAAGAGACTATGCGGCATTCATAAATGCGAGAAAAGGAGGGGCGTTCCTCCCCAGTTCAGACCTGTTTGGCGACCCAGATTTAAGCCAAGCAGAATTTGAGCAACTTCTTGCGGCAAAGAACATCGACATGGACTACCGCTCCCCCGAGATGCGGAAGATTGCAGAGCGTTTCACTGGCCGAAAACTACGGCGTGATCAGTCCATTAACGACCTCACCAAAGAAGAGCGACAGCTTCTTTTCTATAAGATGCGTCAGCTCCCCCGCTTCAATAAGCCCACCCCAGTCCCTGTATTTGAGCTGAAGGAATACTCCCCAGCCCAGCTACGACTTGCCGTTGACTACCTCAATGAGCAGGGCAAAGACATCCCTCGTCAAGGCCTTGAGTTCCGTGGTATTCCGATCAAGGAGAGGGCGTATGACAAGCTGGTCAAAAGGGCGAGAGAGATAGGCGCACCCCCAGCCCCTGTCGAGGTGGAGGAGTCGCAGATTCTTGCGTTACCAGCACCAGATCAGCGCCGTCAGGCAATGGCGAAGGCGATTCAGGACAGGCTGACCGCCATGGGTCTGTCCGATGATGTGACCGCAAATCTGGTTGATCGGGTCAGGAGTGTTCGGGTTGATGCCGAGGGTAATCTTTCCTTTGATACAGAAAAAGAAGGTCGTGGACTGTACTCTCCGACAGCTCAGGTTCTTCAGGTTAGCTTTGACACCATCCTTGAAGAGGTTGGCTCAGACGCCACCGATGCAGACCTAGAGAGAGCAATCCTCGGCACGTTCAACCATGAAACGATTCACGCCATCCGGGGGCTGGATCTGATAACTCAGGAGGAGTTAGAGCTTCTTGAACGAGCCTCTCGCCGTTACAAGCCGTCTGGCGCTGTTGATTACAAGTCAGGAGAAGCATTCAACCAGTATGCCGCTCGTGTCTATAACGACAGAGATGCCGTAATTCAGGCCGAAGAGGCGATTGCCGAGCTGATCAAGTATGGCTATCAGGGCAAGCTGATTGATGACAGAGGTAATCCCATCAAGATCGGCGGCAAGCCTCGGTCCTTGATGCGCCGTATTGTTGACTTCTTCAAGAATATGGTCGGCTTCACCCGTAGCACAGAGGCGGCTAACTTCAGTGACTTCCTGCGCCGCCTTGAGACTGGAGAAATTGGGGCCAGAGAGCGAGGAGAGGTCCGCACCCTGTACAGGCTTGAGAGAGAAAGAGGCGCGGTGCCTGAAAGAGGTATTGTTGCCGGTGCATATGTCGAGCCAACCGAAGAGCAGAAAGTCTCCGATCAACCTATCGTTATGGACGAGGTTGATATTGTCGAAGATGAGCTTGAAGACCGAATCAGGGTTGGTCGCCCAGAAACAGGCCTAAGACCTGATGTTGAAAGGGCTTACAAAGGCTTCAGAGAGGGAGCTATAACAAGGTCTGAGTACCAAGAGTTTGTTGCCGAGACCGTTAGACCCTATGACTTTGTGCCAGAGCCAGCAACATACGATGAGATGTACGGAGCCTTGACATCTAACAAGAAGGACAAGATCGACTCTCCGATAGAGGAGGGTGAGGCTGTCGGACTGAGGTTAGACATTCCCGCATACACAGACCATGGCGTCTGGGTTCCAACGGTACACAGAAAAAGTGGCGCCTCACATAGAGCCACCGCATCCATCTCTAATGCTGATATGAAGATGACGGCCTCTGAGCAAAAAAAGGCTGAGAAGGTGATGGAGGGCGGTGCAAAGTCGCCGTTCGCCAGAATCAATGGTCGATTCATAAACAGGACTGACGAAGAGAACGCGGCCTTGGCCGAGAAGGCGCTTAACGATCCATCATG